>Ga0316217_10002113_pt1 | contig 24516 bp, 16 predicted proteins | sample 1anoAmetaG_FD_203633 | JGI IMG/M metagenome (GOLD analysis project Ga0316217, IMG submission 203633) | Freshwater microbial communities from Trout Bog Lake, Wisconsin, USA - 1anoA | ecosystem: Environmental > Aquatic > Freshwater > Lake > Hypolimnion/Profundal zone | place: USA: Wisconsin...
ACTCATTCGACCTCACATGCTCCAAAACCTTTGACGAATAATAAGAATGTTCAAAGGAATTATGGTACAAACGTCGTTTTTGGTGGAGATAGTGGAAACTTCCACTCTGAAAATAAAGCTCAATTCGCACATAAAGAGGCCAATTACCAAAATGTGGACAAGGATAGAGTTTTGGATTTTAGGAGTGCTCATTTCAAATTCGGATTTCCTTAATAACAGCAAGAGAATGTTTCGGAAGCTCAAGCACATTACAATGCGAAGCCTTTAACCAAGATATAACACGAAGGCAAGAAACCTGTCAATGTTGAGCTAAAGCATGATGATAAGAATTACTTCCAAAGCAGCTATGGGGACCATTTTCAGAAAAAATAGCATAGTAAGGCTTAGATACTAAGCAAAAATGGAAGAAATACAAACGTTATTATTGGTCTAGGCAAAGAAACCTATAATTCTGAAGCAAAAGACCAATTTGTAGCAAAAAATGTAGAAAGAGTCAAAGGCAAAGGTGCTGAAGGATCTATTTAACTGGGAGATGGTTCTAGAGACTTTACAACACAATACAAGCAAACTTTTGTTGACAAGAATGCTGAAGTGTAGAGAAACAAAGTCGGCAAAGAAGATATCGATAAAATGAGAGCTTAAAGCTATGTAGTTGGTTTCACAGGTAAAATTCATGCTATCTAGACCCTGACTATCAATTACATTCGATGCAATACGGCCAAGCCCCTGGGGAAACCAACAAGCTAACAAGAGAGACCATTGATAAGATGCGAGGCACAAATATAGTCTACGGAACCAATTAATTCCAAGGCAAATCGATCCACAATTCTTCCTATGGCTGGAAAAAGAACGATGATTTCTGATAGTTGGGATATCATTTAAAATATTTTTGTTTAGTTTGTGATCTTTGATTAAAAAGGTTTATTTTTATCCAATCTTAATGCAGGATATTATGAAAAGAGTTGCATTTTTCGTCATTATATTATAATGGGTTGCGTAGATTCGACCATTCACACTGTTGAGCTCTATACTTTGCTGAATTAAATTACAAAAGACTCCTTTCGCAGTGCTATATCCGAAGATAATGTCCAATCAGTTGCTGACCTTGAGACATAAACAAGTAACTCTGACTAGAAATAGACTATCCTACAGCCGTTTAGTTGTCTTAGGCTGGACTTCTTTGGACGACAATTCATTTTTGTTGCCGATTCGATGCTCCCAACTGCCTCTAATACTTTCTTAGAAAGTGCTACCTGCAAGAACCTATGTAGTATGTTCAATTCGTCAATCATCAAACTATTGATGGAAACACTGCCCTACATCTTTGCACCATCTGGAATTCAAAAAGATGTTTGCTCTTACTCCTAAGATATGGAGCTTTGAATCTTGGCTTGAAAAACAAAAGTCTCAAAAGCATAATTAATGTTTCTCAAGATTATTCAAGAAATTAATTTACAGAATTGCTTATAAAATTTGAGAAAAAGTATGGAAAAATAATTCCCTGGAGATATCAGTTTCTTTAAGAACCTTTAAGCTTCAAAAACAAAAGAGATCAGAAGTTTTATGATGAGTTAATGGAGTAACTAACAAAAAACTGTGAATAATATGAGGGAAAAGTCTATTTTTAATAAGTTAACAGCCAGGAATTGAAGTTACGCTAGCTTAAAGAAAAGCTGGAACAATAAAAAGAGGAACTCTATCAATAAAGAGTAACCATTGAATCTGAAATTTTGTAAAAACATTCCAACTTGCAAACAGATTACAAAGGAAAACATGAGATAAACTAAGGTCCAAATAATGCAGATTCTGAAGCAAAGAAGAAAGAGCCCACTTTATAAGAGATTCTTATCGACAAAAAAATAAAAGCAAAAGAATAAGAACTTTAAAAAGTCAAGAAGGCTATTGATTTGCTTCAATACCAGTCTACTTATAAGTAATTAAGAATGTAGCAATAAAAAGCTTTGGCAGGTCGTAAAAATAATGATTAAATGTTGAAAATGTTCATTTAACTAAAGGCCTAGTTAGTTAAAATGCATTCTGAGACAAAGAAATAAGTGACCAAATAAACAAACTAAATCAAATAAGAGAAGCAAAAACAAGAAATTATTCCCTAAATTATTTATCAAAATGCAAAACCTTAACAAAAATAAAATGAAAAACCACAAAAAAAATAAATTCTAAAACTTTAGTAAAATGTAAAACCTTAGTAAAAATAAAAATCCATAGAAAATGTTCCTACTCCAGAAAAAATTCCTAATTCTAACATCAACTAATAAAAGAAAATAGAAGAAATAGTGTAACCCAAAAATAACTATCTTTCTTCAGCTGACATGACAAATTTTCATACTTTGCCATAAAATATTCAAAACCTTTATAACCAGGCATTAGCCGAAGGCTCATTTTAAGACAAGTAGTTTCCCCATTGTATTAACTCTTTGGGTGGCTCACTGCACCAAGCTAAAATCCGTCCTTTTATTTAATCACTAGTTTGGCTTCGGCCTAGCTCATTTTTAGGTAAAGATTATATGTTGTTTGATGGAATTGATTCTAACGATGTTAAGCAAGGTTTATTAGGAGTATGCTATTGCCTAGCTACCATCTCTGATTTGGCTCAAGATCCTCAAGAAATTGTGAAGATCTTTAAGTTTTATGACTTGAATTTAGGGTTTTATGTTTTGAGATTCTATGCAGGAGGCAAGCCAACCCTAGTTGTTGTTGATGACTATTTTCCATGCAACAATTCTTCTCTACAGCCACTTTTCAGTAAGCCTATAGGGCTTGAGGTCTGGGTGCTACTAATTGAAAAAGCTTGGGCAAAATTGGTGGGAAGTTATTTCGGAGCTGAGGAAATGACACCAGAACACTTTATGTAAGATTTGACAGGATATCCTACATTTGGAAGTTTTTTCAAAAATAAGCTAGACAAGCTAAAGGATGTCATCTAATGCTCTTTAAAGAACTATCCAATTGTACTTACCACAGGAGAAAAGAAAATTTAGGGAATAATCTGTAATCATTCTTATTCTCTCTTAAAGGTTTACGACCATGAAAACAGTAGAATTTATAAAGTACGTAATCCTTGGGGAAGATTCTAATGGAATGGACGTTATGGTTAAACTTCCCCAGTTTGGACGCCCTAGCTACGTTAAAAATGTAAAGAGACAATTGGAGACTAGGGAATATTTTTTCTTTCTTAAGCATAAGTTTTAGAAATCTTTGTTTACTACTCAATAGCATTTGATTAAAAAACCTTTAATTATTCTTTTTTAAGCTTCAAATCTAAGAAATAAGAAAGCAAATACTTCAAAATAGTTCACAAGGGAGGAAAGGCTTCTATTCGGGTTTCTCAACCATTCAAACGAATGATGAGCCAAAAAAGTGATTATCGATATTCACCTGTTGTATTTGAGGTTGCAAGAATCGAAAAAGATAAAGTCATCTTCATTTCAGAAGGTAATGACAAGTGCTTTTTTGGATAGAAATCAGTTTACGCAAGCAATGATATATTCACTTAATATGAACCTGGTTAGTACTTAATTAGGCTAAAGATAGAATGGATTTTGTAAGAGAAATACAATTAGGCAGTTCTCTCATATTTTGGCAGCTAATCTATCTTGATTTAGCCCCTAGCTCCAGAAACAGGTAAATAATATCAAATTTAGGCTTTTAGCTGTGGAAAAAGATGCTGTTGAACTTTGCGGATTCAAAACCAAAAAAGACTCTAAATTAAAGCATTGTATATAGTATGCACTGGATGAGAGGTCAAATGGTATGCTTTGCTGAATTAAGCGAACAAGCTTTAAAAGAAAATTTGCGAGTAAAATGGCAATTCACTCAAAATCAGCTAAAAAATTGCCTACTAGACTTGAACAAAACAAATGAAAGTTGCATTTAGTACGTAGTAGATAGTAAAAATCCAAAGAATTTGGGCGTAGTAGCTCGTCTATCATTGCTAAAATCTTGTTCTTCAGGAAGTGTCTCCATACAATCTCATAAAATATGATATTTACTGTTATTTTTGCCTTTTTTGTTAGATATCTTTTAAAATTACTATTAATAGATTATTGATAATATTAGAGTAAAAGTAATTGCTGATGAAGAGTAACAAAGAAAGCATTATCCAAATGGATTTCATCTAAAAAATTACTCTCAGTCCTTTCTAAAAGTACGTTAGATTCAATCGCTTTCCTTGGAAATTTATTCTGCATCTCTTACTGATAGCCCTTTGCACATATCAGGCACTAAAAATTGTAGAAATCGAGGATAAGCATACAAGAATACAATAACAAGTATTTTCCACGATTTACTTACAAGATGCAGACGGAAGCAGCTCTTTTCCCTATTATTCACTTTCTGATTTTGCTGACTCGTTCTTCTCAGTTGTTGATAACACCAAAACTTTAGATTAAACTCTTCTCCAATACTCTGAAATATCAAACGTGACCTTTAATCTTTAGATATATTACAACCAAATCAATAAAGAGAATCATAACAAAATGATTGTAAATGGAACTAATGAAGATTATCTAGATGAGCTTTAAAGTGTTTTAGCTATAAATCCCGATAATTTGACAGGTTTTAAGTACTTTCTGCAAGATGTATAAGATATGCAGTTAAGAATAGATGGAATAAGAACATTTATTTCCCGCAATCAAGATGGAAAACTTGAAGATTGCCTACATTGGACGATAGACATCGACTATTCACTGCAGTCGCTTGCTAATGTAGAAAGTACGCTATAGGCCAATTCTCGACTCTGCTTCGATTCCTAGAATAGCGTTACATATGGAGAAAACCTTATTGGTATCCATGTAGCTGTGATGCTTGTTGCTAGTTTAAGCTTGTTTTTAGCTTGGAGACAAATTTATTATGTTTCAAAGGAGTATCTTTACTTCAAAAGAAAAGCAGGTGTTGTTGGACAAAGCTAAAGTGGTGAAATCAGCATTTCTCGTTTTAAAAATCACACTTAATGGCAAAAAGATTGGGAAGATTTGGGATTCTTGGATAAATTGAAATTCTTTGATTTTTGGTTTATAGTCATAGTTGCTGCGAATTTCTTTCAAGTAATAGGCGCAGTTGTCTCTATTCTCTAGTTCGGAATAGAGTAAAGACTGGCGATTTTCCAAGATAAATAACTTTTTGTAGGTCTTGGAGTCATGCTTGCTTGGATAACTATACTGAAATATCTATAATATAGCCCTAATTTAAACTTAATGTCTGCTACTTTAGCTAAATCTTGGAGCAACCTCTTAGTTTTTTTGCTGGGTGTGATGCCTTTCTTTCTCGGATTCGTGTTCTTAGGTCAAACTATTTTCTGGAAATACAATAAATTTTAGGATACAAGTTCGTCAGTGATAACCCTGTTCTCACTTCTCAATGGAGATATAGTAAATGATACGTTTCTCTAAACGTGGGCAGAAGGACTTGCAGGTCAAATCTATCTTATTCTTTTTATGATTCTTTTCTATACTGCTGTACAAAATGTTTTCGTAACGATTATTATGTAGGGTTACTAAGAAAGTATCAAAGAAAGATAGCAAAAGAAGATGCTAGAAGCAAAGGAAAATTAAGAGCGTGAAAACTTTTAAAAGAACTTATAGCAAATTGAGTAACAGCCTGAGTAGATGATTGCTTCTCCTTAACTGTCTCCAGAGCAACAGTCAGGGTTGGCAAAACTGCGTAAAAATGGAAGGAAAGTTTAGCTGATTTTGGAGTAGCTAAGCAAAGTTTTCAATGAAGTTAATGAAAGCTAGTTGACCCAGAACTAAAAGATGTACCTTCACTCCTTGCTCAAGGATAATTTGGGGGCAATTGCGACGAATATTAAGCTACAGTTAAAAGATATAAAGAAATGATTGCAATCTGAATTAAATATAATATGAATCAAGTTTGGAACGCTATTAAAACAGCTAGCAGGCTCAAATTGGGACTGGCTAATCCTTGTATTTGCTATTAAATGAAGATAGAATCTCACCTCAATATTGTGTGCTTTCTAAAGAAAACCCTAAAGCCTAGGCCAAATTCATTCAAATCAAAAAAATTAACCGAAATGTTTCAGTTGCTAGATTTCGTAAAAATTGATTTAGCTAGAGCTGCCTGAAGAAGAAAAATGTTTAGGACTGATGATTGGAGAAAGTATTGGTGTTAATATTGGAAAAGCAAAGCATACTTTCAGTCCAGTCTCAAGAATTGATGAACCTGGAATAATAGATGTTTTGATTTCGAAGAAGCAAAGCAAATCGAGGGAATTCGCTTAGGAATTATAAAAGCTTAAAGTAATAAGTATTGTATAAAGTAAGGAAATAAAGTAAGTTTAGAAGAACGAAAAAGCCCTTATGTTTATAACGGATATGGAAAATTACAATGGAAAAGCAATTAACCTCAAAAGTTTAAGCACATAGGTATTATAGCATTTGATGCCTCCATAACAAAAGTGTACAATCTGATAGACTCTATCATGCCTAACTATGATAGCCACACAGGAGTTAGCCTACTTTGGATTGGTGAAAACCATGAGTAAGACTTCATTTTTTTGGAAGAATTCAGTCTTTTGGCTGAGCAATACAAATTGAACTTGAACCTAATGCTTAAAGAAAACAAGCCAGGATGGATAGGCCCATTTGGCAGTCTTAATAGCTCTTACATAAAAGCTTACATGCCTCCTCCAAACAGTGAAACCGCACTAATCCTTTGTGGAACATCTTCTTAGGTTTAACCTGTGAATCAAATAGCATCTTAATTGGGCTACAAAAACGTGATAACACCTGATGATGAGTGAAAAATATAGTGATATTGTTACATCAAATGCCACAAATCACTCTTTATCAAACGGCTAATGCTCTTCAGTTTACAGAATGAAGCGAAACCTATTGTTGAGATTTTATCTCCAAGCCACCTATTACTTTCTGATATGCCCAGCAGTTTTGACTCGATTTAGCTATTTTTTCTTTGTGGGCAGGCTTGGTCTTGGTTTTGCCGTGATTCTTTGAGTAAAACTTTGCTTTGAAGCCTAATTAACACCTTCCTCAACTTTGAATTTATTTTTGGAAGTTCTGGACATACAGTTAGATTTCAGAAGTTTCCTCAGCCTGTTAGTGAGAAGAGAAGATATTTTCGCAAACTGTTAGTAATGGTGTGAGCTAAACTAATGAATGTTATTTATGACTTTGAATTGCTATTTGTATTGACTTTTATGCTATTATAGTAAGCAATCTTCCATTGTGGGCTTTTCTACGCTTTCAACCTAGGAAGCATTTCGGAACAGGGTTTCGGGTCTAGAGTTTATTTTGTCGAGTTTTTCGTTAATCCAAGTTTTGTATTGACTTGGGTTAAGGGGATCTTCGTGAATGTCAGTAAGGAATGGGGTGCTTCTCTACCTTCTGAACCTCTTCTTTTTCAGATGGTCCTAGACCTTTTTCAAGTAAAAGCCTCCTCTTGCGCTTTAATACTGCTATTTAATTTATGTCTATTAGCGAACTTTTTTGCCTTTAGAAAGAGGCAAAAATTTATTTGTGCCCAATTTCTACATAAACTCTTTGACTGATACAAAAGATTTTAGATTTTTCATTGGGCCTAAAATCTTGTTAAACTTTTCTTCTTGTGATGGAGGCTTAAGCTTTAGCCTTTTTTCCATGCCTAGGAGATAATTTTCTACGCTTGTAGCTTCCAAAGCTTCTTTACATTAGTTAAAGGTTTTTCGTTAGAGTTAGAGTTGTACAAAATCATCGAAATTGTTAATGAGCGCTATATACTAATCTTTTTCCATTAATGATTAAGAATATTAATCCAATAGAAATTTACTTTTTAGAGTAAAAATTACATAAACGAATACCACCTACAAAAGTCAGGCAAAATGATTTCCAGAACCAAATCAAATGTTTCAATTACAAATCGTATTTAAATTGCCATCATTATGAACATTATCAATCAATAGTCAAGAATAATTTTGACCTAAAAGAAATCAGAAATATGACGTTAAAAGATGTTTGGAACTGAAAAACATATTAATCTCTTTTGAGCATTATTGATAAAAATCCTTAAAAAAGGCTGAGATTAAACAACTAAGAAGGCTGAAGTTATTTTCAGTCTTCGCAATTTTACATAAGCAAGAGAATATTCTAAATATCCTTGAGCATAGATTTAAGTATCATTTTTACCTGAATACGCAAAATGAATAAATAAATAGCTTCAGAGATATTTCAGCTCTTCAAAATACCCTCCAAAATTGCAAGCAAGAATCTCCTCTTTCTCATTTAGGAAGCACTTTCTGAACTAGGAGAAGCCATTACTTTCTAAAAGATGGATCAATGGAAGACTTTGTCAATTAAACTCAATACCAAGAATAAAATGATTGGCTTAGGTGATAAGAACCATCGGAAACTAATTATTGAGTTTTTGAAGGAAGATTCTATTTCACTCTACAATAGCTCTTACTTCAATCGGGCAAAAATAGATGCCTAGTTTGTTCATTATCTTCAAGAAATAGGACCATATCTTTTCACTTAAACTCTTACAATAGTCAACAAACTCAAACTAATCAATACTCATTTTAAACAAAAGTTGTAATGTAAGCGGCTCAGTGAGAATCATATTGACTTGAAAATAATAAGAATATTGTAAATGTGTGATGCTAAGTCAAGGAGCATAAACAGTAACATCGAAAAATTCAAATCTATTGTGTAGTTTGAAGATGACAGAGAGGAACTCATAAAATAGTTGGGAAAGATGTTGAGAAGTTCTTGGATACATCAAAAGCAAGCAGAAAAAAGATTAAACATTCCAACCTAAAGGAACTAACAAACTAGCCAACTAAGCAATAGCCTAAGATAAGTATCAATGCAGATCTCAGATTAAGGTTCTTAAATTCCAATAAATAAGCTTTATAGGTCTAAGTTGTCATTTGATTGATTACTATTTTTGTAGTTAATGCTAATTTAAGTTATCATTTGCCGACATTTTACTCGAGAAGGCATCAAAAATATCAATTACATCTGATAAACTTCTAGAATAACTCTGCTAGAAATGTAAAGTTAGTACTTTTCGAGAACAATAAAGAAGAGTGAATCTGTTCGAAATCAAATTTATGGCACAAATACAAAAATCAATCATGATTTCAAACATGTAAAATACCATTTTAGGCATTGTTGATTTATAATATAAATGGTGAAGCATTTTAACGAGTAGTTGAGAAAGGAAGAGCTCATACATTAAGCAAAACTACTGCAAAAAGCTTAGCTTCTCAGGAAACTGAGAAGAAGAGATCTCATCAAAGATACAAAGAGAAATTGTCTCAAGAGAAGCATTGAATACAAGCCTCCAAAAATAAATATCAATGAATTCATCTAGTCAACATCAGATCTCAAGATTTCAGCTAAATTTGATGAAACTCAAAAAGAAGTCCACTCCTATAAAGTTGCTCTCTAAAACACTCAAAAAGTACTAAAGCAGCTCGAAGAGATGAACATCAAAAATGAGAGACCTGCGGATTATTTAGTCTAAATGTACAAGTCAGATAAGCAAATGTTTAAAGTTCGTAGATATTTGACTGAAAAATAAGAAAATCTGAAAGAAAAGCTGCAAGGAAAAGATTGGTAAAGCAAAACAAAGAGGAGAGAAAGAGCCAAAAAGAAGGCAGAAGTCAAACGGGAGAAAAAGAAAGGTAAATTAGAGGAGAAAAGAAAAGCGGGCATGAAGTTCAAGCCAAAAGTGGCAAAGGTGAATGGTAAAAACAAAGTGAAGAAAATCAAGAAATGATTCGAACTTCAACAATTTAATACTTAAATTATCATTTACTCGGAGAATGTAAGCTGATTCTAGGTTAATTGATGTACGGTAGCAAGCTTATTTTCGTTTTTTTCAGCTTTTGTAGCGATTTTCCAAGATACCGGTTTTATATTTCAGTTGACTTCATATGAATGCTTTCTTTGGGCTAAATCAAGATTGATTATTAAGCCTTGAATGTCCTACTCTCCTATCTGCCAGTTTCTGTTGCAATTCTATGCCCAATATTTTAAACATGCAATGTGAGTAAATTTTTTTGTCTTTGTCTTGATTCTTCGATATGCCTCATGATTGCCTCAAAGTACTTAGTAATATGAGAGCACAATACACCTTACTTACAGTTTTTGTGTAACTTTTAAAATTTGGCAGGAAAATCTTCACGCATGGCTTAAAAATGAATGATTTATTGTATTTTTAGCTAGTTTTAGATGCTTTTGCCAATTTGTTGCTAGTTACATGGGTCGCTCAAGGAATTATGCCTTAAATTAGAATGCTTAGTCTTTTTCTCATTTCCAATTATTATTTCGTCTTCTTCCAAGTCTTAAAACTTTCTTTGAGTAGCATCAACACTATTTATTCCATGGGAATGAATCTTATTTTAAAACACTGAATTAAGCTTATTTGCAGATATTTGAAGGACGCTGGCAATATTTTGAAGATCTATCAGGCTCATCATATTGTTTTTGTAAGTGCTTTAAATCTTTTTTTTCCAATCTTTTAATTTTTGTAAAGAGTTAAGATCGCCCCCCATTTTCTTATTCTTTTGAATTTTGTCAAAGACTTAGAAAGCATTATTTACGCTATTTTGATATTCAAGTGTCATCATTTCACTTGTTTCAGTTTAAGTTCTGAGTTTCTTAAAAGCATTGATTTTCTAAGATTTGTGAGGAGATTTACTAAATTTAGTTAAGTCTCTGGAATAATTCGTTTAGGTTATAATTTTCTATAATTGCTTAGTTGGCTGTATTGTTAAACTGTAGAGCTGGTGATAAAAATAGTTTTTTTATGTTTTTATTTTTCTCATCTCTTTCGTCAGCTTTTCGACAGATTAATAGTCTAGTTTTTTTCTGGGACTTTGTACCAAATCAACCAAGCTACTTCTTTTAGTGTTTCTGATTGATTATTTTTCTTCTTAACCTTACTATTAAACAACTTCAAACATGTTATAGAAGTTTTGATCCTTGGTTTAATTTTGTTCAGTTTCAGGTCTAGATTGCTTTCCGTCCTATAAAATGATCTCTTTATCGAATCTTTTAGGAGTGATTTTTTTCTTGCTTAAGATTAATTCTTCCAACTTAGGTGTTTGCTTGAGAGTTAAATTAAGTATAGGCTTCTTCATAATCTCTTGCTTTTATTTTGGTGAAATGGACTTTTTCACAGGGATTTCAACATTTTCTTTTACTTTTTTAGTCTTCTCCTTGATTTCTTTATGGTTTTATTTATTATTTTACTTGAGCTCTTTGAAATCTTTCTTTATACTTGAGTTATTTTTCCTGCTTTGACTGCTTTTTTCTCTAACCTTTTGCTCTTATCTCTAAATATTTGAAAGAGATGTGATGTTCGAATGCAAAGAATCACTCTAAAAGTTTAGCTTTGAAGTTTTTATTGCTACTCCCGGAGCTATATTATCCTATTCCTCTTAGGCAGGAATGATTACCTTTTTAGTCGGATTTGCTTATTATTTGTGAACTTATTACTTCATTTCTGTTTGGATTGCTGATTCTTTTGATTTTGATTGCCGATTGAATTTGAAAGAAGCACCTTTTGTTTTTTGAATTTAAGAATCCTATTCATTGCTCCTAAAGCTTTAAATGTTATATTTTACAAACTTTCTACCATGTGTTCGATTAGCTTCGTCTTTGTCATTATATTACTTCTCAGATTAGTTAAAGCTCATCATAGAAGTACCGTCATTTGAAGCTTTTCTATTCCAATTAAAACTTTTATGCGAAATTTTTCTTAAAACGTTGTTCGAATTCATCGATAAATACTCTTCTACGCCTATTGCAAGCTGTGATCCGCTACTGCTTTACTTTTCTTTTTTACTTTAGCTGTTTTCACGGTTATCACCGAATTCATTCTTTTCTGAGCATTAATCTTTAACTAAAATGTGCTTTTTACTTTTTTCTTAACGGAGCATTTTTTTCAAGCTCGATATGATTCCTTCAAGATCTTTCACCTGAACTTCAAGCTTTTATATTTGAAGAGCTTTGTAGGAAATCTAAGTGTTTAGTTGGTTTTCTTTCTCAATATACTTATTCTATTAGACTTTTTGGCTTTCCAAGGCTTCACATTTAAACTGAAGGTCTCTCCTTTCAGCTTCATGTTGCCTGATAAATTAAAAAAATTAGAATTAAGTTTGTATTTATCTTTGTTAGCCTTGTAGTTTTTTTGCATTTACCAGCTTAAAATGTTCTTATCGTTTTTTAAAGCTCTACTCCATGCTTCTTTCTTTTTATTTCAGTCTTTACATAGCTTTGAGTAGTTTTTCCATCACTTTCTTTTGGAATTATCTGTTTCTAAACTGCATATCTCTTTGAAAGTCAGCAAATGAAAATTTCCCATTTATTTAGGGCACTTCTGCATTTCCTTTTTTGATGAGGAAGTTATTAGCTTAGTTCTGGCTGTTTTGGAAAAAATTAAGAATTTCCTGAAGCTATTGCTAGTATGGAACATAGTTGTACATACTGTTTTTGTTTCTGGACTAAATGATGTACTTTGCAATGTCATCATTAGAAGTTGCCTCACCTTCCACATCAGTTTTGTGGTTTAGTTAATTGTAGATCATGCAGCTTAGCAGTTAATTCTTTTTCTTCAAGATCCTCTGCTACTTTTAATATTTGATCTGATCTAAGATTCTGTGATCTTCTAGGTATCTGGCGTAGTTTTAGTTAAAAAGTTGTATTCCACCAAGTTTGTTTCTTTTTGGTTAAACGAAGCTACTTTCTTTTTCGGCTGCTTATTATCCTTCGTGTTTATTGTTGCGATTTTAGTTTTAGTCAGCAGCCGACTTTTGAGCCATTAAGTTTTTTTTGTTCAATTTTTCCAATCTTTAAATTAATACAACCACTAATGAATACAAATTAGAATTCATTGCCTTTAGAAGTTGGTATAAGTGACTGACTCCATTCTAGCTAAACATCTTTTAAGTCATACTGAAAATGTTGAGCTATTAGTTGGTAAAAGTTTTGATTTAGTTCTCGCTAAGTTTTGATCCCACCGTGCGCAATGTTTGGGCTGTATCTGCGACTTTGAGTTGTATGGCGTAAAAAGCTGTTCTGTACTAGTTGGATAATTTTTAAAGTGGGTCTTCCATAATCGAAAATAATTCTAAAAGCAGGTAGATAGAGTATTGTAATATTAATTTAGGTTTCTTAAGAGATTGAAAACAAAATAAATCAGCTTGAAAATGGGTTTGAATTAGGGTTTTCCTTTGTTTGAGACATATTTGTTGTTTCGGGAATATGTCTTTGCCTCAATTTATAAAGATAGAAAGACGAATGAAGCAATCTTTATTTGGAATGTGGCTTATTTTGTGCATATTGACTTTAAATTTGCTCATCTTTATCACTTTGCCACTTCACATTGGTCAAAAAGTTATTTTTCTTGAAAAAACTGACCTAATGTTATGTTTTTCCTTTTTTAGGGTCGAGAGTAGCATACTTTCTAGGCTTTTGCGATCTAATAAAGGGTTTCGGAAGCTCTTTGTAGTTACTAACTCTTGTTGTCTCAACTTATCTTGAGTAAAGGATATTTTATTCAGGCAAAGTAGTCTTTTTCTTTTGCCTATAACGATGCAAAGACCCTGTCCTCCTTCCGTCTTAAATTAATGTTTGCTAATATTTAGTTGACCTAGAAGGATAGATAGCTTCATCGAAGTTCACATCAAAGCTACTTTTCTGAGGATCTTCTCTAGTATTCAACAAATTCCTTCTCTTTTTGCTTCTAACACTATTATGAGAAACTGTTTAATTTTCATTTATAGAAGAGTTTGTGGTAGTTTTCTTCTTCCTTCTTTAGTTCTTGTGAGCTTCTCTGAAAGAATTCTGGACTAAATTTTACTATTATAGCTAGACCAAAACATTATTATCAAATTTGCCTTTTTTGTAGCCCAAGCCCGGCACATGAATTTAACCTTAATTAAGTGAAATTTACCAGGACCATGTTGAACACCATCGAGCCAATGACCTTTATAACAAGCGCCGTTTGTCCAATTCATTTACCCATAGCCGTTTCTTGAGTCAGCTTAATAATGACCTTTGTAAACATTTCCTGACTCCCATGTAAATTCTCCATAACCCCATTTTCTGTCATTTTTGTAGTTTCCTTAGTACTTATCTGAATTTCCAACTCCTCTCTTCCACAGACCTTTACCTTAGCGCAGACCGTTAAGAAAACTTCCTTTGAAATAACTTCCATTTACCCAATAATAAGCACCTATTCCAGAGGGCTTTCCATTAACATAGCTTCCTCTATACATGTCTCCATTTGCAAATTTTTAAACGCCCTCTCCATGCTTCAAAGAGTCTTTGAACTATCCTTCGTATGTTCCACCATCGGAAGATTTATAAACTCCAAAGCCCTAAGGCTTACTTAATCGCCATTAGCCTTAGTAACTACTACCGTCAATTGCTAGCCATTTACCTGATCCATGCCTCTATCCATTTTTCCAGCGTCCTTTATAAAATTATCCGGTAGGCCATTTGTAAGTTCCTTCTCCATTGGGCTTCCCAAGCTAATAGTTACCACTATATACACATTCGTTTGGAAACAATTAAGTACCTAACCCTGATTTCTTATCATTTTACCAATGTCCTTAATACTTTTTTCCATTACGGTAAACCATGATTCCTAAGCCTTCCTTTTTCGCATTTTGAAACTCTCCATAATAAGTTGACTATTTGTAGTGTTTTGTTCTCAAATTAGGCGATTACCTTAGAATTGCAATTGGAAAAGACTAAAGAAGGGGGACATAGTTCGCAAAAAATGAGGCTGCCTATTACTTATGTGATTTGTTGCCAGCCTCAAAGGAAAAGTTTCGCAAAGATTCCTCTCTAATTGACAGATCTTTTTCTATTGCTAGATACTCAATATGGCTATCACTGTGGTTGATAACTTCTTAGCCAAACACAGAACTATTGTTCATTATTTATATAACTCCTATCAAAGGAACTGATCAATTTAGATAATTATCAATGATGGCGGGGAGCATAATTCTTAAAAATAAGATTTCTGACCTAGTACAATTATTGATATAATTAATGAAATATCTATTTAAAGGGAGCAGTCTACCCATTCTAGTATTCATCGCAGTCTGCGTCTCAGCTAGCATTGTCGATACTACCAGCTTTTACAGTCAAGAAGTTGGCTCTAAACTCGCCTATTAATCATACGCTGGATACTAAGATGTCAACTGGTATTATAATGCCAGTACTGCCTCCATATATTACTCTCTTTGGCAAGGTTTTGGACTCGCATGGACTGATAAAACTACGCCTTTGATAATTTGGTTTCAAGGAGGGCCAGGGGCTTCAAGCCAGTTTGGTTGTTTCAATGAGATCGGACCAATTACGATTGATGGCAAGCAAGGCAACCTTAGAGCCACCTAAAACCCATGGTCTTGGAACAATTTCGGACACATAATGTGTGTGGATCAGCCTGTAGGCACAGGATTCTCTTATAATAATGCTTCTCAACAAGTAAGCACTACAAGAGAAGCTGGACTACACTTCGTCAACTTCCTCTTCAACTTCTTCAAAAACAACCCTAAGCTCAACCTAGGTTCAAATCCAATTTATTTGGCTGGATAGAGCTATGCAGGACACTTCATTCCTGTGATTGCTGAACTTATCTTGACGAATACGTAAAAGATTTTTGATTTAGAACTTTAAACTTCCAATTGGCAGGAGTCATTCTTGGGGGAGCATGGGTGGACCCTTTGGTTCAAACAAACAACTACTAAAGTTACTTAAACTCAATAGGAGCAGTCTCCAACTATTGGAGGGACACTATGGCATTCATGCAAAATGAAGCGATTATTAGGATTGACCGGGGAGATCGTGGCTAGGCTACAGGCTATATCAACTTTTTGCTGTCAAGAGATGACAAGGACGCTTCTAACAACTATTATCTAGGAATGAATGTCTTTAACTTCAGACAATATGGCACTTCTAATATTACTGTTGACTATAAGATCTATCTGCAAGACAAAAAGAAAAACTTTGGAGTCCCAGATTGGGTTAACTTCAAAGAGACTAATCCCTAGATTTATAAGAGTTTTTCTAAAGATTTTACTAGCAGCACTAAACAAAATTTGTAAAGAATTCTGAATCCTAGCTTTGGTCTTAGGGTGTTGATATATAATGGTCAAAATGATTTTGTGGTCAATACTCCTGGAGTTTTGAGTTACATAAACTCTCTTGAGTGGCAATATCTTAAAGATTGGAAGATTAGACCGAAAAAGTTGTGGCGTGAGTTCGGAAGTAAATGCCTCGGATGGTACAAAAATTACCGGAATTTCAACTTCGTGTTTGTCAGGAATGCAGGTCATTTCGCTGCGGCTGATTAACCGCGGTCATTGTGGCAGATGATGAACAAATATTTCCTCAACAACTGGTGATTACATGCCTCTAAATAGTTATGATAAATAATACTAAAGTATTCACTATTGCAAGGATAAAACCTGTTAATCATTGCTTTTGAGATAGTTTTGTAATTTAGTCAATCTATGCTTCAGAAAAGCCCAATTCTTCAAGAATTTATTGACCATTTTGGTTAAACAAAGGAGGCTATACTATCTTAGCCATGTTATCTTTGCTGGTTCTGATTGGACTTCTAACAAAACTCTTTACACCACATTTTTAAACCATCCCCAGCTAATTTACTGTTTTGCTTTCAAATAGGCCTTTTAAGTCATTCACTCTTCCACAAGGAATTTTGTTTTTTTACAATAAAGTGACTGCTTCATCTAGTGATAGCTATTTTAGTCTGTTATTTAGCATTTCATTAAACTCTACTCTGTTCTTAACTCTTAGCTAGTTAGTTTTGAATTCAGCTTTATTCTCCAAGTTCAAAATCCTCAAAAGTTCTTCGTATTGGTTATTTGTTCCTACACAGATGATAATAGGTAAGGTTTTGGTTTGGTAGAGTCCATAAGGTACAATATTTGGATGATGGTTGCCCATTCTCTGAGGATTTAAGTTGCCATTGAGGTAATTCGAACCTTGATTGATTAGAGAAGCAACTGCACTCTCAAAAAGACTCGTTTTTACGTGAATGCCCTCTCCGTTTTGCATCTGATACATTAATCCTGCTAGAATGGCGTTACTTGCATATAGGCTTGTGACAACATCAGCAATCGCAAATCCTAGCTTATAGGGATTACCTGAAGGTTATCCAGTTAGATGCATGAAGCCAGTTTAAGCCTGAATCAAGTTATCAAAAGCTGGGTAGTTTTTCTTACTTCCGATGTCCCCAAACCCTGAGATGGAACAATAAACCAAGTTGTTATTGTATTGTTTGAGTGTCTCATAGTCTACCTTGAGTTTTTCAGTGACTCCTGGTACAAAATTTTAAATAACCACATCTGACTTCGCTGTCAGCTTGTAGAGTGCTTATCTACATTTAGGCTATTTAAGGTTGAGGGCTAAACTCTTTTTGTTTCTGTTTATTGAGGTAAAATAAGTGGATTAACCCTGATGCCAAGGTGGTCCCCATTAGCGTGTGGGATCACCCTCTGGCGATTAGATTTTTATGACTTCGCAACCAAAATCGGCCAAAACCATAGTAGCATATGGCCCGGCTATTATTCTGGAAAGATCAATTACTCTTTTACCTGAGATAAGCGGCATCGTTACTCTAAAGAACAAATTTCAATTTATATAGAAAACAACAATAAATAAAACACAGTAGGATAAGTAATAATCATTTTAAGCGACCAATAACTATGAGCTTTTATATAATTGTAATGTGGCATTATGAAAGCTTTTTATAACAGCAGCCAAAATTGAAGCAGTCGATGAGTCCTGAGATAAAAGGACTAAAATCATTAATTTCGCATTCTCTCAATTAGCTCGAAAATCTATAACAATAGCAGCAAAAAGAGTAGGAGAATCTATACCTAACTAAATACATTTCTATCCTTAAAAACATTAGCAAAGAGGTGATACTCGCCAAACAGCAATATCTAAGCATTGATCGTGAGAAACTAATTGCATAGCGAAAGGCCCAGCTAGGCCAAAGCATAATCAAGACCAAAGGAGATATCAATGCGAAAGAACAGTAGCTGGCAAGACTGCATTTATAGCTTCAAAGGATGGATAGGTAAAATAGGGTAGGCGAGTTCTAAATCGAATGTTTGAAGAAGGCAGTGAATGATAAGCAAGTTGTTACCAAGAATTCAAAGTAAATTTATTTAACAGGCTGCAGAGTGAATGATACCAATTAGGAGTACTTACACAGACAAGGACAGTCAAGTTAAGTCAAGCTTGAACAAAAATAGAAAAAAATATACGAGAGTGCCAAAAAGCAAAAAACAAATGATTCTCAAAGAGTGAAACAAATAAACTCACTTCTTGAAACAAATTCTGTGTTTGCTGTGAGAGGCAGACCTATCTCCTCAACTGAAACTAGCAGGGTGCGGCAGGGGAGCTCTAAAAGAAAATACACAAGTCTAAGCTACGCCTTTAAATACAGTAAATCCATTACTAATTTTTCATGATTGATCGTTTTAAATAGCTGATTTACTTCTAAAGCTAACCTCAACTTGAAAAAGACCACTTTAAAAGTATTGTTTTATATCTGAATGCATAATGAAAAAGGATTAGCTTAATTACGTGTAGAAAGGCTTTTGTAAGCGTTATTAGACTTGTAGAAATGAAAATTTCTATACAAGCATAGTTGGGACTTTTATTTAGACCGAAAAGGCTAAAAGCTGAAAACAATAAATTATGTTTTCTTAGCACAAAAGCGATGGAGAATAAGGCAAACGACTCAATTTGGGTCTCTGTCTATTCTTTTTGGTTCAAAATACTTTTTATTAGCAAAAATATATCGAAAATATAAGGGTTAAGAAATAGCTCTAGACAATCCCAGAACGTTGGATTGCAAATCATTTATGTTTATTGCTTCTCCCTCTTCTTTGAATGTGCAAAATCTCGCTATCTTTAAAGAAAACATTGGAAGTTTCAATAATCATCATATTCAAAAAGCTAATTATCTCGCAGTAATTTTGATAATATAGGAATTTGAGATACACAGATTGCAAAAGCAAGTCTTTTTCTTATCGTAACTGCATTTTTAATACTTCCAGATATAAGCTTCTAAAATTCCATTTTTATTCTTATTGAAAATCAAAGCTTTAGAAAGCAAAACATGGTTTTTAGGGATTTCCCTGCTTTTCGGGTCTCAAAACTCAATTCTTATCCTATGAAACTTGAAAATTTTAACAACAAAAATTACGATTGCCAATAATAAAGATCTCAGAAAGTTTTGGACCTAATAGTGGGAAATATAATGGTAATTGCGAGTTCGAATAGGACCTATTTGATCAAAATATGGGCTATTTTGATGCTGTTGTTTTGAGGAGACGCTAAAATATAAAAGCAAGTGTCTCAAGGCAACAAAAAGTTGAAAATTAGTAATCACTATGAGCCAGTTAACAAAATGCCAGCTTACTAAATTGCTCTTGCCTGCCAAATGGATCAAAATTTTAAATTAGTCGTATAATATTAAGCTCTAAAATATAAACAGTAATGAGCGGAGGCAGGAAATACGACATTATTTTAGGCTAAGTACTCTGTATATAACTTAGAAAAGACAAGCCTTGATAAACTTGGTGATCAACGAGGGCAATACTGTAGCTGACTCAGCAAAGATGCTCTCCATAAAACTCTCCACGGCTAAGATGATTGTGAAAAGATTTAGATAAACTGGAACCTTTTACATCAAAAGAAACAAGCTAAGATTGCCAAAGCCTCATATGAAGCCAATAATGGAGAATTCGCAAGACGGGAACTCTGAATTCGTTATAGAAGATGAAGAAAGCATCTAAAACAGCCTAGACCGAGCGCTTAGAATTCAACAGACTAGTAACCATCAGAATATATGTGTTCCCGTTTTTTGGGTTGTGAATATATTGCCGGATATCTGCTGGTACTATCCTTTGATATGATGATGTGATGCTTTCTTAATTCTAATCAAATTTCACTTCTAGCTTTCACTTTATAACTCATTTGCTTCCGAGCTACAAAAACTGGCTTGTTTTTAGCCTAAACCTGCAGTGACTTAATAGCTTTGATATTTTGCATATGCTGGGTTTTGTTGGCTGTTGGGCATAATAACTATTTTAAATGATGAACACTCAGACCAAATATTCAGGACATGATTTCAATATTTTTGTATGAGAGACATCGCGAAATCGTTAATAGTTCTTCATCTCTAAGCTCTCTCTCTATATTTGATAAGTTCCAACATCATAAAATTTAAAACTATTCTTCAAGCCATTATCAAAGCTAGTGACTAAATTATCACCAAGATGAAGAGTTATGGGGAGCATTGACAAAAGAGACAACCTAGATTACCGTATGAAAAAGGCTAAGTATTTGAGCTAAATATTATTTACTCTAAACTATTTGTACTTTTGACTAGCTTGACTAACATCTACACATAAACTATTTGATCACATGCAGGTGAAAGTCATAGAAACCGAAAGTGTCAGCATCTACTGCTACTGCTGCGACAAAAATAGAATTCATCAATCTCTACAAGACATTGAAACTAATCTAGCCAACACTCCGCACGGAAAACCTATCAAGATGATTGTTTTTGTGGTTGGACTCACCCTCAAAGACTACTCCGATGTCTAGCTGTCTCTCAGAAACGGCTATAAGCTGCTATTTGACACCTATTCACCCAATATCTTGATGATCTCCCAAAAATAGTAATTCCAGCCTCTAGTTGCCCAGATCCAGTCTGCCAACGGAGTCGAGTTTGAGTTCAACTACCTCAAGCTGCAGGAGATCAGCGAGAGGTCGATAAAGGAGAGCGTGCTTCAGGGTTATATTTAAAAGAAGTTCAAGTGGAGTCAAGTGAAGGCCAAGTACTTCCTGGAAAAGCACAACATTACATCGCTGTTCGACATCCTCAAATACGGCAGCTACCCCCAATGGTAAAAAACACTCATCTCCAAAACCCTATCTTTTCAGAGATATTGCAAGGAGTGGAGAGAAAGGCAAGATCGGATTTAAGCCACCTAGAACCAGGAATAATAAGGATGATTTGTTCTGGACCTTATTAATTAGAATTATGAGTTTAGCTAAGCGAGAGTTAAAATTGTTACCACCTGATTTATAGTATTGCTCCAATACTATTGGATAAATGTTTATAGGAACAAGCATTTTGTTGGCTACATTTGGCATAGAGACGCCTTACTTACTGGGTTATTATTCAACGCTAATTGTAAACACTACGCCGATTCATCTAATTTTCGAAATCCACCAACCCTCATACCAGAAATACCTTGATTACCATGCATGGGCCAAAAGTGAGGGTGATATTTCTGCCCACCAACCACCAAACCAAAATCAATCTGGCCAGGACGTTCATGTTTGGTGCTTGTTTTGGGTTATTTCAGCTAGGTGGAGTAGATATGAGTGAAATATTATCATTCGTCCTTGAGGTTTTATCTCAATTTCTGGGTCAGCTCTCTAACCCTAGGTAGGTGATGGGAAGTACTTGACGGAGTTGCGGTTTAGCTCGCCTCGGACGCTGATTATGGCCTAGTTGGTCTACTGGATGATGGAGTCTGCTCGGCAGGTATCATAGAGTATCTTCTCGAGAGGCTAGGAATCGAATATCTCGATGGCCTTGTCTATTTTGGTGAGGCAGGCGGCCAGCTTCTTCTTGCATTCGTTCAGCAGCTAGATGCTCATGCGGTATTGATTAATATTACGCTAATATGGATATATTATGACAGGGGTAGTAGTAATGACTGGCCATCAATAAAATTATGAATTGGGATAGCTGCAAGAGAATACCGGAGGGTTAGGTTGTGCTTATTGTAATTGTTATCAGTTATAGGCTTGTGTGCTGTATAATAAATATTGGGAGTCAGCTTCTTATTTGTGGATTAGCTGATGCTTGAAAATGGTAGGAAGTGTGGACATAAATGACTAGTAGGATACAGCTTATGTTTTCCATCCTGATATCATCGAATTATTAATGGATAGAGTTTAATTGGCACCTTTATACAAAAAATCAGATAGGACTATATCAATCTTACTTTACATGACTATAGCTCACCCTATCTTTTTGGTTGCCATCTGCCAATCATTTCTTCCCTCGCCTGCTCACCTGGCTGTGGCTGTTCAATAGCATTTCTACTCGACCCCAAATCCCACTCGATCAGTTGTCGTTTTCGAACCAATCATGGCGATGGGAAGTGCCGGTATGGATGAGGATGATGGGCGGATAAGAAAGTTGGATGGTTGACGATAGGAGCCAATGGTGTTTTTGAGAGTAGGAGGGAGTGTCGAGTGCATAGGGGTTGTGCAGCTGAAGGGCATTGTGATTTGGGGGGAGCTGATGCGTAGAAGATTTAATTATGGAAATGTTGTTATTTTTACGAATGTTTCTATTAACAAACAAAGAACTTTGATATAAAACAAAAGCACCTCTCCCGTAGTTTATTTGTCCATGCACTCCAACTGCTCATATTTGCCAGGGGCGGCAACCTACATCCCAAAAGAATTAGAGTGCGGGAATAGTTTGGATATTACTGGTTGTTAATTTAATTAATAATATCTAAGCTACTTTCCTTCTTTATGTTTGCATGGCACCTCCTCAAAAAAGATATTGCGGGTGAGTTAGCCCAGCCATCAGGTGCCATCTGCGACCCATCTCCATCCGTTTCCTCAAATTTAAGTCCAGCTTTTCCAAACTAAAACGTTAATAGTTAAACTAAATCGCCTAGGCGATAGGACCGGCCTACGTAAGAACACGCTGACCGAGTCTACGGCGGAGTTGAAGTGAGCGACCCTATAATAAATTTTTAGGTTTGACAATTCGCTGGCCATGATGGGACCACGCGAATTTATTAAAATAAAAGGGGCCGCAGCGGCTGAGATCCGAACTGGCTGCAGGTGGTGGAATGGGGTGCTTGAAATAAGCGGGAGGGCCTCACTGGTTTTTGGCGAGGTTGGACTTAAAATTATTTATTTGAGACACTTCAAATCTATATTAGAGCATGCCTGTGCAGCTGTGCCTCCTGTCTGGATCACCCCTCGAACCAGGCTGCGATCTTGCGGGCGGTAACCATTATTTGTTATTTCTTGGGCCGGCCTGCCTGGCGGCAAAGCGGGGCAGCAGGTGGATCGTGCCAGTTGTAGAGATATGGCAACGATATGCGATGCTGGAGGAAAGTTGTTGGGATTTAATTTTAATTTTTCCCGATAGCCTCTGCCATAACTTAAATCCAGTTCTGGATTTAAAGAAAAGACAGGCCAATTCTGCGTTAAATCATAACAAACTATAATGTATTTTCGAGACTGCTTTTGCCCACCCACAATAAGCAGCAATCTCACAATTTCTTAATAAACAAGCTGCTCTTCCATCTTTCCATCATCCCCAATTCTTCTTCCTTTCTTTTTCCACCCCCGCACTCACCCGCTTTGGCTTTGCCACAGCTGCCTCTGCATGTTTCCAAGGGTTGACAATGGGGCTCTTTTTTGGCATTCGGCGTAAAATCATGTTTTGGGAAACTTGAACTGTGGCAAATATGATAATAGGAATGGTGTGAGTGGGTGGAGCTGTAACCGTCGTGCCTGCATGATCCAGGCATCGTTTTTTTGCGATTAGGACTCCCCAAATCAAACATAAGAAGTAGGCCAATATTTCTAAAGCAGATGGCCTCATCAAGCTCACCATCCTTCTGCACGAATACTCGCTCTTGCAAAGTCACCAATAGTACAGAATTGGCACTAAGACCTAGCCCCGTTTAAACCCACCATCATTTCTTCTATCTATAATCATTTTATTAGATAAGACCAGCTTCTATGCCATCCAAACTCAAATACTCCAAAATCCCACTCAAGGTAGCTCAACCCTTATACAGAAACGCCAACTCCTTATAGAATAAGTTGTTAACAAAAAAGTGTCAATGATCAAAGCCGCAAAAAAACTCAGCATCAAGCTCTCCACTGCCAAGCTCATCGTCAAGAGATTCAAAGAAAATGGCACTTTCTTCACCAAAAAAGGCCAGGCTGACGATATCTAGCCAGAAAGTAGATAAAACACTCCGAACCCAGCCCTAAACCACGAACTAGAAGTTTAGGAAAATCATGGGAGCAGAGAAATAGCTTATCCGTGGTGGGATATGGGGAGAACAGGGGGTGAGCAGAGGTTTCAAAGTTCCGGCATGCAGAATCCCTGCGTGTACTATTTCTACTCGTGGTGATGTGTTTAACTTTATCTTATCAATAATACATAATAGTGGAAAAAACAAAGAGTGGCATAGTCAAAATATGGTTGTAGCCACGGCAGGAAGGTTATTGGGTGTTAACAAAGGGCTGGATAGGTTAGGTAGTTTGAGAGACTTTGTTTTTGAGGAAGTAGTTAGAATTGATGCGGCAGCAGAAATGTTATAGTGAAACCTTATTTCTGGGAGTGGAGGGTAGGTTTTAGGAGTGTTGTGCTATATGAGATGGTATGCAGTTGTGTGAGGATTCACTTCTGATTTAA
>Ga0316217_10002114_pt1 | contig 24500 bp, 23 predicted proteins | sample 1anoAmetaG_FD_203633 | JGI IMG/M metagenome (GOLD analysis project Ga0316217, IMG submission 203633) | Freshwater microbial communities from Trout Bog Lake, Wisconsin, USA - 1anoA | ecosystem: Environmental > Aquatic > Freshwater > Lake > Hypolimnion/Profundal zone | place: USA: Wisconsin...
GCCGTTTTTAAGCTGCCTTCTCTTGTCGAGCACTACTTTGCATGTGGACATTGGATTGTTGGTTTAATCCAAGCTCTGCTAAAAATCCAAGTTTCGCAACTCTTCATTGGAATTAAATGAATGTATATTGCAGCATAATCTGACAGTCATTACCACCTCTCCGTTTTAAATAATAAAGCAGAAGAAATAAGCAAAAGTGCGTAGATGGCTTATAATCAACAATTTAACGATACGGTAAAGTCGAGCCCCATTTCTATAACATTGTGCCCACCGGCGGCGGCAATTTCGAGGGCGCGTTTAATGTTCTCCTGTCCTTTAACATCCGAAAAATCATATTCGCTTTTTTCTATATTATCGGCAAACTCAGCGCGGGTATCAACTACGGTTGGTTCAATGGTTTTTCTTCCTTCCAAAAACTCAATTACCTCGGCCAGGCTTTCAACCCCGATAATATCAATCTGGTTAACTATGGCCGCTTCGCGGGCATTTTGTTTGGGTAGAATAAAGCCTTTAAATTTTTCCTTACGGGCTTGTATAGCGATGGGTAAAGCGCCTTTGATAGGTAGTATAGAGCCATCTAACGAGAGCTCGCCCATAATGATATATTTGCTTAATTCTTCATTTCCTATTTGTCCGTCAGCAGCCAGTGCGCCAATGGCCATGGGCAGGTCGTATGAAGTTCCTTCTTTGCGTATATCTGCAGGGGAAAGATTGATTATCATGCGGCGCCTGGGCATATGAAACCCGGTTTGTTTTACCGCCGTTCCAATCCGGAACATAGATTCCCTGACAGCGCTATCTGGCAGGCCAACTGTGAAATACTCGGGCTGTCCGCCCTCTACACTTACCTCAGCGGTTATTGTAACAGCGTCAACCCCATAAACCGCGCTTCCGAAAGTTTTAACCAGCATATCAAAAAATAGCGAACCGGTTTGTGTAAAGCGTTTGACCGCCACCGGTTATGCGCAACAAATATATGCCCGCATTTTGATTGAAGGGAATTTGCTGAACAGATTGATTGAAAGAAGTAGTTAATATTTGCCTTCCGGTTAGGTCGTAAATATCAATGTGTGCGTTTTGAGGGATTTCATCGGCCTTAATCTCAACGCTTTGTGGCTGCACAACCATGCTAAAGCTGTTGGCACTAACCGGCGATATACCGGCGGTGCATAGGGTATTAATAACCAACAGGGGGTTACTTTGCAGACCCACTGTCCGGTCATTGCTCATAATGGTTAAAACCTGGTAGGTTGTACAGGGACTGAGCGAATCGAGCTGAAATTCGTAGTTGGCTGAGTCGGAGGCGGTAAAAGTATAGGTGCTATCGTACACCGAATTGCCCTGGCCTTTTTGCAAAACAATATTGGCCTGAATGGTGCCAGTATCGTTAGGACTAAAGCTGATAAAGAGGTTTGCATAGGTATTACCCACACTATCGCTGTAAGTATTGATAATGGGAGGAAAGGCCTGGCCAAAACCTTTGAAACAAAAAACCGTTGTAAACAGAATGACAGCGTAAAGTTGTTTGTGCATTCGTAAGATTTTAACCGAATGTAATTGATTTTGAAAAATTAGTGGCATAAAATTGCTTGCCTTGAGGTATTTTGTCATTTTCACGAAGCTATTATGGCCAGACGCGAACAGACTTTAAAAGAAGAAGTTGCCAATGCAATTACGCATGGGTTGGGTATATTATTTTGTCTTGCGGCTATACCGTTCCTGGTATTTCATGCGCTGCAAAAAAGCAATACCTCTACGGTGTGGGCGGTGGCTATTTTTGGTTTCGGTATGCTGATGGTTTATTGCTCATCAACACTATACCATTACGCTACCAATAAAGAAACCAAACGAGTATTGCGCATTTGGGACCACATCAGTATTTTTTTATTGATAGCCGGAAGCTATACCCCTATGGTAATTAAATTCACTGATTTTAAGACCTCGGTCATTTTTTTGTCGGTTATGTGGACGGTAGTGGTGCTGGGCAGTTGCCTGAAATTATTTTTTACAGGCAAATACAACCTGTTATCGGTGGCGCTTTATGTGGCCATGGGCTGGATGGCCATATTTATTATAAGGCCGATAGTTAACAATATGCCGCCACAGGTATTGTATTTACTCATTGCCTCAGGGCTGGCTTATACACTTGGGGTTGTGTTTTATTTGTGGCATAAACTACAGTATCACCACGCAGTTTGGCATGTTTTTGTGCTGGCGGGTACGGTAACACATTGCTTCGCTGTCTACAATAGTATTCCTATTAACATTAATTTTTAGCAACCGGGCTTGCAATTTTTCCACTGAAACATATCTTCGCACTTTCAGTAAAAGTGCAGTATCAAAGTTTAAATGGTAAAAAACAGTTTCTATTTTGAAGATTAGCAAGAGTATTTTTTGTTTTATACTGGTATTATTTGGCACCGCATTTTTTGGTGTTACAAGCTCAGCAGGCCCCGGACCGGGCGGAACTACTACCCCGAGCCCGGAGGAAATTGCTATGGCCAACGTAAACCAGATGACGGCCGAGCAGTTGGATGCCTATTATACCCGCCGGCATAACCTGGATGGCTTTAACGGTTGTGTAATGGTTGCTAAAGACGGAAAGCCGCTATATTCCGGGGCTTTTGGCTACGCTAATATGGCTGAAAAAGATACCCTTTCAACCCAAACTTCGTTTCAACTGGCTTCAGTTACCAAAACCTTTACATCATCAGCGGTATTGAGGTTGGTGGAAGAGGGGTTATTGTCAGTTGACGATTCGCTTCAAAAGTTTTTTCCCGGTTTTCCATACCCCGGCATTACTGTTAAGCTTTTACTCAGCCATCGTTCAGGTTTGCCCGAGTATATTTACTGGGATCAGCATTTTATTGGGGACACGGTTCAATACCTAACCAACCAGGGCATGCTTGACTTGCTGATAACTAAAAAGCCACCCGTAAAAACCAAGCCCGACCGCTTGTTTAATTACTGCAATACCAACTACGCTCTGCTGGCCCTGGTAATTGAAAAGGTGAGTGGCGTTTCATATAAGCAATACATGCAGGATTCTATTTTTAATCCGCTGGGCATGACTAATACTTTTATTTACACCATACAGGATACCGCCAGCCCTCATGGCGCAACTTGTTACCAGGCACGGAAATGGAAAGAATGGAAGTGGGCTTTTAGCGATGGAGTTTTAGGTGATAAGAACATTTACTCTTCAGTTGAGGATATGCTGAAGTGGGACAATGCCCTAAAAGAAGGAAAGATACTGAGCGCTGAAATGCTGGAAGAGGCTTACAAACCTCATAATATTGACCGGTACTCGTTCGCCAAAGACAGGAGAAGAAATTATGGCTATGGCTGGAGAATGATTAAGCAGGTGGATGGTAGTTACCTGATATACCACAACGGAAACTGGCATGGATGTAACAACGTGTTCTGCCGGAATTTGAAAGAAGGCTACACGGTGATTGTGTTGGGCAATAAAGAAAACGAGGCCAATTATCTTACCCAACCCGTTTGGGATATCATTGCCCGTGTAAAAAGCGACCAGAACGCTGCGGCCTCATCTGCCCCGGCTACTGAACAGCAGGATGCGGAGCAGTAGGCTGTTCGCATCTCACCATTTCCAAAACCTGGTCTACAATCATGTGGAAGTCTTCGGGGTGGTGATTAACCGGTGGAAGGCTGTGCTGGCCTAATCTTACAATCACCAAATTATATTCGGGAATTGTGATGATGTATTGGCCCAAAATGCCCCGTTGCGCAAATACTTTAGTGCCGTGAGAATTATCCAGCCAAAAAGAATAGCCATAAAAATCTGTAAGTGCCCCAGTGGTGGCCATTTGCACAAATGATGAATCCAGTATTTGTGTTCCGTTCCAGTTACCCTGGTGAAGCATCATTTTTCCAAAGCGTGCAAAATCACGGGCATCGGTATTGAAACAACAGTAGCATAATTCGGTGCCTTGTGCATCGGTGTGCCAGTTAGCATCGTGCTCTGCCTGCAGGGGCTTCCACAGCCATTCAGAAGCCAGTTCTGCCAGCGATTTTCCGCTGGCCTTCATTATGCAAAGTCCCAAAAGTTCGGTGTTTCCGCTTTGGTAATTGTAAAATTTGCCGGGCTCATCAACAATTGGTAAGGTCATCATAAGCTCTTTCACATGGTCGCCGTAATACGCTTTTGCTGTTATGGTGAAGGGGTTTTTGTAAGCTTCGTCCCATTGCAAACCTGAACTCATAGTGCTGAGATGTCGTAATTCCAATTCATCTGCATGCGGGCCTTTCAGGTCTGGTAGCAGGCTCTTTACTTTTTGATTCCAACCTTTTAAAATCCCTTTTTGTATAGCGATTTCAGCCAGCATTGTAGTAATACTTTTAGCCATGGAAAAGGAATTGGATTGCGAACTATCCGAATATCCCTTCCAGTAATTTTCTGAACGTATACTGTCATTTTGCACTATTAAAAAAGCTACTGTCCCGGTTTTTGTTAATACCTCCTGAAGTTTGGCCGGTAATTGATTTTTGTTGTAATCGCCGCGCAGCGGCCAGGGCCATGGTTTGGTGCCGGCCTCAATTTTGTGACTATCAAAATACTTCAGGTCGTCAATGGTAGCTGAGTTGTTACCATGCAGGTAACAGGCCCAAAGACCCTTGGCCAGGTACCCATTGCCGGTTAACCTGGCACCTATAAAAAGCAAAACGAGAATGACAACAAAACCCCCTACTACTTTCATGAGCTTTTTCATAGTATCTTTTTTGATGGTTGGCAAATGTAAATAAAATAGGTAGCCGGAAGCGCTAATAAAAATCATTATGCAGTGAGGTTGGGCGTGTAAGGAAATTTAAATGTGGATGCCGCTCCTTGTTTTCCATAAGGTATTTTTACAGGGTCAAATTATTAGCCATGAAAACAAGTTTACGCAGGCTGTTACTGTTCATAATCACTTTACTCTTTTGTTGTCAGCACGCCTCATCTCAGTGTATACCCTCATTTACTTACGCCCAACCCCAGGGCACTCTTTACAGTTTTACCAATACCTCAACTACTATCGATACAACCGCAGTAACCTGGTACGTGCAGGGGCCAAACCTGGTTTATGTAAGCACAGCGGCCAGTCCGTCGTTTTATTTTCCGGTTAACGGTAATTATTACGTTAACATGTCGACCACCTATTGCGGTTATATCATTGATACTATTGTTGTAAATAATCTTAGTGTATCCGGTACCTGTACCGCCGGTATGAACTATTATCCCACTTATGCCAGCAATTTTGAGTTTACTGACGTTTCTGTCGCCTCAGATTCAATTATTAATTACACCTGGCATGGATTTACCCCGCCCGATAGTTTTATTATGGTAAACGGATGGGAGAAAAATACCGATTTGTCGCTGTGGTCGTATAACGGCTGCGAATATCCTTTGTATGTCATTACGCATTCTATAACCACTATTAGCGGCTGCCAGTCAAGCATTATTGATACCGTGCACGATTATTGTGCACATTGCGGTGCAGATCTTGAACCCGGTATCAGGATGCGATACGACAGCCTCACTGGCCAGCTTGTTTTTACTGATACGGTTGCTGCCGGGCAAATTGCTTATACGTACTGGCGTTTTGGAACCGCCGATAACAATACGGTTTTCTCTAATGCTGACAGTCCCGCTTTTATTTACTTCAGCGATACCCTGCATGTTGTTTGCTTAGATGTTTATGACACCGTTAACCATTGCACCTCCTCTGTATGCGATAGTATAACCGCCTTTTTGCCAACTGGTGTCCCTGATTTGAATGTTAAACCAATGGTGGAGTTGTTTCAATCTTCGGGCTTGCTTCAAATCAGGTATTCAAATATTGATTTAAGCGGTATTGAGATATATGATATGCTGGGAAACAGAATTTTGGCCAGCCGCATTTATTCATCACCAGCCTCGGTACCATTACCACCATTGTCGTCGGGGGTTTATTTTGCAAGAATGCTGGCCGGTAACAGTAGCATTTGCCGAAAGTTCCTGGTAAAATAACAGGGTTAAACACCATACCGGTAGTGACCGATAATTTTGAACTTAAACAAGCAGTCAGAAATTTCCTGACCATTACCGATTTTATGGACGATTAAATAGTGCGAGCCCTCTGCATTTTTCCGGTTAATGATAATGCCAATGTGGGTTATACCTCCACCTAAATCCCAGGTTACAATATCTCCGGGCATATAATCAGCAGGGCTTTGTGTAGGCGGTAGCGCTTTCCCTTTTCGCGTAAAAAAAGTCATCAGGTTAGGCACCCGACGATGGTCAATATTTTTATCCGGTTGTTTCGCTCCCCAGTCTTTAGGATATAAGTTAAAGTGGTTTGCCATATCTTCATGCACTTCTTTTTGCAGGTCAATGCCTAACTTTCTATAGGCCCGAATTATAACATCAGTACAAACCCCGGTGTTGGATGGCACGTCGCCGTTGGGGTAAGGGATGTTAACATATGCGGGATTGTATACCACTTTTTGCTGCGTCAGTTCAACAGCAGCATTGCATAGCTTTTCGGCTTTGAGACTTTGAGTGTAAGCGGTAATTGGTAAAATAAAGAGAAACAGGATGAATGCACTTTTCATACTGCTACGATTCCGGCACTGACAAAAATGCACAAATACATTTGTTAAATCTTTGGATAATCCTCTGTTACCATCTCTTTTGCCCGGGTAGTATACTCAGCCGGCAGTGGGCAGGCCTTGCGCAAAATGGTATCGATATGGATGCCGGTTAAAAAGGTAATGGCTGCAACTTCCTGTGTTTCCTCGTTCAGCATTTCGTGAAAAAACTTTATCTTTTTTTCTCCCACTTCTATAACGCCCGAACGAACCGAAACCAGGGTGCCCGAAAGTAATTCGCGCTTATAAATAATACGTTGCTCACCTGCTACCATGCCTTTGTTTTCGCGTTTCATGTACGCGTTGGTAACACCCCATATACCGGCCAGGTTCCAGGTGGCCTCATCAAATTTGCCCACGTACCACATTACATTCATATGCCCCATGTGGTCGCAATGCCAGGGGTAAACCACACCTTTATAAGTAAGTACCAGTTTGTCCATTAGCAGTATTGAGCAGGCAAAAATATTTTAATATCCCCGGAATACAAACGCACCCCCTTCCCATGGCACATCATCAACAGAATGGCTGCCTTTTTACGTATTATTGCCTGACCTTTAGCCAGAAATGAAAGTCCTAAAACCCCTTTTCTTTTTTTTATTCATGGGGCTGGTAACCCTGTTGGCTTGCGAATTGGTTTGCCGCGCCTTTGGTCTTCAACCGTATCATGAAAGCCCTGTTAAATTTGAATACAAGCCGTCTTTACCCGGCCGGTACGACAGCGTGATGGGCCATGTGCTTGTGCCAGGATATTTCAGCATCACTAAAAACGATACGTTCACCTATCACACCAGGCATAACAGCCTGGGCCGCCGGACTTCAAAGCCTGAAGATGAGGTTGCCGATTACGTAAACAGCCCAAAAGTGATTGTTCTGGGTTGCAGTTTTACTTATGGCGATTGCCTGGAAGACAGCCTTACTCATCCCTATCTTTTGCAACAGCTTTTTCGCAAAAACAACATTAATTTAAGTGTCGAGAACTGGGGGGTGGGCGGCTACTGCCCGTCGCATTTTTATTTGCAGAGTAAAGATATTTTGAAAGATACCAGCGTTAAATACGTAGTGATTAATTACTCCCGCATACATAACGAACGCACTATATGCGGACGAAACTGGCGAAAGTCGCTGGCTAAATACAACCAAAACCAGCAGGCACGGGTGCCTTATTTTGAACTCAAGAACGGAGCGCCGGCGCTAAAGTATAAACCGCTCAGTTTTCACTTTTTGCCATTCGAAAAGAACCTGGCCCTGGTTGAATATGCTGACGAACTGTATTGCAAATTCGAAACCCGACATGCAGCCAATATTACCAAACAGGTTCTGAAACTAACGATGGACAGTCTGCAGCAAAAAGGCATTCGTGTTATCCTTACCTCCATAACCGGCGATGATGTATCGAATGAAATGGTCAAAAATCTGGGTAAAGAGGGATATAATATACTGCTGTATGGCATTAACACCGGAGACGACTATTATAACTTCAACCCCATTGACGGCCATCCCAATTACAGGGCCAATAAAATTTTTGCCGATAGTCTGTATGCCAGAATAACCGGTACCCTGGAGATTAGCTCAGCATTAAAAAACTAAACCACTATTGCAAATTCCACCCCTTACGCAACTGTGTTACCCCCGAGGCGTTGGTGGTAAGCATAGAATCGTTTTGCAGAAGCTGGATACTGTAAAAATCGCTGTCGCGCAGGCCGGGCCAGTAGCAGCTACCCATGTTATTGTTACTTAGCCAACTGGTGACCCCTTGTATAAAGGCAATATTGGTATCAGTACCCGTGGTTTGATTATAGTTTAAACCGGTGGTCATAGGGGCTCCAAACTCGGTTAAAATAGTGCGGTTTTGATAAGGATATATCCGCGTTTGCAATGCGCTTTCCCAATCGGCCGCTCCGGCAAAATTGCCCCACCAAGGGTACAGGTGCTGCGAAAGCAGGCAACCTTTAAAAGCGCTGTCCTGGCCCATCACCACCACAAAGTCGTCATAACTAAACCCGCCAATTAAAACCCTGCAACGCGGTACCTGCGGAAAAGTATTTAACCACTGTACACAAATGGCTTGCCATTGGGGGATGGTATAACCAAAAGGCTCATTAAAAATTTCAAAATATACGCTGTCGTTATTGTTGTACTTATTTACTACTACCTGCCACATATTCCAAAACTGTACGCTGTCGTCAATCATGCCATTTTTATTAGCGGCACCGCTCCAGCACGCCAAAATTACATTCATGTGGCTGCTCAATGCCTCGTCTATAGCGCCGGTATATGTTTGCCACCAACTTTGCAAAACCGTTTGCGGATTAATGGGCAGTCGAACCGTATTAGCTCCCAGGTTGTTTCTGAAACCACTAAGCACAATATTAGCCTTGGCCTGCACCGAGGCATAATTATCTGAGGCTGTTATACCACTTGGATATAACCAGCCATCGACATAGTTATCGCGTTCATCGGCCCAGTTAACACCATGTATATTGGAAGTGTTCAGTTGGTCGGGGCAGGCGAAAACGTGCACCAGGGGTTTGTTTTTGGCACAACCAAAAAGTAATAATAACAGGCCCAGCGAATAAATGAATTTCATAGACAATAAATCTATCTAAAATCCCGGTGATAGCGCAATTTTAACGCCCCAGTTAGGTGCCCCCGGGCTATTGCGGTAACTCACCCGCCACATAAAGTCAACCCTGAATAAATAAGCGATATTCTCAATACCAAAACCGGCTTCGGCATAAGGGTATTTACTGGGTGCGCTTAATGTAGAAGGCACCAGCAAAACATCCGCATTCTTTTCACTAAAGGTGCCGTACAAACTTTTTACAAAAACCACCTCGCGCAACTTAAGTTTATTCATGTATGGTATTTTATTCAAAAAGAATCCGTCAAAGTGATGCTCCACCCATAGCGAAACGTACTGGTCGGTTATATATTCAAATTCGCTCATCAGGTTGTAGTTGAATTTATCCAGCAAAATACCCAGGTTGCCTTGCGTGAGATAACAGGCGGTATAGGGCGCCTCACCAAATATTTTAGCTACCCTGAAATTATACAGCGTATGGCCAATTGGGGAAGATATACGCTGTTTAATGGTTAACTGCACATTGTGATAACTGGAATAGTTGTTCAATATATCGGTTATTCCACCGGTATATCGGAGCATAAACACAGGGTACTTGCTACTTTGAAAATACCTGAAAAAAGCGTTTGCAAAATACTGGTCGTTGTACGAATACCGGTTATCGAGCATAAACTCGGTTACTCCGAAACTGGGCACCGGGGTAAGTACGCCATGTTCAATTCGTGCAAAATTAAATACGCTGGGTATGTCTTCGTAGGTTTTTTGGTTAAATGTAATGGTGCTGCTAAAATCTTTAATCCATTCCTTTTCATAGTATATTCTGAATTCGCGCACACGCATAATTTTACTTAATACAGTACCGCTAATCAGGGTTACTATGTTATCAAAAGTAAGCAGTGTTTGGCTTTCATCCTGGCCCGGAACTCTCAGGTCGTACCGGTACATTACATCCAGCATTTGGTACCGGTCATTTCTGCGCGGCAGTGAAATCCGCGTCTCAGCCAGGTATTGTAATTTATGGTCGCCAAGGCCGTATGCAGCGTAGCCGGTAAAATAAAACTTATGCAAAAAATTATTGGCCGGGGTGCCCAGGTGCTGAAAACGCACATTTGTTTCAAACCCAAAACGCAGGCGCCAACCTTCAACGTTATTGTAACTCACCAAATTCAACAACCGACCTACGCTAATGGGCCCGGCGTCAGCATAGGCGGCCGTTAAAAACCTTCCGAACCACTCATAAGTTTTCCATGCCTTTACAAAATGTATAGTATCTGAAATATGGTAAACTTCCTTTTCCTGTCGCGTTAAGTGCTCAAAGCGCATGGTGTCCCACCAGGCGCGGCTGCGGTTGCGGGCGCTGTCTAACAAAATTTTTTCTTCGGGCCCCTTTAGGCTATCCGGAAAATCTATATCAGTTTCAATGTTCCGGCGGTTGTACATTTTGGTGATTAATAATGCCGTGGCCGTTTTTTTCTTAAACAACGAGCCTACCGTGGTAAGCTCCTCCCTTTTCATAAACCAGTACTTATCTTTAATCAACGTGTAGTCTTGCTTTATCGTGTAGTCATTCACAAAATTCAAATTGGCTTTTTCATTAGGTCTAAAAATAATTGACCGGATGGCCCAGGTTGCCGAATCAATCCAGGCATAACCTTTCAATGCAACATCTTCTTTTACTTTTCCGACAAAATGAAGCTTGTACGAAATTCGCCCGTCAATTTTTGCAGTATCGGTAAGGTAGTAGAAGTAGGTATTGCGCCCTGCCGGAGAAAAGGGTGAGGTGAATGAATGGGTGGCAATAATAAATACATTATCGTAGGCATTGGTTTCGGCAAACTGGTAATTGGCCATATTGCCAATCGAAACGTTATCAATACCACTTATTATTTCGGCCTTCACTATCTTCTTTGTTTGTTTTGGGTTTTTGCGATAGTATACTTCGGCCAGGGTTTCCTTTAAAATACCCGGTATAAAAACGCTTCCCTCTTCAGTGGTATCCACATTTTTAAATACAAATTTGAAAGGCTTGAAAAGAAAGAAATTGATAAGCTTTTCTTTGGGGTTGAGCAACGATATCTGAAATTTTTCGTAGCTGTCATATCTGTACGTATTCACATTTTCGTTGCGATTTATGCTTTTGTTTTTAACTACCTGGTGATATACATAGTTAGCCGTGGTATCAATCACCCTTTTTTGATGCTTACCGGCTTTAACGGTTATTTCGGTCAGTTTCAGCTCTTCGGATCCCATTTCGATAGATAAATGCTGGCTTTTACCTTTTTTAATGGCGATAGTACGTGTGCGGAAACCGATGTAGGAAAAAGAGATGGAGTCAACCCGGTCAATAGTACGGATTAAAAATTCTCCTTTGGGGTCGGTTTGCTCGGTCTTTAAGGAGCCAATAAGCTTGATGTTAACGTACTGCAGTGGTTCCTTGGTAGACGCGTCTATCACCCTCCCCGAAATTTCCGTAGTAAGCGTTTGCGAAGGAGCTTGCGCCGAAATTTTGAAAATAAACAGAACACAGAAAACAATTACAGCAACTATGCGACGCATATGGGTAAACACAACGGCGCCAAAAATAGAATATTTGAGTGATTGGTATTTTAAACGGCTATTTGGAGAGCGTGTTGAAAGAAACACTTACACGTTGAGGTATCGCATCAACCCATCGTACCGGTCTTTCAGTTCTTCGGTGTATTCGGCATCATTATGTATCGCTTTAACCTTATAATCAAAGCGTTCGAACGAGGCAACCAGGGTGGAAACATCAGTAGTATTCAGCTTAAGGGTAATTTCAACTATACCATCCTGTTGCCGGATATTGGTGTAGAAACAAAGGATTTTTGCATCATTGTCCTCGGCAATTCGGGCTATTTCAGAAAGCTGGTAATTGGTTTGTTCAATTTCGAGTTCAATGATGGCTCCGGCATCTTTTACAGAGTTCAATACAGCAAAACCGCGCAAACAACTTTCGGCTGAAATAAGTCCTATATAATCGAAATCATCATTCACCACAGGCACCACTCTAACATTAAAATCGAGGGCGGCCTTCATTACATCAAATATGTGGGCCGTATCGCGTACAAATGGTTTTCGAACGGGCAACTGAAAGCTTTTTATGGAGTGACTTAAGTGTTTAAGGTTGATGATTTCATCGAGTGTAACCAGACCAATATACTTACGGCCATCTAAAACCGGTAATTGACTAACGTTAAACTCCTGCATGGTTATAAGCGCAAGCTCACCACTATCTTCAAGATGAAGAGGTGTTATGGCATCTGATATGAGGTCTGGCGCTATCATCGTTTCTATCCCTTATTATATCTAGACGTGAAAAAAGTAAAAAGGTTAACCATGTACGCTGTTAAATGTTTGCTAATAATCATGACTTTCCTCACAACTATCTAATCCGTGCACATTTTTTTTCGTCAAAACAATTCAGTTATAATGTTTCAAAAACCGTTCCAGTATTTCGTTAAAGGCCAGAGGTTGCTCCATCATAGGCGCGTGACCGCAGTTTTCAACGATATTCAGTTCAGAATGAGGTAGAAGTTTATGAAACTCTTCGCCCACAAAAGCAGGGGTAATACTATCATCTTTTCCCCAAATAAGACAAACCGGCAGTTGCATATGTGCAATTTCCTCACGTAGGTTATGCCGCAAAGCCGATTTGGCCAAAACCACCATCCGTATGGCTTTACTGCGGTTATTAACTATCTCAAATACCTCATCAACCAGCTCTTTGGTGGCAAATTTGGGGTCGGCAAAGGTTCCTTCAGTTTTTTTCTTCACGTATTCATAATCGCTTTTGCGCGGATAGGTGTCGCCCAATGAATTTTCGAAAAGTCCTGAACTACCGGTTAGGGTGAGTGTTTTTACTTTGGCCGGCCGCTGCAAAGTATATATCTGAGCAATATGACCACCCAGCGAGTTTCCTATTAAGTGAACTTTGTCGTATTTTTTATATTCAATAAATTGTTCAATATATTCTACCATGCCCATTACTGTCGTGTCTTCCAGCTCAAGGTCGTACAGCGGAAGCAAAGGAATCGTAACCGTATAGTTGGTTGAAAAATGCGCTATCAGTTCATTAAAATTGCTGAGGGCGCCAAATAGGCCGTGTAGCAAAACAATAGTATCGCCTTTTCCTACCTCACAATATTTAAACCGCTCTTCAATTCTTACCGGGAAAGACATGCGCGCTACATTGGTTTAGCCAAAAATAATTTTTTATCGATAAAACAAAATTGTGTTTATGTTAAGTGATATGCACACCGGCTAATTGTTGTAGTGTGCACTACGCATTCAACCGTACTATTAATGCAAAAGTCCTTTCATTCACGAGCGAACCAATTGCGTAAAACGCTCAGTCCGTGTGGGGTAAGGATGGATTCAGGATGAAACTGAACGCCTGCGATGGGCAACTCCCTGTGTGCAATGGCCATTACTTCGTCTTCTGCAGTACGGGCAATTATATCTAATGGAGTTTTATCAGGTTTGGCTAAAATTAAGGAGTGATAGCGCATTACCTCAAACTGAGCAGGCAAATCTTTAAAAAGGAAATGACCATTGTGTTTTACGACCGAAGTTTTACCGTGCATCGGCTTTCCAGCTTTTATTAATCGGGCGCCGAAAAACTCACCAATGGCCTGGTGCCCCAGGCAAATACCTAATATGGGCTTAGTGGAGTAGAACCGGTCAATAAATTGCATGGTTATACCTGCCTGGGCCGGAGTTTTTGGACCGGGTGAAATAATTGCGGACGAAAAATTGAGTGCGGAAAGCTCATCAATACTCATTTCATCATTACGGACCACTTTACACTCCTGTCCCAGTTGTAAAACATAGTCGTACAGGTTGTAGGTGAATGAATCGTAATTATCGAGCAGAAGAACCATAATAAAAAATGAATATTTTAACCGCAAAGACACTAAGGTGCAAAGAAGAAAGAATTATGTGGAATACGTTAAAAGAATTGGTATTCCGTGGTGGCTGTTTTTATCTTTTAATTCTTTGGGGCTTTGCGACTTTGCGGTTAAACCATGTATTTAATTTTAAGGAGCTTTTTCGTGTCTTAGTGGTAAAATTCTCCCGGCATTCGTTAATCCGATTGATTAACTCTTTACATGCGTACCGAAAAGCTCATCAAACTTCTCAAACGTATTGCGAAACACTGGTATTGCCTGTCCGGAAACTTCAACCACTTTTGGAGCCAGGTTAGCTATGTAAGGATAGATATGCGAAGTATCTTTTTGATGCTGCGGGAACACATCTACCTTATTTAAAAACCAGATAAACACGCACAAAACATACAAACCCACCAGCGAGTGTATCACCCCTCCAAAAACCTGGTTGGGCAGGTTGAGTGAAAATGATTTTAGCAGTTGCTCCAGGCCCCAGGCTATAAACCGCATTAAAAACAACACCAGTAAAAATACTATCACGAAGGCGATAATTGCCAGCACCCTGGGTTCAAGATGCACAACGCCGTGTAACATGTTCACCACCAGATACGAAAATTTTAAGGCAGCAATAATGCCCAAAAACCAGCCTAAAAGCGAAAAAATGGAATAAATAACCCCATTCTTATACCCCTGGTAAAAACCCAGTCCGATAAAAATTATAAACAGAATATCAAAAACCATAGCTAATAGTCCTTTCCTTATACCAATAAACTCTTTACAACGTCGGCCACCAGCTTGTTATCAGCCTTGCCTGCCAGTTGTTTTGATGCTGCGCCCATTACCTTGCCCATTTCTTTTTGGGTAGTGGCCCCGGTTTCAGCAATTATCTTTTTAATAATCTCTTTTACCTCGTCTTCACTCATCATAGCCGGCAGGTACTTCTCTATAACGGCAACTTCCTCTTTTTCTTTTGAAATCAGGTCCTGGCGATTCGCTTTTTCAAACTCAGTAATAGAATCGCGGCGTTGTTTGACCAGCTTTTGAAGCATTTGTACTTCTTTTTCGGCAGTCAGTACTCCGGTTGAGCCTTTTTCGGTTTTGGCTAGCAGAATAGCACTTTTAATAGCCCGTAAACCTCTCAGACCTACTTCATCTTTGGCCATCATGGCACTTTTAAGATCGGCGTTGATTTTTTCTTCCAAACTCATAGTCGTATAATTTTGCGCAAAGCTATAAAAATGGACATGACTAATTTCAGTTTATAGAATGCAGATTGTTGATAGTTTTGGCTTTAATACAAAACAGGATGGCCACCAAGGCACAAAGAAAGGATGATAAGTGAAATAACCATGCCTCCCGGTATTGCCAGGCATTGAAAATTCAATATTCATTACTTCGTCTTTTGCTTTGAGCCTTTGTGGCAAAAACTAAAAATTATGCAGAAGAACATTGTAATTGTAGGAGCAGGTCTGGTAGGCTCGATGTTAGCTTGTTATTTATCGCGCAGGGGTCATAAAGTATCGGTGTATGAGCGCAGGCCCGATATGCGTAAGGCGGGTTATATTGGCGGTCGCTCGATTAATCTGGCGCTTAGTCACCGGGGCTGGAAAGCATTAAAGGCAGTTGGGCTGGAAGAAGCCGTGAGTAAGATTGCCATACCCATGAAAGGTCGTGTAATACATGACCTGAATGGCGGAACCTCATTTATTCCTTACGGAAAAGAGGACCAGGCTATTTATTCAGTCAGCCGTGGTGAATTGAATAAAATAATGGTAGTTGAGGCCGAAAAATTTAAAGACGTAAATTTTCATTTTGACCAACGCTGTGCGGGTATTGATTTTACCAACAATATTATTACCCTGCTGGATGAAAATACCAAACAGCAAAAGCACGTGCAGGCCGATGTTTTATTCGGGGCCGACGGCGCTTTTAGCGAAGTTAGATACGAAATGCAGAAAACCCCTCACTTCAATTTAAGCCAGCAGCACGAAGAATACGGTTATAAGGAACTGGAAATACCCGCAGGTAAAAACGGTGGCCACTTGATTGATAAAAATGCCTTGCATATCTGGCCGCGTAAAAGTTTTATGATGATTGCCCTGCCCAACCTGGACGGCAGTTTTACGGTTACTCTGTTCGCCCCTTTTAAAGGCGAAAACTCTTTTGAAGAAGTACGTACCGAAGCAGATGTGGACACCTACTTTAAAAGAAATTTTCCCGATGCCGTTCCGTTGATGCCTGACCGGAAGAAGGACTTCTTCGCCAATCCTACATCCTCACTGGTTACTGTAAAGTGTTTCCCGTGGAAACATAAAAGCGCCTGCTTAATTGGTGATGCAGCCCATGCCGTAGTTCCGTTTTATGGACAAGGCATGAACTGCGGTTTTGAAGATGTTTTTGAACTAAACCAGATACTGGATGCGACGCACGAAAACTGGGAAGATGCTTTAAATAAACTGCAACTACAGCGTAAACCCAATGCCGATGCCATTGCCGACTTAGCGCTTTACAATTTTATTGAAATGCGTGACCTGAGCGGGCGCGAAGATTTTCAACTACGTTTAAAAATTGAAAAGAAAATAGCTGAAAAATTTGCCGACCGGTTTATGACCCATTACTCCATGGTTACCTTCAGCGACCTGAGTTATAATGAGGCCAAAAAGCGGGGCGAAAAGCAAAGCGAATTATTGGATAAAATAATGGCCCTGCCCGGCATAGAAACCAAGTGGGACGAGCAAGAGGTTTTGCGGATGGCTGAGCAATGGATTATGGCAAACGGACATTAATGCCGTAAAGAAGAAGGGCCAGGTTTTAACAAAGGTCAGAGGCCCATTAACCTTTTGCTTAACTTCATCGTCTTAACTTTGCAGGATTTTTGCGCCCCATGATAAAATCAATTTTATTTTTTTGTTTACTGTTCATTTCTGCTCATTCCTTTTGTCAGTTACAAGACGATAACCGGGTATTGAACCAGTTCATTGTTATGTTGAAGCCCTTGCAGAGCATTGATAACCTGGTTAAGGAGTTTCCTGCTTTACAGATAAAAAAATGCTTGTCGAAGCAAATGAATATCTGGTTGATGGAGAGAAATACCACTGCTGACGCCGAAAATTTTCTTACATCACTACAAGTTGGGAAAACGGTAAAAATTGCCCAGTTCAACCACTATGTTCAGCGGCGCTCATTGGTGCCTGATGATCCCTACTTTAGCCAGCAATGGAATATGATGAATACCGGTCAGGGCGGCGGAACGGTAGGTGCAGATATTGATGCCACCGATGCGTGGGCTATTAACCATAATCGCCTAACGGCCAACGGAGATACGATAGTTGTTGCCATTGTTGATGGTTATGATGGCGGCGGTTTTGATATTACGCATGAAGACCTGAATTTTTACGTAAACTACCATGAAATTCCGAACAACGGAATTGATGATGACAGCGATGGTTTTGTAGATGATTATTACGGTTGGAATGCGTTTGATTCTACCGGTAATATCCAGCCTTACGGAAATTCTGATCCACATGCTATGCACGTTTCGGGTATTGCAGCAGCTATTGGGAACAATGATAAAGGTGTGGCTGGAGTTTGTTGGGGTGCCAATATTATGCGGGTAGTAGGTGGCTCTGATGAAGAATCGCAGGTGGTTGAGGCCTATGATTACGTGCGCGAAATGCGTCGGCTTTACAATATTACCAATGGCGCAAAAGGTGCTTTTGTTGTGTCAACCAATTCATCATTCGGCATCAATGGCGGGCCGGGTGGCGTACGACACTCCGATTTTCCTATTTGGTGTGCTATGTACGATAGTATGGGTTATGTAGGCATTTTAAGCGCAGCAGCAACCGCCAACACTGCCTGGGATATTGATGTGGAGGATGATATGCCTACCGGTTGTCCCAGCAAGTATTTAATCGCTGTAACCAATACCACCAATTATGACCAGTTGAACGGTCAGGCTGCATGGGGAGACACAACAGTGGCTTTAGGTGCACCGGGCACCGGTATTTACTCTACCGAACCGGGTAATACTTATGGACAAATGACCGGAACCTCCATGGCCTCTCCGCACGTGGCAGGTACGGTGGCCGCCATGTATGCGCAGGCCTGTCGTGGAATGCTGGATGATGGAAAAACTCATCCGGACTCAATTGCTCTGCTGGTTAAACAAATGATTTTAAGTGGCACCACGCGCCTATCTGAATTATACAACAGAACCATTAGTGGTGGAAGATTGAACCTTTACAATGCTATCAATAACCTGGCTGAGTATAATTGCGGCGCATGTAATTATTCGGTTTCGCTAGGTACTACTCAACCTACTTGCAGTAATACCTGCAACGGCACCCTACAGCTGGTTATAGATGGCAACAGCACCTATAGTTATACCTGGAGTAATGGGGTTACCAGCTTACCGGTTATCAATAATCTTTGTCCGGGGGCCTACTCAGTTACGGTTACTGACCTGGCCAGCAATTGCAGTGAGGTCAAAAACAGCTATTTATACAGACCGGATAGCATCATCGTTTCATCCATCAACACCATTCCCGCCGTTTCTGGCGATTCGGGAAATATTATCGTTTCAGCAAGTGCCGGCAATTACCCGCTTGAATATTCTTTAGATGGCGTGAACTACCAGCATGCTTCCACGTTAATAATAAGTAACAACGGTACTTATAACGTTTATATTAAAAATGGCATAGGCTGCGTAGTTGAGCAAACCGTAACAATAACCGGTATGCAAAACCTTATGGAGCCGATGCATTGGAATATCTTTCCTAACCCTGTTTCAGATGAATTAAATATTTCATTCAACATATCGCAAGCCACTTTGCTTATTCAAACTGTTACTAACGTTCTTGGTCAAAAAATTACGGCGGGTACGTTTTCAGTTCCTGCAGGAGTGCATACGTACTCGCAGAATGTTTCGGGGCTGGCTCCGGGCACTTATTTTGTAACCCTTTCGGACGGCAATTCAAGCTCCACTCAAAAATTTGTAATAGCCCGGTAGTAAGAAAAATCTCTTTTGCTTTGGGCTCTTTTACGTGTTTGCGCTAAAATGAATTTATTTTGCACGATGCAAAAAAGATGGGTGATAAAGGGGGCTGATGAAGCCAAAGTGAAGGTTTTACAGGAAGCGTTAAAGATAAACCCGGTTATTTGCAGGCTGCTGGTGCAACGAGGTATCGAAACCTTTGAGCAGGCTAAATCATTTTTCCGGCCATCGCTGGATGATTTACATGACCCGTTTTTGATGAAGGATATGGACCATGCCATTAACCGGGTAACTACAGCCATTGCCAACAACGAAAAGATACTGATTTATGGCGACTACGATGTGGATGGAACTACTGCGGTAGCTACCGTCTATTCGTTCTTTAAAGAGATTTACGAAAATATGGAGTACTACATCCCCAACCGGTATACTGAGGGATATGGCATTTCAACTAAGGGTATTGATTATGCTGCCGAAAATAATTTTGCACTGATTATTGCGCTCGATTGCGGCATTAAAAGCAACGACAAAGTTGACTATGCCCATGAAAAGGGCATCGACTTTATTATTTGCGACCACCACAACCCCGGACATGAAATACCCAAAGCCGTAGCCGTGCTTGACCCGAAAAGGAAAGATTGCACCTACCCGTACAAAGAGTTAAGTGGTTGTGGCATTGGCTTTAAACTGATTCAGGCGTTTTCCATACAGCAAAATATACCGATGGAAAATGCATTTCAATTCCTGGATTTATTGTGTCTGAGTATTGGAGCGGATATAGTGCCAATAACCGGCGAAAACAGGATACTGGCCTTTCATGGTCTGAACAAGCTAAACACAAATCCGGTAACCGGGTTGCGAAAACTGAAAGAGATTGCCGGGGTACAGAAGCAAATGGATATTACCGATGTGGTTTTTATTCTGGGCCCGCGCATTAATGCCGCAGGACGAATTGATGATGCCAGACACGCTGTTAAAGTATTGATTGCTGAAGACATTGATTACGACTCGGAAGCTAATGCGATGAAGTTGAACACCTATAATGCTGAACGTAAAGATTTAGACCGGGGTATTACCGCACATGCCCTGGAGATTATAGGCGCTGATGAAAAATTGATTAACCGGAAGTCAACTGTGTTATTCAATCCCGGCTGGCACAAAGGTGTAATTGGAATAGTGGCGTCACGGTTAACGGATACATACTATCGCCCAACCATAGTGTTGACGGAAAGCGATGGTAAAGTAACCGGTTCAGCCCGTTCGGTAAAAAACTTTGATTTATACGAGGCCATTTATGAATGCAAAGACCTGTTGATACAATTTGGCGGACATAAATTTGCGGCGGGTATGACCATGCAGCCCGAAAATGTAGAGGCTTTTTCATTAAAGTTTGAAGAAGTAGTAACCGGAAGAATTACCGATGAACAATTGATACCAGAATTAGAAATAGATGCCGAACTTGAGTTGAGCGACATTACCCAAAAGTTTTATGATATCGTGAAACAGATGGCGCCTTTCGGTCCCGAAAATATGAAACCGGTTTTTGTTACAAAAGGGGTTAGCGATAATGGCTGGAGCAAGATTGTGAAGGAAGACCATGTTAGGTTTTCGGTGAAGAAAAGCAGCACGGTGATGCAGGGAATTGGTTTCGGCCTTGCCTCAAAATTCAATCTTATTAAAAGCGGACCGTTTAATATAGCCTACCAAATTGATGAAAACGAATGGGAAGGAAATGTAAGATTACAGATGATGGTAAAGGATGTGAAATGAATAAAGCAAAATATGTTTGACGAATTAAAAAAATATAAAAATAATAATCACTTTTTATTCAAACCGGAAGATGGCCTGTCACAAGTGTGTAACGCACCAGACGATAAAAGTGGGGTCTATGTTGTTTATGCACTTTCAAACGGCAGGATAGAGTTAATATATATCGGAATATCTGGTTTAAAGCAAAAGGATGGAACATTAAAAACACGCAAAGCAGGCTTAGGAGGAATGAAAGATCGTATAGTAAATGGCCATCATTTCGGGAAAACTCCGAGAAGAATTTCCTGGCCAATTCAGATGTTAAAAGAAAATATAGAAGCTCTGGACGTATACTGGTGGGTAACCTATGAGAATGAAATACGCGATTTCCCCAGAGATGTAGAAGAGGCTTTGCTAAGAAGGTTTTTTGATATTTATGGACGTTTCCCCCGATGGAATAAACAATTTTAATAAGCAGCTTTTAATCCTATAACAACTCCCTTTTTTCTCTATAAACCTTCAAAATCATCTCACCAAAAAAACTATTAGCCCAGGCAAACCAGTGGCGGGTAAAGTTTTTAGGATTGTTTCCCTTAAAACCTTCATGCATAAAGCCGGTGCCCGCGGTAGTTGCCTTTAGCATTTCGATGCAGTGCTTAATTTCAGCATCATCCTTTGAAGTAATGGCCCGGGAAATAATACCCATGTGCCAAATCATTTCGCCTTTGGAGGCTAAATGCTGGCTGCCAATACCCTCCACATTTTTGGCAGTATAGTAATACTGGTTCTCTTTACTGAGCGAAAATTTGCGGCTGTTTTTATAAACTTCGTCATTGGTTGTTCCGTAGCCCAGATATGGAATGGTTACCAGTCCCGGTATACCGGCATCCTCCATTAATTTATAATGGCCCAGGCCATCGCATTCATAAGCATATATTTTTCCGAAGGCTGCATTATCCACGATTCCGTTTTGCAGAGTTGCTTTTTCTACTTCATCAGCCAATGCGGTACATACAGGTGCCAGCTTGTCTTTATCAGTCACCGCCGTAAGCATTTCGCTAAGTTGCCGTAAAGCCGTTACGGCAAAAAGGTTTTCGGGAATATTGTAAAGATAAGTTGTGGCGTCATCCGAGTTGCGGAAAGCCGAGCAGATCATACCATTTGCTTTAACCGGCGCACCATAACCTTCGCCCGTCTGAGTATCGCTCGATAGGGTCATTCCCCGCTGAAAATGATACTTGCCTTTATCATTTTTGCGTTGCTGGTCTTTCATGGTTGCAATTGCGAGTGTCATAGCCTTATACCAGTCGTCACCCATTTGCGCTGTGTTGCCTGTAATTTTCCAGTATTGATACGCCAGGCGAATACAGTAACATAACGAATCGAGCTCCCACTTGCGTTCATGCACGCCCGGTTTCATTTCTGTTTTATCGCTCTTCCATGGACTCATTTTATTAGCGTCCTTATAAAAGGCATTGGCATAAGGGTCGAGCAAAATGTTTTTTGTCTGCCGACGGATAACGCCTTCTATCATCAGGGCGAGGTGCTTATCTTCTTTACACAAAGGCAAGTAAGGATTTACCTGCGCCGATGAATCGCGCTGCCACATGGCATCAATATCACCGGTTATAACATAGGTGTCAGGCTTACCGTCTTTCATTTCAAAAAACACGGTAGTATCAAGCGTGTTGGGGAAACAGTTTTCAAACATCCAGCCCAGTTCCTCATCCTTTACATTTTTCTTAAACTCCGTAATTAAGGCTTCCACCGAGTCGCTGGTAAAATTTCGCTTTGCCGCAGATGGCCTTTGAGACAGGAATGATGGAATGGCTGCTTTTAGCAAACCCGATGGAATCATAAGTGCGGTAGCTGTAAGTGCGCTGACGCGGGTAAAGTCTCTTCTGTTCATACTCTGAAATTTTCTGTATTCCTCTGCATTGTTCTCCGTGACTCCGAGCGACACAGCATTCTAACTCTCAAACCCTAAACGCATTCTAAGCGCAGAGGATAACTCGGGTAGGCGGTGCCTTTCAATCATAAATGAGGTTAGTTCGGCAAACTCGGAAAAAATGTAGTGGCTATCAAGGGCACCCTTTAAATACTGCTTGCCCGTACTACCACCGGTGCCGGTTCGGGTGCCAATCATACGGTGTACCATGTTCATGTGCCGGTAGCGCCAGGTAGCCAAATGTTCGTCAATCTCAAGCAATACATTAATCAACTGATAAGGTAATTGCAGCAAGGGGTAATCGCGGTACATCATAATAAACAAGGCGGCCCTGCGCGCCTTAGGGCTTAAACTCCATTCCGGTTTTTTCTCTAAGGTCAGCATAATTTCTTCAAACCGCGAAAGGTTAAACTTTTCGCCCTGCACCAGGCTTTCAGAATAAATAGCATCGTAAGCTTTCCAGAAAGGGTGAACCGTGGCGTTTGTATCCATGCCCGGCCAAAATTCTTTCCTTTCAAAAAACGGCATGCGCTCCAGCCAGTCATTTACAAGGGCTATCAAAGGCTTTTTGTGCTCAGCGCTTTTAATAATTTCTACATCGGCAGGTTTTAACTGGCTTACGTAATATTCCTTTCCATAACGCTGGTCCATTTTTAAACCCAGGTAAGCTTCCAGCAATTTGAACTGGATGCTCTGAAAGCCCGAGGCCGGCCGAAGCATATTTCTGAAGTCCAAAAAATCGAGCGGGGTCATGGTTTCAAGAATGTTAATCTTATCAATCAACACCTGCATAATGGTAACCACCCGTTTCATACGGTGGTTAACAATAAATAAATCGGGCGAGTTATCCTGGATATTGGGTTGCGATAAAATATCTATTACTGAACCCACTTCAAATAATATCTGCTTAAACCAAAGCTCGTACGACTGGTGAATAACGATAAACAACATTTCATCATGCGCGTGTTCGTTGCCCGGCTTATCGCTCTCTAATTGCTGCGCACCTAAAATTTTATCGAGCTGCAGGTAATCGCTGTAGTAAATGCCTTCGTTGGTCATGGGTAAAACTTTATTAAGGCACCAAAGTAACTATCCTTTTTTGTTTAAGGATATTTCTGAAAACAAAATGCCACTGATTTATTGCAGTGGCATCTTGTTGCTGTTCATAGCTTAAACCCTCTCAGGTGGTAAGCCTTGGGGTGTGTAAAGGCCCTCAACCCTACATGCGATAGCGTTGCTCCAAAACCAGAGTGTTTCCGTCCGCTCCACGGCACTGCAGCGCTAACCCGGTCACAACAGTTCCAATATCCTGTGCCGGCATTTATTTGAGACAATAATTTTTCAGCACGCTCCTGGCTGGCGGTATATACGGCCGCGGTTAAGCCATAATCGCAATCCTGCATCAGCTTTACCGCTTCGGCATCGCTGTGCACTTTCATAATACCAATTACAGGGCCGAAGGACTCGTCCTTCATTACACTCATTTCGTGATTTACATCTACTAAAACGGTGGGCTCAAAATAGTAACCCCGGTGTTCAGGTGCCTTTCCGCCGGTTAAAATTTTAGCTCCTTTAGCAACGGCATCTTTTACCTGTGCAGCTACAAATTCAAGTTGCGGTTTGCGGGTAAGCGGGCCAATATAAACTCCCTCTTCATCGGGACGTGCCATTTTGTATCCTTTCACT
>Ga0316217_10002115_pt1 | contig 24499 bp, 13 predicted proteins | sample 1anoAmetaG_FD_203633 | JGI IMG/M metagenome (GOLD analysis project Ga0316217, IMG submission 203633) | Freshwater microbial communities from Trout Bog Lake, Wisconsin, USA - 1anoA | ecosystem: Environmental > Aquatic > Freshwater > Lake > Hypolimnion/Profundal zone | place: USA: Wisconsin...
CCCCTGCTTTTTATATTCAAATACTGATATAATAGCAGTTATAAAATTTGAACGGAAATCGGGCGTAGGATTAGCGAGAGGAAGTAAATATAAAATCATGCTCTATCATTTTAAATAGGTTGAAAAAGTTTAGTAAACGGTTAGGATCGATACGTATTTGAATCTTGCTTCTTTTTAGTCGATAGAGCTGCCTTTCTCAGTATCACTGAAAGATTAACGGATTTTGTACCATTTTAGCACTGGAATCCACTCTAATGCTTTAAGGGTTGACTACAAGAGTTCGATCCTTTGAGAAAGGTTCAGCTTATTTACAGATATTTCATCATTTTTAATTTAGAGTCCAGCCAGGATGCTAATGATTCTGCCTATTTCCTCAACAAATTGAGAGACATTGCCTCCAATACTCTGAATAAATTAAAAATTTACGATGGCAGTTTTGAAGAGTACAATAACAGTGGACATGAGTATGGAGTAGGCTTTGGCAAGGACGATGATTGAAAAGATAGGAGGCAGTGCGCAAATGTAGACTACTTTGAATGTGTCAGTGAGCAGATATTACGGATATGGGCAGGTTACCCAATATTTTTTTTTAATCGTCAGGATGTCAATCAGGGCATTCTTGACCTATAAAAGGCTGGAATAGGCCTTTTAGCAAAGTCTTCGGAAGGCCCTGAAAGGATAGCTGAGTAGGGAGACTAAATCCAAAGTGAAGGATATTTGAGTTGAAAGACCAAGATATCCAAACAGGAGGCAGAGAAGGTTGGTTATCATTTTGAACGATTCCGAGTCATTCAAATATACAGAGTAATCAGGCAGATCAACTGCCCAATTTAAACAGATGAGATGAAGTTGAAAGGAAATTGTAACCATCGTCCGAATTAGGAAAGAATGATAATGGGCGAGCAATTTCGTGAAGGCCAGCCCTAGCACAAGGTTGACTATGATTTGAAGGTACTCAAGAATTTATCTCTTGCCGGATTACTCAACTAGGATCCACTTTTTTGTCAGGTTCTTTGCTAAAATGCTTTTCCTTTGAATGGGAATAAGAAAAAGCCTCACCCCGCACGAAAGCCAGTTGGCTAGCACCACAAAAACTGCCAACGTTGCTGAAAGGAAGTGAAAAGCCAGATTTTTTACTGCCATCTAACTTAAATATTATTTTTTTATTTTCATCAATCTATTATTTAAAGTTATGGCATAACAAGCTCCTAAAGTAGAGGCACCAAAACCTGAAGGATAAAAGAGAGGATTCGGTCGTGGAGGCGACAAAAAGGGTGGCAAGAGGCCTGAGAGAAAGAAAGAAGAGACCATCTGGACCCCAGTCACCAAGCTCGGCAGATTGGTCAAGCATGGCCTCATTGACAATATCGTCGACATCTTCAGATTTTCTATCCCCATCAAGGAGCAAGAAATTGTTGACAAGTTCTTGGCTGGCAGCCTCAAGGAAGAAGTGATGGAAGTCAAGTCCGTCCAGAAGCAAACTCAAGCTGGTCAGAGAACTCGCTTCAAAGCTTATGCTATTGTTGGTGATGAAAAGAACTACATCGGTCTGGGATGGAAATGCCACAAGGAAGTCCAAGGTGCCATCAAGGGTGCTGTGACTATGGCCAAGCTTAACCTGATCCCCGTGAGAAAGGGATATTGGGGTAACAAAATCGGTGGAACCCACACCATTCCTTGCAAAGTTACCGGAAAGAGCGGTTCAGTTAAAGTGAGATTGGTGCCTGCCCCCAGAGGAACTGGCTTGGTTGCTCCTCCAGTCACCAAAAAGTTGTTCAACTTTGCCGGTATTCACGATATCTACACTAAAACTGAGGGTTCAACCAGAACCAGAGGAAACTTCGTCAAGGCTGCCTTCGCCGCAATCAAATCTGCCTACGAATTCAACGCTCCCGAGTTCTGGGGAAAGAGTGTTGTCGTCGAGCACCCATTCGTTGTCCACAGAGTCTTCTTGGAGAACGAGAAAGTCAAAAACTGATTCTACATGTCAAAATATCATCTATGAGTCAGATAAGAAGAAAATAAATAATATCTATGATTGTTCAGGGGTAGTAGCAGTCTTTGTAGATGGAAGCAGTTGATTGAGGTTCGCCTTCCAAAGTGTCGAAACAGCCATCACTCATTTTATACTTATGGAGTTTGCCTCGTTTTCTCAGTGGAGTTGACTCATTCATCTAGCGGATTAGATGGCTGACATCGAAATGTCTTTTGTCTTAATTTTGATTTTTGAGTTTGGTTTTTCTAAATGATGAATCGCTCTAGTATTAGTATGACTCAGGTCTGTATGTGTTTCTTTTGAGGCTGTGGTTTTCCTCTCGCTTTTACTTGGACTGGCTTTTGATTCTGTGTATTTCGGCAGAAAACTCGTCAAAAAACTAAGTGTACTTGCTTTTTTATCTTTTCTACTACTTTAACTACTATTTCAGGTGTTTTATCTCATAATACATACGTTTGATTACTTACTTCATTTCGTCGATTTTCTCTTATTTGCTCTCGAGCTTTGCTTATAGGGAATCATTTATTGTCAAAGCCCTGTGCAGCTAACCTAGTACCAAATTGTACTTAGCTGTGCTAACTCTCCATTCCTCGGCATAACCCTGCTGACGGTCACAAACTTCGATGGTTTTTCTAAATTATCGTTAATCTTGAATTTTCGGCCTTTTTTAAGAAAATGGCTGAGACTTGGTTATTTCGCTCAGATAGTTATTAATATCTTCTATGAAGTTACTACTTTTGCTTATCTTCGACTCACAAGGAAGGTACTACGCTGACAAAAATTTCTTTAAGTTTTTCTCTGATTCGGACTCTTAATCTTAAATTATGATTTGCCTCTAGAAAGGTTGAACTTTGAGAGAAGATTCTTGATTTTTGTTGGCTGCTTTTTTTCTTGGGGTACTATTAGTAGAGTTCCGAACAGATGGAGATGCAGTTTGCTGGGTTGGCTTCTAAAGGAATGGGTTTTTGTTTTGGGTGGTTTGCTCCTCTTGACCCTTTTTTAGGTTTTTCTTTTAATTTTTGACCAGAAGTTTCTGGATATAGGTGCTATCTTCGAGCTAAAGTTAGTTCATGAGGGAATCATAGATATTCTATTTTTGATCTTTTTGTGGATACAGATCCTGGGGAGGGGTCTTGCTATTTTGCTAGGGTTTCGCTTTGCTTTTAGAAGATTCTAGGTTATTTCAAGTGTACTCGCGTAGGCACAAGAACTTTTATTTTTCGAACTTATCATCAATTATATTCTATCATTAGGAAATAATACCACTCTGCTTAAAATGTAGCTAGTATCCTGCTCAAAAATAGAACCCCCGAAAAATCCAAATTCCACCACCTCTTTAGTTTTCAAACTTCATTTCCTAAGAATCGCGATCACTGAAAAAAGCGCTTCAATAAAAAAAAGTGGTCAAAAGTATTTTCAAATCTTAATTTCAGCCTAGCTAAGCAAGAGGCTTATCTGATTGCTTAGTTAATAAAATATAAAGGCAAATAATTGAGATAATTAATACGTCATGAATCAACAGTTTTCACAATAGGGAAGTGAGTACAGTTTTGTATTTGAAAACGAGAATAACTGTGGTAAAATGACCAAAAGAGAGACCTAAGGTGGCAAATTGACTATGTTGACCCTTAGTAAATCTATCAACCATTACTTTTGCGACAAAGAATTGAGAGTCTAGATGAGTCTGAACGAAAAAGACGAAGTGTTGCGGCTGCATTGTAAAGGTTACCTTTGGTAAAATCTAATGATGACCCTCCTAGTCATATCACGAAGATACACAATATATCGTCAAGACGTAATCGAAAGTTTGAGCTGCTACAGCTCAGTGTAAGATTTGGTTGAGATCTACGAAGGAGAAAGAGAACTGCCCCTGCCTCGCTTATGATTTTGTGAACTCTTTTTTGCTGCAGATATTACTATAAACTGCGAATATTTGAAAAAAAGACTGGAATCCCACTAAACATCATGATTTGAAATAGAACGCAAGATTACCGTCTCACAATAAACGCTTTATCCACAGCCTCAAATATTTTACTACTAGATACTAGCAAGTGGAGAGTAATCGAATTTAGAAGGATGAACTATTCTAGTATGAAATCATCCATATTGGACAGGTAAGCTTAAAGATAGCTAGATATAAGCAACTTATTTTTATATTAATCTCATTATTTTATGATTTTCTGGATAAGTATAAATCTAGTATGGCTGAAGAGTTTATTTGGGCTATGTATCAAAGTTGGATCAACCTTTTTAGAACACCAGACTCATTATTATAATCAAAAAATCAGAAAATAACTATATTTCTGCCACACACTCCTTAGCATTAAACAAGGCTTAAATCTCTGAGAACAAGCAACATGACGCTTTCTTATAATACGATAACCTGCAGATAGTCTTCCCAGATAGCATAAAACAGGTAGACATGGGTTGATTCTCTAGCAAAGGTCGTAATTTTGTATCTTGAATGAAATTGCTGGAGGTTGTAAGATTATTAATAGAAAAAGGCGGATTGAAGATCAGGAAGAAACCCAAAAAAGTATGACTAGGGGGTTGAGGAAGGCAAGAAAGACTCATGATCATGAGACAAAGAGGAATAGTGGAGACGTCCCGACGAATTAATTTATATTTTGTTGCCAAATCATTATATTGTTAATTTTATATCAAAACACACACCAATGAGCAAAGCGCTGCTCCTGCTGCTATTTCTAGCAGTCTTCTCCTACGCACAAAACTGTGTTAGCTGTAGACCACCAGTAGCTATAAAAAACTGCGACCAACCTAAATGCTATCGCTGCGGAATCAACTAAGTCTACAATAGTGTCACCAGATATTGTGACTGTGCCTCGGGCTTTTACCCTATCAATGGGCTCTGCGGAAAATGCAAAAACGGCTATCAATACGATGACCTGCTTGAACAGTGCATCGGCGTCAACCCTTGCGGTATTAACCAATACCTCCTCAATGGCAAATGCACCTGCCTGCCAGGCCTCATCGTTATCCAAAACATCTGCCAGAGATGCCCTCTCAATCAGACCTACTACCCTGCCTACGACGCCTGCCGCTGCAGCTAGAACTACACCCTAGTCAATGGCTCATGCATCCTCATCAAGTGCGCTGCGAACCAAACCTACTCATCCGCCCAGCAGGCATGTGTTTGCCTTTTTGGGTACTACCTTGTCAACGGAAACTGCAGCCAATGCAATAGCAATGAGATCTACAACGCTGCTAACCAAAGTTGCACCATCTTCGTGCCTCCAGTTTGCGGGTTCAATTAATATTGGTTCGGGTGCTGCTGCTTTTGCCAGAGGGGCTTCATAAAGATCAACGGAGTTTGTAATGCCTGTCCAGAGCACTCGGCCTATGACGCAATAACTGATAGTTGTGTTTGCGAAGAAGGATATTTCTTCGTTGGTGAGGAGATCAAACAAATCCCATACCAAGAATCTGATACAGGTAGCTCCTTTACCAGCAATCCAAGCTATCTCTACTCTTACAAAGATCCGTTTAGTGGTTCTTTGGCCGGATCACCCATAATCGTCTTGGGAAGCAACTACGATGCTTCGCTAGTCAACACAAATGGCCCAAATATAGGAAACATTTATAATCCTCCAGTCATTGGTCACTGAACGTGAGAGGACTGATTTAGATTGCATCTTTATTACTAAATTAGAGAAAGTTTACCAGAGTGCCATCACCTATATTTTAATTTAAGTCTATTTTACATTTTGAGGAATATCACATCTGATTACGAAAGAGGATAAGTTGGAACAAATAGTGCGGCTATAATAATTTCAGCTTGACTTTCATCGTTTCAGCCTTTTTCCTCTTGCTTACAACATTATTTTTCTGGATCTTGATCATAAATGCATCCTAGGGCTGATTGTGTTTTTGATAAGTAGTTGCCTACTAATATTTAACAGTTTGTATTGACAGATTTACAGCATGCTCTATTCCCAAAATATTCATGTTAGTTTCATCAAAAAGAAACAAATATTCCTCTCTTTCCCCCGTAGAAAGCTATCATGGTATTGATTAATGCATACTCCTATCCTTTAAATGTCTAAATTAAGGTTATGATTGGAAGTTATCTCAAGGTAATGGGATGATCCATTTGCATTAGTAGCGACTCTAAACTAATGGCCATGAAGTGATTATTAGAAAAAATATCTTTTTTCGGCATCCCTCCTTGGCTAACCAGCGCAGACCACTTTTTCTCTGGGTTTTTGTGAGTTTCCCTTGTCTTTTCCTTTATTGTGAGAATTCTTCAGGGTCAAATTTGAGAATCTCATGTCTTTGCTAGATCATTAAAACTAGTAACAACAACTTCCTTCTTTAACTTCTAGCCTGGCTTCTTTATTTATGTGACTTCCGACCAAATTCTATACTTCATTCAACCATAGGTGCCAATAATATATTCTGAAGGGATCACCTCTTGCCAAAATTGAAACAGAAGGATGTACACCATTGTGATAATTCAAATTTTTACTGGTTTTTTGAAGGATTTTCTGCTGTCTCTCTTTGTTGGTATGTTAGTTTGATGAGCATCAATTTTTGAATCTTTTGATTTAATATCACAGAAGCAATTTTATAATTAACAAAAGCCTAGAGTTAAGCCGTTCCATAGCCCATAAACTATAAATTTTATAACTGGGCCCGAAAATTACGAGAATAGGCATATTTGAACTAAAAAATGGTATGAGAGTTAGAAATGGAAGTCATTTCCGATTCCAACAAGAGGCCGTTGCTTACAACAGGAAAGGAGCAAATAGCTGAATGCTGGTGAAGATTTGACGGCGGGACCTATGGCCTCCTATACCGCCGAATATTTATGACGGCCCTAACAATAATATAATTTAGACTAAACTGAACCAAATGAGCCCTTTAAGCAAAGCGCTTCTCATCTCGTTCTTGCTGGTGTTGCTTAACTCGCAAACACAGCAAACTAAGGATTCTCTGTATGATCTCAACGGACAGACCTTCTCCTATATTTATGGAAGTGGAGACTCGGCCGGCAGTAGCAGCGCCAGGAACACCAGCTCCAACGCCAACGCTTACACTCCTGACAGCAGCTACACTCCTCCAGTCCAAGGACCCGCCCCCGCCACGATCAACTGTCCTGTCAATCAAGTCTATGATAACGTCCTCTGCCAATGCGTATGCGTAAAAGGCTACTACTTTGCCAACAGCACCTGCGTTGTCTACACAAACATAGTACCAACCTGCGGTAGAAACCAGGTCTACCAAAATAACAGATGTGTTTGTGCACCTGGCTTCTTCTTGATCGGGAGCGTTTGTGACTCTTGCCCTCCCTACTCCACTTACAATCTTAACACCACCTCGTGTGTCTGCGCTGAAGGATATGTCTACGTCGCTGGAGATTGCAGGCTCGTCAATGTTGTAGTTCCAGTGCCTGTGCCACAACCGATCACTTGCTCCATCAACCAGCAGCTAGTTAATGGGACATGCGTTTGTTTGAAAGATTTCTACGTCGTGAAAGGAGTCTGCACCTACTGTGTGGCCCCTAACTACTATGATACTCAGAATGCTATCTGCAGACCTACATGCGCAATAAATCAGGTTTTGGATCTAGGTACCAACACTTGCATTTGCAACAGCGGATTCGTTAATATTCAAGGACAATGTGGACAGTGCCCAGCCTACTCAGTCTACAATAAACTAGCTGCCCAATGTGCATGCATCAATGGGTATACTTTTAACAGCGGAGCCTGCATCCCTTCAACCACTCCTCCCACAATCCCCCAGACCTCTAAACAGCCTTCTGATTGCTCTGATCCCAATGCCTTCTACATAGCTGCAGTAGGATGTGTCTGCTCAACTAACTACCATCTTATTGGAGGATTTTGCCAGCAATGCCCAACCAACACCTTTTATGACCCTGACCTAGGAATCTGCCGCATCGCCTGTCAAGCCAACGAAGCTTTCAACATCATCACTGGAAACTGTGACTGTGCCAACACTTACTTCAGAATCAATGGAACATGCTCACAATGCTTAGGTAACACTACCTATAATCCACAAACTGTAAGCTGCAGCTGCCCAGCTGGCTACAGACAAACTTCAGGTGGACTCTGTGTGGTCGGATGTGGAGTGAACTAGGTTTTCAACAATGGAATTTGCTGCTGCATCAGTGGCTTCTACCCAGTGGGTGGAATTTGCGGTCAATGCGCATGGAACCAAGTCTACGACCAAGGTCTTGGAATCTGCAGAATACCTTGTGACTCAAAAAGAATCTTCGATATCAGCAAACAAGCTTGTGTTTGCTTACCTCAGTACTTCGAACTATCCGACGGAACCTGCAACACCTGCCCAATCAACTCAGCCTATGATCCCATCACCAAGACTTGTGTGTGCAATAAGGGATACCTTTTGAACCTGGGTCTTTGCACTAATGCTTGCAATGCCTATGAAGAATGGAAGAACGGAACCTGCCAGTGCAAGACTGGATACTACTTGATTGGATACTCTTGTGGAGTTTGCCCTCCCACTCAGATCTACGATGCTACCTATCGTATCTGCCACGCTCCTTGCAAAGTCAACGAAGTTTGGGACCCCACCATCCGTGCCTGCAGATGCTTGCCAAGCTATTACCTTGTCGGAGGCATGTGCAGTATCTGTGACCCTAATACCCAACTCTACAACCAAAAGAACCAATGCTGTGACTGCATCGACGGCTACAAGAAAGCAAGCGGACAAGGCTGCAATGGAGTCTGCTCCCCCATTTGCGCAGTCAATGAGGACTGGATCCAAAATAGGTGCGTTTGCAAACCTGGGTACTACTTGATCAACAATTTCTGCACCCAATGCCCAGCTGGCCAATTCTATGACGTCTACCAAAGAATCTGCAGAATACAATGCGGAACAAACCAGATCTACAACTTCAACACTGGCAAATGTGACTGTGCTCAGAACTATTACATTGTGCAGGGTATCTGCTCTCAGTGCCAGCCTGGAGAAACCTACAGTGAATACACACAACAATGCAATATCGTCCCATGCCAAGGAGCCAATGAGTATTATTCGAATGCCACACAAACTTGCATCTGCAAAAAGGAGTATGTCCGCATTCAAGGAGTTTGTACTAACTGCCCACCTGGCTATTACTATGACAGCTACAGCGATAGATGTCTCTGCAAACCTGGCTTCAAGTAAAACCAAGGGTTCTGTGACCCCATCTGCCCTAGTGACCAAACCTATGTCAATGGAAAATGCCAATGCAACAACGGAGTTCCCCTTTACAACGGTAAATGCATCGTGCCCATTATCTGCCCTCTCAACAGCCATCTTGATAACAACTCAAACTGCTGCGTTTGCAATGCTGGCTTCTCAGTAATCGGCGGACAGTGCTCAAGCTACCAGTATTGTGGAGTAAATGGCTATCTTAAGTATGGTCAATGCTATTGCAATGATGGGTTCTTTTGGATCAATGGAGCTTGCAGACCTTGTGGAACCAATCAAGGTTTTAATGGTGTTTCTTGCGAGTGCTACCTTGGCTTCACTGCTGACTCCAGCGGAAAATGTGTCCAATCCAACTTCCAGCCCACCTGCTACCAAAACTAAAGATACGACTCCACCCTCAAGGCATGTGTCTGCGTTGCAGGTACTCAATACATCAGAGGAAAATGTGTGACCCTCCCCACCTGCCCAGCCAACTCCTACTACAACAGCATCACCTGCGTCTGCAATGCAGGCTTCCAACTTGTGAACGGACAGTGCGTTGCCATCAATGCAGTTATACCTTCCTGCCCTACCAACGCCTTCTTTAACGGAGTCTCATGCAGCTGCAATGTCGGCTTCTATCAATCTGATGCCAATCTTTGCGCTCCTTGCCCTCAAGGAACCAGATGGGATGGAAACAGCTGTGGCACACAAGCACCTCAGGTTTGTGCTGCTGGCTATATCTTCAACACTAATTCAAACCAATGCGAGCCTTCAGCTCCTTCCTGCGGAGATTATGCCTACTTCAATGGAGCCTGCTGCGTCTGTGTCACAGATTACAATCTGATCAACGGCGTTTGCCAAAAATGCCCAGCAGGAACAGCTTTCGATGGCGCCCAGTGCTCTCAAACCTCAAGTCCCATAACCTGCCCCTCAAACCAAATCTTGGTGAATGGAAGTTGCGTGTGCAACTCAGGACTCTACCTGATAAATGGTCAGTGCCTTTCGTGCCCACCTTACACTCTCTGGAACGGAAGATTCTGTGACTGCAACTGTGACACATCAGGTTGGTGCTACGGAAAAGCATTCAGCGTCTTCAATATAACTACTCGCAGCTGTGGCTGCCAATCTGGATATAATTTGGTAAACGGAGTCTGCGCCAACTGATTTTGATAGCTAATTTATTTTTTATAACTCTTATCAAACCATAGACCATGATCTATAGTCTCATTGTCTGCTAACTTATTACAAAAAAGCCGGTCCAAAACAAGATAATCCGATAAATAATCTTAATTGATAACTAATAGCACAACTGGATAATCATTCGAATTTACATTCGATCTTCATATCTCATAGGTCCAATTATTTAGATTCGACATGAAAAGACCAAAGCATATTGTTTTGCTTATGCTTTCGTTTCTGTTAACTTTTTTGAGTAATACTGAGATTTGGCTGTTGCTGATTGATAGGATTCGTATAATTTAAATAAATGGGTGGGTCATCGCAAACTCAGAACGTGCAGAGAGGCATCCTAATGATTTTTTTCATCAACTTCCTCCTCCTCACGATCTTCGTCATCATGCGATTTTGCAAGAAACAGATCGACGTCGGGGAAGATAACTAGCGGCCGGCCAGCAAGAAATATGAAGACAAGGACAAGCAGAATTAGAGCGAAAATCATAAAGAAAGTCAAGAGCACATCGATAGGGATTTTGACAAGACAGTTGTTCAGCGTTCGTAGCTGAAAGAGGACGCAACATGTGTTTAGAAGCTTCTGCATGGGGTTCAGTAATTTGTCTACTACTACTGCCCCTATCTTATTTTGCTGCCACTCAACATTCTCACAGGCACCTCGAAAGCGTTTACTTTGTCCCTCTTCTTCATCATAACAGTCTGCATTGCCCTGTTTAACTACGGCAAACTTCATCGAAAGTTGGGAGACAGCTTATGCCTAAACGTCTTCTTCGAAAATGTATGGCTGTTTCTGTGCTTTTTCTTTTGCGTTAACCAGTGGGCAGGTTCACCAGTCGCTATGCCATATGTGGTTTTCGGGACGTGATGAATAGATATAATCCATCATAGTTTAATATTCAGAATGATTGAGTTGGGTTATAATCAAGGTGTTTATGTATTAAGCTATACAACCAACTTCGTAAAGTTGAAGCTTATTACAGATGTTATGGGGTTTACAAAGGCTTATTATTGGTTACTTAAGTCATATATGTCAATTTTGGTGATTCGATATTTTAATTCGTGGTGATGAAAAAAGGCAAGAGGCAGATTATAGAGAAAAACCCCTTTGGCGAAGATTCTACAGCAAACACTCAATAGATTTCAGAGGGACAGTCATCATTCGACAGTAATTTCATCTCTTAGCCGATTTCCAAGCCTACCCGCTCACATGAAGATCCTCTCGTTGGGAAAACAGTAAACAAGTACAGAGGATAAGGAAGTTCCTTTACGTATTAGAATGAGGCTGGCAATCAAAAGCAGCAGGAATTATCGTAGATTACTAGCACTCGGACGAATTAATCGATTAATGTAATTGGAGTTTCCAGGGGGAAAAAGGCAGATATCCCCGTTTCGTCTGCAGCAGAATAGCAATCGCATGTGAGGTAGCAGTAAAAGGTAGAGAGAGAACCAAATGATTAAAAAAAAACTAGAATATAGATGTTGAAGCAAAAGTATCTGAAAAAAGGGGCCGAAACTAAACCAGTTACTCAAACCTAGGAGGTGGTTCCTAAGCAGAGTATTCAGGCAAAAAAAGAATAGCCGATTGGGCAGGTTATTGAAGCTAAAGCTTAAAATCCCAAACAAACAGTAACTGTTTCTAATCGTCAACAAGAGTTAAAATAAGAAAGGAGCTAAAAAGGAGAGAGGTCCGAAATTGCATAGAATGAGTAAAAAAGTAAATTATATCAAGAAAGCGGATTGTCAAGATCCAAACTAGCCTATTAAGATACCAAAACAAAAGTTTAGCCTCAAATCAAAGTGCCCGTTTAGGGGAAAAAATAAGAACGAAAATCAAGAGTTCCACCGCCTCCGCCACCTAACTATGCAAAAACCCAGGCACCAGGCTACCCAAAACCACAAAAAGTTGAGCCTCCTTAGGAATAGAATATCTAAGTTAGCTAACCAGCCTAATTGCTACAACCAATTCCAGAAGAAAAATAAGTCATAATTCCTTCAAAGTAAGTGAAAGGAAAGAAACCTCCACCTCCACCACCTGTATCAAAGCAATCACCCTCTAGGCCAAACACAGTGCAATAAATTCTAACCAGAAAACTAAAGAAGTAAGTGGTAGTTCCAGAACAGCTGCAGCAAGATATGTAGGTTGAAGAATAAGTATAAACTAAACACTAGTAGCTAGCAGCAACCTTCAAGCCAATCTAAATGCCTATTGACTAGTAGTATCAGATAAAAGATAACGAGTTAACTCCAAAAAGTTAGGAAATAAATTTACCAAAAGTATCAACTAAAGCTTAATTTAACTTAGTTGAAGGAGTTAAAGCGTGGTGTATTGAGACTGATGAGCCTTTTTCCAAAGTTCTCTTGCCTTAAGATCGATTGATTTCTATCCTTTATAAGAAGAAATAAGTCAGCTAAATACGTTTCTTGTCAAAAAATCCAAACTACACCCTAATTATCAGTAAAATAATCTATGAATTCGTGCTAAAAAGCAAAGGCTAACTAACCTAAGGCCAAAAATCGGTCCTGAATGAACTGGCTTTAGAATATTTTTACAGTGACCTAAAATATTTGACGCCTTCATTCCTCATTCTATTAGTTAAACTTGGTAAAAGCTATCTCAAGAAATACAAATAATTTTTCAGAAATAGTTTGGAAAAATACTGCCTGGATCTACTTTAGTATAGGTAATACTTCATCGATGAATAACTAGTCAATTTTGTGTAATTTTTATTAGAGGAGATTTAAGTGCGTTAAGAGGATTACTATTTGCTCATTTTACTGAAAGTTACAGAAAATAGTATCACAAAATTTGTAAATGGGCATATAAGTGATCCTAAAGCTTTATTGCTGATGGTTTTGGCTTGCCAGTACGTCTACAAAACTAACAAAAATGTTTTAGCCTTTTACCTTCAAATCACAAGTCGCCTGATTAATGAAATAAGCCATTAGACGAATTTGCTGTAGTCTATACTCAAGTATTTCAATAAGTTTGAGACACACTAAAAATACTACCACCTTCAAAAACAGCTGAAACTTAAATTAATTAATTTGATTTCCAAAACCGAAAGTTCGCCAAAGCCAAAGCAATAATAGCAGAGAAATAGTAGCTAAAACAAAGGAGAAAACCAGGGATTAATGAGTTTTTGGAATAAAGCTGTCGATAAGCTAAAGAATGCAACTACTCAACTGACTTAAAAAGAAAAAAGTTAACCTGAAGAACCAGAAGAAGATATAAAGTGGGATCCTGTTACAAGAAGATATTTAGTGAATGGTAAAGCTTTCGAAGATGAGTAGGACTCCAGAAAGAATGAAAATGCATCTAAATTGCCGCCAACACCACCTCCCCCTAAACCCACAAAATCTATAGCTCCTCCCCCACCACCTGGAAACAAAAAACCTCGGACAGTGACTGCAGTAAACCGTTACGCTTGATAATTGGCATATTTTGCTTCTTACAGCTATAAGATTTAAATATCATAGATATAATTTTCTAAAATTAGAATTAGAATGACCTTCGTGTATTGTGGGGATAGATGGAAGGCTAGTAAAGAGAATAGGCAGCCTGGACCTGGGGAGTATACTTTAAATAGCAGCTTTGACAATGAAAAAGATTTAGGAGTTCACCAAAGGCCTTTTACTGGATTAAAAAAGAAAAAACATTAGAACAACATTCTAAAAGATTAACAAAAAGCCAACAACTTCAAATAATGGCTCACTACGGATAATTTCTTCAGAGACAATAAGATAAAAGGAGGCTAATCCAAAAGCTAGAACTTCAGGAAAGGGAAGTTGCACAATAGTGTTACTTGTCTAGGCAAGAAAAATGAGGAACAATCTCAAAGTAATCAACCTTTTTGCGATTTGAGGATCAACAATTGTAAGAAAAAGCGAAATTAATGGGGGAATACAAAAATATTGGAATCCCTTAACGAACATAAATAGAATGAGACAAGATCACAAATAAAAGAAGGCCTAAAGAGTCATTTTTTATTGAGAAGTAACTTATAGGCTTACAAAACACGTCAAAAGTTTCAACATGATCTAAAATAGCTCGAAACATGGTTTTAAGCTACCAAGAAAAAGAATTAAGGCAAGAATAGTTTGAAGAATATTAATCGGGAGATTTCTGCCAAACATAAAACACGATAAATGAATAGTCATAACTACACAAAAGCTACAGGAATTACTGAAAGTGTCCCAACATTTGAATAAAATTTAGAGCTTTATCCATCTAACGTTTACAGATCCTCATAAAGGTATGAAAAATACTGCTATACGCCAACATAGAGCATAACTTAACAATCACTTGCAAAAGACGATAGTTTGCCGACAGGATGCACCGAAGATGTCTTTGAAGAGTCAGTGGAGTACATAGAAAATGCTACTCCTGGCCCAGGATCCTACAATTATACTTCTTCAGCTATAAAAATCAAGAAAAAGAGCAGGGTTCAAAAATTTGGAGTAACTATGGATAGGTTTAAGCTCTAGAGGAAGATTGTTGAGCCGCAAAGTGCTATTAATCCCAATTATCCTTAGTTTAAGGTCTCTTCACATGCAAATCAAGAGAGAATAGGGTTCGGCAAGACGAAGAAATAGAGGAAATAAGAAAAACCTCTTCATAATGGCGTGTTTTACGATGATAAAAATAACATTGAGAATAAGATCAAAAAGTTTCATTAAAAAGAGGATAAAGAAAAGATTGGATTCGGCAGTTGTAAATAGCGATTCTCATACTAAAAACCAAGAAAAAGCGTCAATCTGTAGAGTGAAAGTGAAGATAATGATTCTGAGATAGAATAAGCAGATTTGGAAAAAATTGAGATGCCCACAAATATCTTTTTATCCAAAGTAAAACGAGAGTTTCCAGTGAACAGTACCACAGAAGATGTGGATTTTGCTGGCCAAAACTACAATTGTTTGGCTACTAAACTAAAGAAATAGAAGTAGTTTTACTTAGATTACGAGATGCAGCCTGTGTCATTCATTTTCAGATAATAAAGATTCAAATACGGTCAATAGCCTGAAAAAGAATAGATAAAGAAATAATTGAAAAAGTAGAAACTAAAATAGTTAAAGCGAAGGAGAGAGATTGCTAAACAGCAAGCATAGAAAGGATATACTTTTTGCAAACAGTAGTTCCGTAAATCGCAGTAAAAGTAGAAAGAGCAAACCCCTTAACCAAAAAAATACCCATACGTTCCAAAATGCATCAAATCTCCAAAGAAATGAAATAGCTTGGCCTTAATTGATTTTGAGTTACCTAATATGTTAAAAACACAAATATTTATTGATCAGAAAGCACTCATTGCCATGGCATAGGCCACTGCGAATTCCTACTCATGGGCCAGAGAAATGTGGATCTTTGTTATATGGAGATCACTCACCAGTTTTTAGTTTTATGCGCCTTACAGTTTTACATATGGTTTGCCTAAATATTCGCTTTATTACCATTTACGTCTTTGACGATGTGAGTCTTTGCAAAGACGAGGTCTCTTTGACCCAAAGCCTTGACTGTGGCCTCTTTTGCCGCCCAACGGGACGCAACATACTATGCCTGGTAATCCTCATCTTTGATGGTGCTGAAGTAATTCAACTCAGTGGGGTGCAAGACCTTGACCAAAAACCGGAACTTATAATTTTTATCCAGTATCTTCTGAATGCGATTGATTTTGACTAAATCTATGCCTACCCCGAATACTTTCATATCTTGATAAATATTATTAATTATGATTGATTATTAGTATGAATATTGCGTTAGATGGGTTTCTTAGGTGCAAGTGAGTAGAAATGGATAGCTACTAAAATCATGGTTTTTGTTTTGTGTTTATACTCCAAAAGATGTCAGGTTCCACGAATTCGAGCTTTGGCTGATGTAATCGCTGCTTTTAGGATTGTTCTTTTACGAAGTTACGCAAAAAACCCATGCCTTCATCTTTGTACTTTTAGAAATCAAAACCGAAGCTTTCAGCCAGTTTTAAATGTCGATTATAGTCATCCAGAGTCTTTTTTGGAAGGCCTATGATATCTGCAGCTTGTTGGAGAGTGTAGCTCTATCCACTCACCGTAGCATTCTGATAAATTTTGTTTCTATACTATAAATGCTGCCTAACTTCGCTGATTGTCCTTTCTTTCGACTTACGATTATTGGGGGTACTGGATTGCTTTGCTTAAGTTATTTTCTCGGGGATAGAGGAAAATGGATTTCCCACTTTTCTGTATTTAAAATGAAGCCTTTCTTTATGCTTGAGATCGATTTCAACGAAAATATCCTCATTAAAGGGGTAGATGCCTAGGTGTTGGCATACTCTAGTGGCTGGGTTCATGTAAAAGAGATGAGAATGGTTGATGTGCTCTCCCATATAATGAAACAAATTGCTGATTTTCAAGGTTTGAGTGAGATTGACGAGGTTAGAAGGTATGAGACAGCAGAACTGGAGCTTGACGACTTTGACAGAAGCAGTAAGTTCATCTTCGAAAATGGTTGATCTCTAGAAAACTTTTACAGGCCCAATTCTATCTTACATAACTAATAACTAAACCGTTCATTCTAAGAGGAATATAAATAGAGATCATCAATAAAATTTCAAGTCAGCCTATAAATATTGCTTTTATTGGATGTGCAGTCACCATAAACTAGCAATTATAACTGACGCTATCCCTTATGCTTTGGTATACGATTCAATTGGAAATGGCGTTGTTATACTACAGAGTTATAATTATTTGTTAGCAGATGTTTAAATTCTTCGTCGTTGTACTTCTTATCTTCGTAGCTTTGGCCTCCCCAACTTTTAATGGCCTAGAGCTTAGAAAGTGTCTGGATAACTGCAGAGTCTATGTTGATGACTGCCTCAAGAACAGTGTTGCCTGTGAGAAAGCTTTTACTCATTGTCTGACTACCAACAACTTCGCGGGATGCATTCAAAGCGCAAACGGATTAAAAATGCAGAGTCTATTCAAATGCTTGTAAAGCGAATGCGGTAGTCTATTAAACGCAATCCAAGATAATTCATGATGATCCTAAATAAAACTCTGACACCCAATAGTAAATAAATCATGACTCATTTTTTGATAGTTTTTGACTAGCTCTTGAGAAAGGTTTTTTGGCTTACGATCTTTTTCTTCAAGAGACTTGGTCTTTTCAAAGAACCTTTTCGGGAGGATTTTAGAGATTTCTGTGGAGAGGTATTTTTGGTTAGATGTTGAGAACCCAGTCCCATTTAATAGTAACTGCTCTGTTTTGGATTTTTGGGCAATTTTACCGCTAACTCCTTCTAATAAAAATCTAAATCCTGATAGTTGTTGAAGTTAGACAAGCACTTTTTATGCTTGAGTAAAGGTTTGGATTTGTTTACTCCACTCTATAATCCGTAATCCTATTATCTATGAGGAGACTTTTTCTAAATAATTCCTAAAACATTGCGATTTTGAAAAAAACCACGGTTTTCTTGCTAATTGAATCTAAGGCGATACTTGGAGTTACTGCTACTTTTATGCAGATTATTTTTTTTCATAGGATCCTATTATTTAAGCTGAAGAATATTAAATTTGGCACATAAATGAGTTTCTGCCCGGACGCTGCCAATCTTCTAGAGATGCTAAGTGATTTTCCGATTGAGGGTGGGCTTAAGTCTATCGTTAGATAATCTATTAGTTATACAAAATTTGAATTGCTTTATGATATTTGCCATGTCGAAATATTTGATGAATAGTTTGTTGGGGAGTTCGGCTTTAGCAGCAGAACGTTGGGAAGAGGTGCATTTTTATTGTTTGAGGATTTGGTGGAAGATGTGGGTATACATTGCTTCAGATTGAGGTTTCAGCCATTTTCCCTCTAACGCGCGTTTGCCCAGCTAGAATAACCGCACCTAGGTGACTACGAATTTAGATTAGATCAAAGTGGTGCTAGGCCGTGTGACCACGTTGTCCTCATCTACCTTAATCTTCTTCATTTGAATCCTCTCTCCTTTCTATATTATAATTCAAATTAAATAACCACTATCAACCAAATCAATAACTTCCAGACAATTTAGCCTACTCCAAACTGAGCCAGCTGACTTTTGTTGGCATTTCGAGAAATTGACCGAATTGGGCAAAATGCCAGACAAGCATACTCTTTATTACTTGAATAGTACAAATGCTTCTGTGGGTTTTGGAGGAGGAGATTGGGTTGGATTTAAATTTTTGTTAGCTTGAAAAGATAATAAAATTATATGTCTGTGCAGGTGAAAGAGAAGCAGGTAAACTACAACGATCCCCAGTACTATCGAGCAAATCCTTATGTAAACCAGGGGTATATCCCTACATCATCCCTCAAAAATAGGAAACAACCTTAGTTTATCACAGAGATGCCCCAAGGTATAGATTACTTTGATCCAAGTAACAAGAAGCATTTCACCTAAATCACCAAAAAGTCAGTCATTTACGACCAAAACCTGCTCAGCAACCCTGAAAAGTATCCATTCGAAAATAGAATTGCCAACGATATCAACTATCATCGTAATCTTAACACCATCGACATTGAGGGAGCAAATGCCAATTCTAAGAAAAGCAAGGCCATAAAAAACAGAATCAAAGCGCAGGAGGAGTTGAAACGGAGAAATGCGAAAATAATAACGCCGATACTGTGGGAAGGTCTTTCCTAAGAGTAAATTCGTCGAAAGTTAGCAGATGAGCAACAGTAGAGAATAAACAGCCGATAAAATGAGTCAAAGAGTATGACGCGGAAATACCACTCTGAAAGCAAGTTGCCTTATCGTGACCATTACGTCCGCAACCATTACAAATAAACCAAAGATGAAGGCATTCAATCGGATATCCTGACTCTCTAAAAATATCTAACATATCAATAATAGGAAAACAAAACTTACTCGAATATCTAAATGGCCAAGGTTGAAGCCAACACTCCAAATGAAGTAAATAGGAGGTATCAGAGCTAGGAGAATATCAGTAAGTTGATAGAGAACAAGTTGAACAGCGATTTGAAGTATGAGGTTTAGTCGAATGGGAGTGGGTTACCTGTCAAGCCAGCGAGTTCCGCGTCTTCTAATTTGAACAAATAGATCATGCAGTATTTCGAAAAGGAAAGAGTAAGCAAGTAGAGAGAGCAGATGAGTCAACAATACAAGCAGCAGTTCAGACAGCTCAACCCCACCAATCTATCTTATTAGGGCAGCATCGTCAAAAACTCCAGCATATTTTCAGCTCTCGGCAAAAACATAGCATCAGGATGATAGTTCTCATAAAAAATCAATTTTATTTATTCGAACTTGGTCTGGGTCTCTTCTGCGCGCTAACTACTGATAGCTTCTTGAAGGGGGAGCTTCTTTGGGTCTAGGCGGTTTATATCGATTTGATTGATTTTACACTACCCTGTCTCTTCCTTGATTCGTTGGAGGCTTATCTAACTTTATCGAAAGTTATGATGTTTTTGTTGTTTGCCGTCCATTTGCTGAAGCAGGCTTTGAGTTTGGATTTCAGTAGATTTTATTATTTGAAGCCTAGGCCTGCTAGCATTTGTTTATTATTGAACCCGAATATTTGCACTTTTTTGATGAAATCCATGTATTTAGTGCTGTTTTCTTAAGCTTGTATCACTTTTCCCCTGATTTTCTCCAAACCTTTATTGCTACTCAAATGTAATAAAGCTGGCAACAGATGTTGGGTTTTAATCTATGACAAATAGGGCTGAGGAGACTTAGTGCTTAGCTACTTGAGTATTCGTTTGGTCTTGTAGTGTTAGGAGTTGAATTCGGAGAGTTTACTGTAAATTGCAGATTTTTGATTGCTGAGGCCTAGCGAAATGGTCTCAATTATTTCCGTTCTTTATCGCTCATAATTTTCTTGCATACGCTTCTCAGAGGAAGCATCACTGAAATTTTTGAGAAAGGGGTATCGTTGGTACATGTTTTTGACCTAATACTGAACTTGTTCGCTGAGAAAGATCTCACCTATAAACTGACCAGGAAAATCTTTCCAATCGAGATGCTATTAAAGGCACCTGCTACATAGACGAACAGAACAGATGCAGTTATATTGGGTACATAGGTAGGAGAGAGGGAGCTGGTGCCGGGGGCAGGCGGCTTTTTTGAATGGGACTAGCATAAAAAGACTATATTATAAAGTAGCAAAATATGCATATAATGCTTAATACGCCATTACTTGACTTTATCATCGCACCTCAAATCACCTTTTGTTAAAAGATTATTAAAAAGAATAAACTCCATTTATTTCTGTGGCAGCGGCGCGCCAGATAACTGATTCGGCGTGAGCTCTGCCATAATTGGTCAGATTTCTGGGAGGATTAGGCACGAACTCGTCCGTTTCATTATTCGCACCTAATTATACTATTATTCAATCAATAATCTGAATATCGCATGGATCGACGACTATGGACGAAAGAGGTATTTGGGTTCAAATTCAGGAAGACTAACACATTGTGCGGCTGGTCAATAAATTGGGTACTAAAAAATGGCCACTCATTTCCGAAAAACTTTGTGCCTAGACGCAGTTCCAACGTACTGGCAAACAATGCCGTTAGAGGTAGTGATTTGACGAGATAGGTGGTACAATCATCTCAACCCCGAAATAGACAACTCAATCTGGAGATAGTAAGACGAGAATCGGCTGTTTTAGGCTCACAAGCAGTACGGCAATAAGTGGAAGGTCATTTCGCAGTTCTTCGTGGGGAGGTAAGAATCTTTTTATTCAGAACTGATAATTCAATTAAAAACCATTTTTATTCCACCATTCGCAGGTGTCTCCGCCGCATCAATAAGCTCCAGGGGGAAAAAAACAGTACGCTCAAGATGCGCACTATTAAACCCTACGTCCTGTCCAAAATTCTTGCAGATAGAAGTAGTTCTGAGCCGAGTTAGATTTGACTGAGACGATTCTTCAGTTAGGAAAGACAAAGCCCAACAAATCCAAAACTAGACTGTAATCATAATACTTCGAATAATTCAACAACATGATTGCCAAGCTTTACCAAATAAATAAGGAGTATGAGCTGATCAAGAGCAATAAAAAGCAGATGGTTGAGACAAAACTCAGAGAAGATTAGAATTAGGAAGACTAGGACTAATTGGAGATGTCTTCTTAGGAGTTTAAGTCCATATCATAGGGTGAGGGTAATAAGGAGGAGGCTGGAGTTATCTAACAGCAGCCTAGCTACATAGCTCAAGATCACAAGCCGCCTGCTATCGAAAGGCCTTCGTAGGTTAGCCTGAAGGAGGCCAAAGTTGCTAATAAGAGAAAAAGTATACTGAAAGCAAACAAAAATAATCCAAAACCATTACAGTAATTTAAATTAATCGCCATACCCTCTGAGCTGAGGCAGTCTTTTTCATAGAAAAGGTGCAGAAAGGCAATAAACTATATGAAGCTAAATGAAGGGATTCTCTGTTAAAACGAAAGACACGAGGCGGGGGACTAAACCAACCATGAATCCGAGTTGAGTAAGAAGAAAGTTTCAATTATCGCTAGTGAATAGAACATATCCTTGTAGTAGAAACTTTTTGGCTTCCAAAATCTGGAAGACATCATCGAAGAGGAAGAGAAATCTAACTAAAAGGACCAAGTTTAGAATAGACTTTACTCTTTTCAGCAGGAAGAGGATAGCAAAGCTATTAAAAACTTTTAGATTTCACATCCTAGTCCTTCCTATGGCAAAAATAGCTATAACTTTTTTGAGGATTTGGTGGTTGTTGGAACTCATCTAAAAATATTTCCAACTCCACGTAAATCACATTCAGGCTAAAGGTTCGATTCCTAGCGGGATTAGCGTCGGCAAAACTAAGAATAGTTTATATAATAGATTTTGGAGATAAACTTCGACCCTGAATTCGGGCTGAAAACCCCTGAAGAAGACTAAGGTGACTAATAACTGAACCCATTTGAAAAAGTATGATGAGACATTACTATTTTTAGATGATAATTGTGTATTAAACTTAAAATAGATCATCCAAGCTTCCTCTTTTTCTGCATCGTGGTCTCATATTTGCGCAGGTTGTACATGCTTCTGTGGGAGAAGTTGTGGGGTTTTTGGGCTGGCATCTTGGACTTCAGCTCCATTATAGTTTCAAATGTTCTCAGCACTAGCTAAGCATATGGCATTTCATTCTACATTTGTTATTTGCTTTTCCTTCTCTACAAAGTTGGCAGCAAAACGAGCTCTTAATTCTATAACTAATCAACTTTCCTTTCTTCAACGGCTTTCTTGGGAGAGATATGATGGATAGCTTACTTTACAGCCTTCTAAATGGCTGAGTTGATGATTTTTTGCTGATTGATGCCTTTGAAGACGTCAGCTGAAGTTAGTTTTTGGATTAGAATCTGCTATATTTGTGTTAAATCTTTGTCCACAAGATTCTCATCGGGAGATGATTTTCCGATTGCTAAGTTGTTCAACTTCTTTACAAGTTCGTACTAATTCGCACCATTTTGGGTTGCAGTGTGATTGGCGTGGTTAAGCTATAGTTTTTAGGTTTGGATGACTTTTATGAACTATTTGTGATTGTTCAAGCTAGACATCTACTTTAACGCCTATTTCTAATCATTCTTCGTCTGATTTTTGGTAACAATTTGAATCTCTATTTTATCGCTCTACTTTCTCAAGCCATTAACCTCCCTAGTCTATCCTCTGTCCTCTCTCTCATAGAACAAAATGTAAGCCTGCTGGTTCATCACAGTTTAGACGTTGCATTTGGACACATAACTATCATCCATCTATATCAACTGGGATGTACCTTGTACCAGGCATTTGCTACCCGAACGAATGCGTAATAGTGGCCACTGAAGGATGACCCTCCGGCGTGTACGATGATCGCGAAGAGCTTGAGCACCACTTTTCTGGGGTGTTACAGATACTTCCCCAGATCTATCTCTAGGGGGTACTGAATGAACTTGCCTATTTTCCTCATGTTGTTGGTGAATCTTTTGAGCTGGAAAGTGGCGACTTCTGGGATCGATTCAAGAACGAAGCCCTTCCGAGCGTTGGAGCGTAGTTTGCAGCGTTCGCAAAGATACTTGTTTGCTCCTTCGAGCCTATCTATAGCAAAGAAGCTCGAGACGCCTTCGATGAGGGAGTTGGCCCGCTGGCACTCCTGGCTCTTTATTTGTATATCGTACGATGTTGAAGTCGTAGTAACGTTCGTCTGTTATCGACTTATGGTTGCAGCTCAAACACTAAACGCACGTTTTTATAACTCCTCCGAAGCAGCCGAACATCTTCGTCTTTCTGATCTTGCGTTCATTCTCTTAGCGATCTTTGCCTAGCTTGCCAGTCTCCGATTCTTGCATACCCTAGACCAGGTATCTTAGAAACTCATGAGAATCCTCTTGTCTTCCGAGTTTGAACTAAGTCACCCAAAATCTACTTTTTTGAATACCTTTTTGAGGTTGACGATCATGCTATTGGGGGCGAAGCAGCGGGTTTGCCTGGTTTTGCTGTAGATGCTTTCCATTTAGCAGAAGACGCACCATTGATGCGAATGGCAATGCTGTGAGTGTAGGTGGTTCTGGAAAAGACGCGCGAGAGGGGGAGTATGGAGCAGAGACTGAAGAGTGGCGTTGAAAAAGCAGGTGTTGCCTAGATTTTGGAGTCCACCTCCGGCGGTTAAAGACTGCATGTTGAAACTACTTATTATTATGGCCTGAAATACAAATACTTTAACTTTAAGTGCCCAAACCAAAACCTGGAAAATTAGTCATATTGATAAATAAAGTAATAGATTTGAATCAGATCAAGGCGATCAGTGTGCCGACCCAGTCTAAATACTGGCCAGTCACAATCAGTCCGGCTTGGAATCGGCACACTGATCGTAGCACTTAAAACAATTCTCCATTGTTCAAAATAGCGGTCATGATTTGAATGATTTGCTACCCATCTTAGCAGGCCAGAAGTTATTCGCTAGCTTTGAATAGTGTCAAAATAATAAAATAATAAACTCGTAAGAGATAGATCGATTGTTATTTTACCCCTGAAGTGCTTGCCAGTGGCCGTTTTTAGCTATGATAAAAATCAGATATAAGCAGAAAAAATATTGAATGTACTGATAACCGCCCCAGAAATTAAAGGATAAATGTGTTGCAGACGATAAAGAGACAAATTATATGCGTTTTTAATATAAAATGGTTTTC
>Ga0316217_10002116_pt1 | contig 24488 bp, 15 predicted proteins | sample 1anoAmetaG_FD_203633 | JGI IMG/M metagenome (GOLD analysis project Ga0316217, IMG submission 203633) | Freshwater microbial communities from Trout Bog Lake, Wisconsin, USA - 1anoA | ecosystem: Environmental > Aquatic > Freshwater > Lake > Hypolimnion/Profundal zone | place: USA: Wisconsin...
GAACGCGAAAACGCGACGCCGGCGGCCTGCTCGCCGTCGCGGAGGGTGGTGTCAATCAGGTGCGGATTCATCCGTCAGGCAAACAGCGTGGCTGGCGGCAGTTCGGCCTTTTCTTCGAGGCTGTCCAGGATGGCCTCGGCGGTTTCAATGGTCGCATGTTTATACCAGATGTTTTCGGGATAAACCACCACCACCGGGCCGCTGTCGCACAGGTTGAGACAGCCCGTGCTGGAGACCATCACGTCATCCAGACTGCGATCCTGCACCTCGGTCGAAAGATGCTGGAGCAGGCGCGAAGATTCCTTTTTATGGCAGACGCCCGCCGCGCCGGTGGGACGAAAACTGCCGCAGACGAATATGTGATGTGCTGGTTTGCTCATGAATTTATTTTTGGTTAATGGTTGATGGTTAATCGCAAATGGTTCGTTCAGCCGACCTCGGAATCGGCGCCGAGAATCTTCTCCAAGTGCCGATCCAGATTCAGCAAGGCGCCGGCGCAACCGGCTTCGCGCGTTTTTACGAGCAGCTTGTCGGACCAGGCTTCTTCCTCGACCTGCTCGCGGATGAACCAGTGCAGCAGGACTTGCGCGGGGTAATCTTTTTCCGCCAGCGCGACCTCGTAGGCGGCGTGGATGCCGGCGGTGTTGGCGCGCTCAAAGTCAAACGCCGCCTGCGCCGTTTCCACGAGCGCCTTGAAATTCACTGCGGGTGCGGCCACCGCGCCGATCTTCGGCACGACGTCGCGGTCGGCCAGGTGCTTGAGAATTTTGTTCGCGTGTTCCAGTTCTTCCCCGGCTTGCTTCTTGAAAAAACTGGCGAAACCGGCGTGATGATGCACGTCGCACCAATACGACATGGCCAAATAATTCTGGCTGGCGAGCAGTTCATGATCGGCCTGTTTTTCAAGGGCGGCAATGATGTTGGCGGTAGGAACGGGCATAAGTTCGTTGATCGTTTTTGTTGTTGTGTTTTTGGGAGGGGAAAATCATCCGCAGCCGTTGCCGGTGCCTTTGCAAGTGACGCCCGCGCCGCAACTGGTGAACCGCCGTTTCAGGCCCGCGGGGATCGGTTTGTCGTCAAATACCGCGCGCAGGCCCTCGTCAATGAGTCCTTCCATTTCGACGACCTTCAAGCCGTGCTGGGTCAAGACGCGCATCGGCGTCGGCCCGGCGGCGTTGACGAGCAAGGCGCGGCAATCTTTCAAAATGGTGGCCAGTTCCGCCCAGCGTTCCTCGCCGCCGCCTTCGGGCGGGGCGGGGCGGATTTCTTTCACGCGATAATTGCCGGGCGTCCGCGCCTCCGCTTCATAGACCAGAAACTTCTCCGCCTCGCCGAGATGCTGGTTAACCAGCGCCCCCTCCATGGTGGCGACGGCGACGAACGGCCGCACATCGTTCTCCGCCGGATTCAGGGCCGCGTTCGCATAGTGGTTCAGCGCGTCGTGCTGGTCGGCGGTCATATCCTCGCCGATGTAGCCGACGGCGTCGGCGCGGCAGCGGGCGCAATGGGTCATCTGCGGCAGCAGTTGTCCGCATTGCAGGCGGAGCCGCGCGGTGGTCAGCGTGTCCGGCGGCGGCACATCCTGGAAGGCCGCGCCTTTCACCGGCACCAGGGGCATGAGATTCATGATGTCCGCGCCGAGGGCGGACACTTTTTTGGCAACGTCGTGAATGTGATCGTCGTTCACCCCCGGCATGATGATGGTGTTGACCTTGGTCGTGATGCCGCGCGATTTGAGCTTCACCAGCGCGTCAATCTGCCGCGCGCTCAACACCGCCGCCGCCTCCTCGCCGCGCAAGGGACGCTTGCCGTCGCGCACCCAGGCATAAATCTCGCTGCCGATGACCGGATCAATCGCGTTGATCGTCAACGTGACGTGGCTCACCTGTAACTCCGCCATTTCATCCACGTAGGGCGCGACGTTCAATCCGTTCGTCGCCACGCACAGGATCATCTTCGGGAAATATTTGCGGGTGAGCCGCAGCGTCTCCATGGTTTCCTCGGGATTCGCAAACGGATCGCCCGGGCCGGCGATGCCCATGACGGAAATTTCCGGACGTTGCGCCACCACGTCGCGCAGATACGCGATCGCCTGCTGCGGCGTCAGCACCGTGCTGGTCACGCCCGGGCGGCTTTCGTTCATGCAATCGTATTTGCGGTTGCAGAAATTGCACTGGATGTTGCAGCGCGGCGCGACCGGCAGATGCACGCGGCCGAATTTCTTGTGCGCCTCCTTATCGAAGCACGGATGGTTTTTGAAATCAATCGGCGCGAGCGTGGAGGCGCCGCAGGCGGGTTCAAGGGTCGAGATCATAGGTAGCTGTAACCGATGGGTGAGGTTTCCTGCTTTACTTCGAGCAGGGCATTGATGATGCGGTCGAACAACTCCTGGGCACCGCGATAGCCCAGATGCAACACGCGCTGGCCGCCGATGCGGTCGTGAATCGGAAAGCCGACGCGGATCAGCGGCACCTTCAGCCGCCGCGCGATCGAATAGCCCTTGCTGCTGCCGATGAGAAAATCCGGTTTCAAGCCCGGGGCGGCTTCGGCAATTTCGGCAAAATCAAAACCTTCCTTCACGAGCGTGCCGGCCGGCAGATCGGGAACGGCGGCGCGCAAGGAAGTCGCCAATTGTTTGCTGCGTCCGCCGCTGGCGCACAACACCGGCGTCACGCCGATTTCGCAGAGCAGTGCCGTCAGGCCGATCACCAAATCCTCCTCGCCAAACACAATGGCGCGCTTCTCGAACGCGTATTTATGGCCGTCAATCAGGCTATCCACGAGCCGGCCGCGTTCGCGCTGATATTTCACCGGGATCTCCGTGCCGGCGATGTCGGCGAGACGATTGAAGAAGGCGTCGCTCTCGCGGATGCCAATCGGCAAACCGAGCAAATGGCGCGGAATGCCAAACTTGGTTTGCAGCACCGTCCCACCGGTCTTGGTGGCCACGAGCGTCCGGCCGAATTCAATCGTCCCCTGCGCCGCGCCGAGCGCGCGAATCGCGGCGATGGGCGTGCCGCCGGACTGGAGTTTTTCATACTCCGACCACGTGGCGCCGTCCATGGATTCCGAATAGTCCGGCAGCAAGGTCTGCGGCAAGTTAAAGTCGGCGAAAACTTCCTTCAAATGCCGCAAGTCGGCGGCGGAAACCATGCCGGGAAAGACCGCGACATTTTTGTTATTTTCACCGGCCGCCGCGATTTGGTCCACCAACTCACGCACGGCGGCATGAAAGCCGTCAATGTGCGTGCCGCGATAGCTGGCCGTCGAGACGTGGACGATGGGCGCCGCGGCGTCACCGTGCTGTTCCTTGAGCTCGTGCTGGAGGCGCGCCATGTCTTCGCCGATGGTCTCGGCGAGACAGGTCGTGGCCGCACCGATGAGCTGCGGTTGGTACTGGCGGGTGACATTCAGCGCGCCCTGCGTGAAATTCTTGCTGCCGCCGAAAATCGCGCTGTCCTCGTGGAAGTTCGACGACGCGATGTCAATCGGTTCGCGGAAATGGCTGATGAGGTAGCGGCGGATGTAGGTCGAGCAGCCCTGCGAGCCATGCAGAAACGGGATGCAGCCTTCGACGCCGCGAAACGCCAGGCACGCGCCGAGCGGCGTGCAAAGCTTGCAGGCATTGCGGGTGGAGGTGAAATTCTTCGACTGCGGCTCCTCATCGTCCTCCGCCGGCAGCGGCAGCGGCAGGACGGCGACAGGCCTGGCCCCGGGAGCGGCGCAGTGCGACAATCCCTGGCACGCCGCCGGATTGGCACAAGTCGCGGGACAACCTGTCATTTCCTCCGGTGGTTCCTGGATGTCAGTTTTCAGCATCGCAACTCCCCTCTTTGCAATCGGGATGCCAACCCTTTGCCGCAGGCGCAATAAGGCGTAAACCCCAACAAACACGAGGGTTTTAGGAGATTTCGGCCGCGGAGGTGCTTCCTGGAGCCGTGCGAAGCCGACATTTGCGTAGGTTCTAAAAGGGAAGCCACCAAAATGTAGGAGCGGAATGATGCGAGAGGTGAAAGGCCGGCCGACGGGAACCATTGCAAGCAAACAGCCGTTACAGAGCGGCATTTGGCGCAAGGAGCGCAGCGCGCTTTGCCCGGCGCGGCGCGAATTGCCAAACGGGGCTGGCCACGCTCGCATAGACTTCCTTCGCAAAATTCAGCATGCCGATGTAGCCGGCCAGCGGTTCCTTGCGCTCGTGGTTGTGGTCGCAGAAGCCGATGCCAAGCTTGTAGGCGATGGGCCGCTCCTTCACGCCGCCAATGAACAGGTCCACGTCCTTTTCCAGGCAGAATTTCGCCAACTCCAGCGGATTGGCGTCGTCCACGATGATCGTGCCGGGATCCGCCATTTCCTGGAGCGTTTTGTAGTCCTCCTTGTCACCGGTCTGCGAGCCGACGATGGCCGTCTCCATGCCGATGAGGCGCAACGCGCGCATAAGCGAGAACGCCTTGAACGAGCCGCCGACGTAAATGGCCGCCTTTTTGCCCGTCAGCTTTTGCTTGAAGCGCAGCAATTCCGGATAAATGGCGGCGACTTCCTCGCGCACGAGATTCTGGGCGCGGGTCATGATCGCGGGGTCATCCTTGAAAAACTTCGCGGCCTCGTACAGCGCGGCGCTCATGTCCTCGATGCCGAAATAGGAGACGCGCTTGAACGGAATGCCGTAGTCGCGCTCCATCATTTTGGCGAGACCGGTCATCGAGCCGGAACATTGAACCAAATTCAACTTCGCGCCGTGCGCGCGGCGGATGTCCTCGATCCGCGAATCCCCGGTGAGGCACGAGACCACCTCAATGTCCATGCGCCGGTAGTAGTCGCGCAAGATCCACGTTTCGCCGGCCAGATTGAATTCACCGAGGATATTGATGCTGTGCGGACTGATGTTCGCCGTGTCGCCGGTGCCGATGAGTTTGCACAGGGCGTCGCACGCGGCCTTGTAGCCGTCTTTTTTCGTGCCTTTGAAACCTTCGGAATGCACGCCGAGCACGGGAATGCCGGTCTTGGCCGCCACGCGATTGCAGACGGCGCTCACGTCGTCGCCGATGAGGCCGACGATGCAGGTGGAATAGACAAACGCGGCCTTGGGGGAATGATGCGCAATCAGTTCGAGCAGCGCGGCCTCGAGCTTTTTCTCGCCGCCGTAAATCACGTCCATCTCCTGCAAATCGGTGGAGAAACTGTTGCGGTGAAGCTGCGGTCCGCTCGACAGCGCGCCGCGAATATCCCACGTGTAAGCCGCGCAGCCCACCGGCCCGTGGACGATGTGCAGTGCGTCGGCGATGGGATAAAGCACCACGCGCGAGCCGCAAAACACACAGGCGCGCTGGCTGACGGAACCGGCGACGCTATTCTTGCCGCACGCCATTTCGGCCGGCTTGCCGCCGGCACCGCCGGTGTGAACGACTTGCTTTTCGCGGCCTGGCAGCAGTTCGATCACACGGCCACCCTCCCGTTCGCGGCGCGGAGATTTTTAACCTCCAACGCGTGCGCGCGGCGCGCGAAGTCTGCCCACCCCCGGAACAAGGCCCGGAGTTGCGGCAGAGTCTTCGCGGCCGCGGAGTTGGTAGGGAATGGCATCATTTCAATGGTTCATGAATCCCTATTGAATCAGCTCGAAGTTTTCCTCGGCGCAGTCGCGGTCTTTGTGGTCGAGGAGCGCGTCGTTGATCATCTCCATCAGGCGCAGCGCGCCCGTGTAGCCGACGCATGGGAAGTAGCGGTGCCCCATGCGATCCAGAATCGGGAAGCCGAAGCGCACGAACGGAATATCCTCCACGCGCGCGATGTATTTGCTGTAGGTGTTGCCGATGATGAGATCCACCGGGTTGTTTTTGATCTGCTGATGCAGCTCGAACAAATCCACGTTCTGCTTCACCATGGCCTCGGGCGCGTGGTGGGCGAGGATGTCCGTGAGGCGCTGTTCAAAATGCCTGCCGGAGGAGCCGGTGAACACAAAAACCGGCTTCATGTCCAGTTCCACGAGGAATTGCGTGAGGGCAATGACGTGATCGGGATCGCCGACCAGCGCCACGCGTTTGCCGTGGAAATACTGGTGCATGTCGCTCATGGCGTCGAGCAGCCGGCCGCGCTCCTGACCAATGGAGGCGGGCACATCCACGCCGCCGTGGTTGCGGAGCGCGTGGATGAGCAGATCCGTGTTGCCGAGGCCGTAAGGCAGCTCCAGCAGCGCGGCGGGCACCTTGCATTTCTCGTCCAGCTCGATGGCGGCCGGATGCGAGGCGAAGTGGCCGAGCGCGAGGGTGCCTTTGCTGTCGCCGGAGGACTTGATCTGCTCGATGGTCGCGCCGCCGCTCGGAAACATCCGGTATTGTCCATCCTGCGGCAAATCCAGCACGCCGCTGGTGTCGGGAAACATCACCGTCTTCACGCCCATTTCGTTGACGATGCGTTTGAGTTCGCGCATGTCGGCGGGATCAATGAAGCCGGGGATGAGGTTCAATTGTTCGACGGGCGTGCCGCTGGATTCGGCCAGGTATTTCACCATGCCGGTGACCATGCTGGCGAAGCCGGTGACGTGGGAGCCGACGAAGCTCGGCGTGTTCGCGTGGATGACGTATTTGCCTTCGGGGATAATTTTTTCCTCCTTCGCTTTTTTAATCATCATCGGAATGTCGTCCCCGATGACTTCGGACAGACAGGTCGTATGCACGGCCACAATCTTCGGATTATAGATCGTGAAGATGTTGGACAGTGCCTGGGTCATATTCGCCAGGCCGCCGAACACGGACGCGCCTTCGGTGAAGGAACTGGTCGTGGCGACGACCGGTTCCTTGAAGTGCCGCGTCAGATGGCTGCGGTGATACGAGCAGCAGCCTTGCGAGCCGTGGCTGTGGGGCATACAGCCGTTGATGCCGAGGGCGGCATACATCGCACCAATGGGTTGGCAGGTCTTGGCGGGATTGATGCGGAGCGCTTCGCGCGGTTTGATTTCAGCGGTGGTTCCGTTAAGCATATTTTTATTTGGTTGAAAGGTTGAATCGTTGATCGGTTACATCGGCCCGTCCGCGTCCGCCGCCGCGGCGCCCTTGCGCCAGGCTTTGGTTTCGTTTTTGGCTTCCGTTTTGGTCGTGTGGGTGAGCGGGGTGGCGGACTGGGGATCCTTTTCCCACGGCGGAGTGATGAACTTCCAGACCTTGGTCGTCAGCATCCGGTCCACTTCGCGATAAAAGTTGATCGCGCCGCCGAACGCCGCATACGGTCCGCTGTAGTCGTAGCTGTGCAGTTGCTTGCAGGGCACGCCCATTTTTTCGATCACAAACTTGTCCTTGATGCCGGAGCCGATGATATCCGGCTTATAGATTTCGATGAGCTTTTCCATCTCGTGATGGCTGATGTCGTCAATGACGAGCGTGGTCTTTTTCATCTCCACCATCATGCCCTCGTAATCCTTGAAGCTGAATCCGCCGGCTTGCAACGCGGCCATTTGTTCCGGCGTCTTGCTGGGCTTGAAGCGCTCCGGATCGGCGACCACCGTCAGCTCTTCAATGTTGCGCGAGTCGGCGTCCACCTTGATGCTCGGCAGGACTTTTCGGCCTTCATAATCGTCGCGGTGGGCGAACTCATAACCGGCGGAGACGATTTCCATGCCGATGTCGCGGAACAAATCCTGGTAATGATGCGCCCGCGAGCCGCCGACGAACAGTGCGGCTTTCTTGCCCTGGTGCCGGGCCTTGATTTCCTCGCGCACCGGCTTGAGCGCCAGCATTTCCTGCGCGATGACCTCCTCGACGCGGTCGGTGAGTTTTTTGCTGTCGAAGAACTTCGCGATCTTGCGCAGCGTCTTCGCCGTGGCTTCGGCGCCGATGAAATTAACTTTGATCCACGGAATGCCGAATTTCTTCTCCAGCATTTCCGCGATGTAATTGATCGAGCGATGGCACATCACGCCGTTTAGTTGCACCGTGTGGCACTTTTTGACCTGATCGTAACTGACGTCGCCGCTCAGCGTGGCCGTGACATGGATGCCGCATTTGCGCAGCAGCGTGTCAATTTCCCAGGCGTCGCCGCCGATGTTGTATTCGCCAAGGATGTTCATGTTGAACTCCGCGACGTCGGCCGTATCGTCCAGCCCGATGATGTTTTTGAACACGCCGTTGTTGGCGATGTGGTGGCCGGCGGACTGGCTTACGCCCTTGTAGCCTTCGCAGGAAAAGCCCATGACATTGATGCCCAGTTCTTCCTTCATCTGCCGGGCCACCGCATGCACGTCGTCACCGATCAGCCCGACCGGACAGGTGGAGAGGATCGCAATCGCCTTGGGCTTGAAAATGGCGTAGGCCTCGCGGATGGCTTGGGCCAGTTTTTTTTCACCGCCGAACACAATTTGATCTTCCTGCATGTCGGTATTCATGCAGTATTGAAGGTAATTGGTGGTGCCCTCGGGCGGCCGCACCAGATTCCGGCGCGTCTGCCAGGCGTAATAACCGCAGCCCACCGGGCCGTGCGTGATTTGGAGCAGATCGTAAATCGGCCCCATCACGACGCCGCGACAGCCGGCGTAGGTGCAGCCGCGCTGCGTGATGATGCCGGGCACGGTGCGTGTGTTGGCTCCGATTTCCGGCGGATTATCGGGGTCGTTCAGGATGATCTGTTTGCCGCGTTTCTTCGCCGTTTTGGCGGGATAGATTTTCAGCATCTCCGCCTTTACCGCGGCCGGATCGGGCGCAATCAATGTGTCGGTGGTTTCGGACATAAATGTTCCTTTCTTGTTTGGTTGGTTCACTGCGACTGCTTTGGTTTATCCGGCGCGCGGCGCGGCTTAGTTGAACAAGCCGTAATCCATCAGCAATTTTTCCAGTTCCGCGATTTGCAGCGGCTTGGGGATTACGAGATTTTTGTTCTGGTCAATCGCCCGGGCCAGCTTGCGATATTCTTCGGCCTGGCCGCATTGCGGATTCCACTCAATCACCGTCTTGCGGTTGATCTCGGCGCGTTGCACGTCGTTGTCGCGCGGCACAAAATGAATCATCTGCGTGCCGAGCTGCTTGGCGAACTGCTCGATCATTTCCTTTTCGTTGTCCACTTTGCGGCTGTTGCAAATCAAACCGCCGAGGCGCACCACGCCGGTCTGCGCGAACTTCAAAATACCCTTGCAAATGTTGTTCGCGGCATACATCGCCATCATTTCGCCGGAACAGACGATGTAAATTTCCTCGGCTTTGCCGTCGCGGATCGGCATGGCGAACCCGCCGCACACGACGTCGCCCAGGACATCGTAAAAAACGTAGTTGAGATTTTCGCTCGCGTCGTAGGCGCCGAGCTGCTCGAGCATGTTGATCGAGGTGATGATGCCGCGGCCGGCGCAACCGACGCCGGGTTCCGGTCCGCCGGACTCGACGCACATGGTGCTGCAAAAGCCGCCGCTGCGGATGTCCGCCAGTTCCACGTCCTCGCCTTCCTCGCGGAGCGTGTCGAGGACGCTGCGCTGGGCGAGGCCGCCGAGCAGCAGACGCGTGGAGTCCGCCTTGGGGTCGCAGCCGACGACCATGACCTTGTGGCCCATTTCGGCCAGACCGGCCACGGTGTTTTGGGTGGTGGTGGATTTGCCGATGCCGCCTTTTCCGTAGATTGCAATTTTTCTCATGACAGTATTTTGATTTTGATTGTTAATCCGGCGGAAACTTCCAACCGGCGCACTTGTTCCCATTGCAAGCTGGATGCCAACCGTTTTTAACGGCGGTCGAAAGCGACGTTTACCCTGCAAAACAAGGCGATTTGAGGCAAATGAGTATGGGTGTGAACGGCGGCGCGGTTTTGGCCGCCAGTGAATTCCCACATTTGCGTAGGATTAAAAATCAAAAACTACCCGGATGTAGCCCCAACGGCGCCGCCATACCACGGGCTACCGAACGCCGGGGCTGGGTCCTTGGATCAGGGATTTTTCGGCGCGGTGACATGGGGGCCAAGATGGTGGAACTTCCGTTCCCGTTTGGAACTTGAAATGCTATGCAAGGTCCAGCGCGACGCCGCGCCAAACTAAAAATATGGAAACCGTTGACACCTTGAAACTCGAAATCAAAAAGCTCAGTTCGCAGGCCATTCAGACCAAAATGGATTTGCATGATCTATCGGAAGAACTGCCCACGGGCTGGGAACGCATTCTGGAAGTCGCCGAGAAGACCTTCGTGACCTATCAGAAACTCGCGGAAGCGCGGAAGAAACTGGCGGCGCTGGGCGGCTAGCGCTTTCAGCCCAGCAACGTCCGCACGTGGTAATAGCCGCCCAGCACGAGATGTTCCGATTCGCCGGAAAGCAGCGACTTGGGCAGGAGTCCGCTGAAAAAGACAATTTTGGCCAGCGGCACCTCGACTTCCCAGGCGCTGGAGCCGAATTCCCAGGCCACCTCCGGGTCGGAGGTGAACGAGCTTAGATTATTCAGTTGCACCAGCATGACGCGGCGGGTGGGGTGGCCAACCTGATTGCTCTGGCCGCGAATGGCATATTCCTCCGGGTCGTGGGTGCCACGATAGAGGGTCTGGCGGCGCATGCCCGGGAAGCGCCGGCGCAACTCGTCCTGGCAAAAAGTGTAGAGCAGGTCCAGTTGCATCAGCACACCGATGGACTTGGCGGAGCCGCGCATCCGGTCCAGCAGGAAGGCTTCGCGGGCGGCGGCGTTGTCCGCCAGCCGCCCATTATGATAGGTGGCCAGTATGCCGAAGCGGCTTTCCACCCACGCCTTGAGGACCGCGCCCGCCTGCCGGTTGCTGTCCGCACCCCAGGCGCGCAGCAAATTCACATAGCTAGAGGCGGATTTTGATTTTCCAGTCGTTTCGGTCCTTTCATTCAGACCGAATTTCACGCTGACATGGTCATGAAACAGACGGCTGCGCTCGGCAGCATCGGGGATTTCTTCCAAACGGCGAAAGAGCGGGGCATCCGTAGCGCGCGCGCCGTCAATTTCAATTGGCAGCGGGTTGGCCTGAAATTCCTCCGAGCCGATGATCCAGGGCGAAAGGTTGCAGCGGTTGAGCGAGCAGGAAGAGCGCGAGTGGTCCTCGGCGATGTTCTGATGATAGAGGTTTTCTGGCGGGCGCATTCGAAATGTCTGGGATTAGGCGCCGCCAGCCTATCAGATCACCGCCACCTTGAGAAGCGCTTGCGTTTGGAGGTAAATGGCGGTGGTGACTTTGGGGTCGAGCCGCTTCAACCAGCGCGGGGGAATGCCTTGGATGCCGTACAGCGCCCCGGCCAGTTGCCCGGCCAGCGCGCCGGTGGTGTCGGCGTCGCCGCCACGGTTGACCACGCGCAGCAGGCAATCTTCAAAGCTGCCCGTGTGAAAGAAACCATCAAAGACCGTTTGCAGCGTATGGACGATGTAGCCGCTGGTCTGGCCGGGCCACGGTTGGAAGCCGAAAACGGGATGCCGGGCAATCAGTTCGGCGGCGATTTGATTGCAATCGGCCTGCTCGCCGACGAGCAGCAGCCGCCGGGTCATCCGGGCCAGCGCCGCCGTGGCGGCGTCGGATTGCGGATGATTGTGGGTGAGATGCGCCTGTTCGAGGCTGCGCTGGACGAGCAATTCCTCACTGCCCAGCGAAACGAACACGGTGGGCAGGTTGCGCATGGCCGCGCCATTGCCGGCGCTGTCTTCGGCGGCTGGGGCGCCCAAACTGCCGGTGGCGAGATAACGGCTGATGCCCCGGCGACAGGTATGGCCAATGTCCACCGGACAACCGCGCATCCAGGCCGCAAAAGCGTCGGCGATGGCGCGCAGGTTCCAACCGCCGCTGGCGGCCAAGGCGGAACCGAGCGCCAGCGCCATTTCGGTGTCGTCGGTCACGCGGCCCGGTTTCAGGCGGAGCCAGCCGCCGCCAATGATGTCTTTGTGGACTTTGTATTGGGCGGCGATTTCGCGTGCCGTCATGAATTCCACGGTGGCGCCCAAGGCATCGCCGATGGCCAGACCCAGATAAGATCCCAAGGCCCGGTCCCACAATCCCGGATGCGATTGCCATCGAAATGCCTGGCTGTGAAAGAAGGTCATGCTGTGCCGGAGTTGGCCGCTCCAGCCGTCATCACGGGACGGCGACGTCGCCACGCCGGAAGCGCTTGAAATCAATGCCCAACCGCTTGACGCGCAGGCCCATTTGCCGTTCGGTCAGGCCGAGCTTGCGGGCGGCGGCGGCCATGTTGCCGTCGCAACTCTTGAGTTCGGCCACGATCATTTCGTATTCCAGCGCGGCCACGGCGGTATCCAGCGTGCCGCCGGCCGCGGATTTTTCGGAGGCCTCCTTTTTTTGCAACGTCGGCGGCAGATGATGCGCCTCAATGGATTTGTCCGGCGAGAGCAGCACGGAGCGTTCGACGCAATTTTCCAATTCGCGCACGTTGCCGGGCCAGTGGTAGCTCATCAGCAGGTCAATCGCGGCGGTGGAAATGCGGCGGATGGACTTCTGGTTGAGCTTGGCATACTTCTCCACGAAATAATCCGCCAGCAACAGGATGTCCGACTTGCGCTCGCGCAAGGGCGGCGCATAAATCGGAAACACATTGAGCCGGTAATACAGGTCGGGGCGGAATTTGTCCTGCTCGATCATCGCCTCCAGGTTGCGGCTGGTGGCGGTGAGGATGCGGACGTCCACCTTGATGGGCGTGTGGCCGCCGACGCGCTCGAATTCCCGCTCCTGCAGGACCCGCAGCAGCTTGACCTGGGTGGCGGGCGAAACATCGCCGATTTCATCCAGAAAGATCGTCCCGCCGTTGGCCACCTCAAACCGGCCCTTGCGCAGGGCCACCGCGCCGGTGAAGGCGCCCTTTTCGTGGCCGAACAGTTCGCTTTCAATGATGGATTCCGGCAGCGCGGCGCAATTGAATTTCACGAAGGCCTTGCCTTTGCGCGGGCTTTGCTCGTGGATCGCGCGGGCGATGAGCTCCTTGCCCACGCCGCTTTCGCCGCGAATCAGCACGGTCGTCACGCTGTTGGCCACCTGCTCGATGTGGCGATAGACCGAACGCATCGCGTCGGAATTGCCGATCATGTTCGGCGGACGCAGACTCGTCTGGAGCTGCTGCTGCAGCCGCTCGTTTTCGCGCTGGAGCGACCACAATTTCTCCTGCGCGAGCCGGTGGAAATGCACCGTGTGCGCGATGGCGTTGGCAATGAGCGACAGCAGCCGGCGATCCGCCGACAGCCGCACGCGGCCATCCAGGATGCGCTCCACGCTCAACGCGCCGATGACCTCTTCGCCAAATTTGACGGGCACGCAGATATATGCCGCCGACAGGGCGTGGGGATCGGCTTGCTGTTCCTGTTCCCAGCGGGTTTTGAGCGCCGTCTCCTTGGAAATGTCCGGCACGACAATGGCTTGGCCGGAGTCCATGACTTGTTGGATCAGTTCCCGGCAGGCGGCCAGATAATCCTGCTGACTCTGTCCGCTGGGCAGGCCGACCGCCTCGCTGATGGTGGCCGTGCCGTCCGCCCGATTGAGAATCGTGATCGTGCCGCGTTTCATGCCCAGGCCTTCGGCCATTTTCAACAGCACCGGCCGGATGACTTCACGCAATTCAAGGCTGCTCTCCAGCGTGTAGGAAATGTCGAACAGCAGGCTCATCTCGTCTACGACCCGGCAACTGCCCGGCGCTGCCGCCGGGCCTTCCCGTTGCGCATCAACCCCCAGACACCCGGGCAGACATTCATCCAAAAACTTTCTCACGCGTCAGCTATCGCAAGGCGCGTGCCAAATAATTTTCGAATGTGACAGCTGTGAATGGCCCCAGCTTGTCATTCAGCAGTCAATTCTAGCTTCCGAGAATTGGAACAGCATTTGCTCTGTGAACTCTAGGTTAGGAAAATGACAATATATGACCGGAGCTGCGGGCGGATTCGTCGCGCGGCATGTTGGCTTTTGTCCAAACCGTTCAAAGTGCGACAAGGGTTGACCCGCGCAGGTCACGGTTGAGATTTTGTGGTTCCATCGCCTCCCCGGTTAATACCTGCGCAGAATTGAATCACCCCCACAATTGGCGATCGAGGAAGCGGTACTGCACGGCTTCGCCGATGTGGTCGCCGGTGATGTTCTCGAGGCCGGCCAGATCGGCGATGGTGCGGGCCACCTGCAAGATGCGGTCGTAGGCGCGGGCGCTGAAATTGAATTCAGTCATCGCGTTTTTGAGCAGTTCGCGCGTCCGCTCATCAAGTTGACAGAAAGACTTCTCGCGGAATTTCACCTGCGGCACCTCAAGGTGTAAATCGATACCGTCGAGCAACGGCCCGGAAACCCGAGCTTTTCAAGCCGGGCCTGGTCTATACGGCGGCAAGTGGCGGACATATAGCAGCAGTCTCTCATATCGTAATATCCTATAATTGAACGCTTTACGAATTGGCACCCCTGAATCAGCGCGATTCGCCCAACGCGCTTCCGCCCAATCCGGAGGCGATCGGGTTTTTGACGGCTCACAATGATTAGCTACTAACGTTCACAAGATATGTATTGACAGGCCGGCTAATTTATGCATGAATGGAGTGCGTTGTGAAAGCACATCGGGAATACTGCCTGCACAGCGCTGCATTGCTGGAGAATCGAGGAGGCTCCGAGGCAATGGATTGTTTGGTAATTGCCGCCAACCGGTTTCCGGTGTGTTCCTCAATCATAAATCAATCCAAAGCACCAGGAGATCACCCATGAAAATGACTGCTTCATTTTACCGTCTCGCGCCACCCGGCGTTCTCTTGCTCGGACTTTTCCTTGCCCAAACCGATTTCGCCGCCACTTGCATTTGGACCGACGCTAGCGGCGATGGGAATTGGGACAATGAGAACAACTGGAGCACGTTGACCGTGCCTGCGGCGGGCGATAACGTATATATCACCAACAATGCCACGCTGACCGTAACCGTGGCCGATGATATGAGCTTTGCCAACCTCACCGTCGGCGGGAAAACGGGCACGATTACCATGAATTGGAATGGCGGCTGGCTTACCGGCAAGCTCTCGCTGAGTCCAAGTGCCGTGCTCAACCTGGTGGATGACTCCAACGACCACATCTTGGACGGCGTCATCACCAATTACGGACGCATCAACTGGAAGCAGGGCATTTGGGATTTCAACAATGGTTCCCGGCTGCAGAACCAGGCGGGGGCAGTGGTGGACGTGCAATGTGATCGAACGGTTGGCTGCATTGGCCTCAGCAACAGTGTCATCAACAACGCGGGCACTTTCCGCAAATCCGCCGGCACGGGCGAGACGGATATTTCGCCAACGCCGGCCGTGGCGCTCAACAACACGGGAACGCTTGACGTCGAGAGCGGCACATTGAACCTTTATGGCAGCGGCACGAATAATGGCACAATCAACGTGGCCGGCGGCGCCATCTTCGCGATGAGCGGAGGGACCTATTGGTTTGGCACAAACACGCTGTTCACCGGCGCGGGCGTTTGCGAGATGGGCCAATGTAGCATTTTCGGAAAGCTCGCAGGCGCGACGATGACCTATAGCATTGTCTACGATGTGACCTTCAACACGGAGTTGGCGTCCGGCACAATGATTTGGAATTATGGTCCCGGCAATCAATTCGGTCCGCTGACCATTGATTCCAATGCCGTTTACAACATTGGCAGCAGTTGCAATGTCAATGGCGCGATGACCAATTGGGGCCGGATCATTTATCCGGCAGGCAGCCCGTGGAACACTTGGACTTGGATTTCCCCTGCGCGATTGGAAAACCGCCCGAGCGGCACCATTGATCTGCAAGCAGACTTGCGGCTTTATTATGGCGGCGGAGTGGTTCCCTTTAACAATGCCGGAACGTTGCTGAAATCCGGCGGCACGGCTGTGTCCATGATTGACCTTGGATTCACGTTCATCAACACGGGATTCATCAAAGTGCAGAGCGGCACGCTCTCGCTGAACGGCATGACCAGCAGCAACGCCATCAGCATCGGCGCCGGCGCGGTGGTGTCGCTTGACTCCGGCAATTTCTTATTCGGCCCCACCAACACATTCAGCGGCCCCGGCGTGTGTGACTTGAATGCCTGGCCGCCGTGCGGCATCACCGGCCCTTTGAGCGGCACCGCCGCGTTCCAAATGGATTCCGACGCGAATCTCACCAACTGCATTTTGGGCGGAAGGCTTAACTGGCGCAACGGCAACATGGGCGGCACCTTGACCGTAGCGACCAACGGCACTTTGGTGATGTATGACTCCAACACCATGTCAGGTTCGATCACGAATCTGGGGCAGGTTACGTTCAATCCAGCGGGAACCAATTGCGGCGTGACGGGTACCTTCTCCGTCCTTTCGGTGGGTGGCAATTACACCCAAGGCGCCGGTGCCGCTTTGGACATGGGCGTAGGCGGGCGCGGCACGGATTATTTCGACCAGCTGAGCGTGACGGGTCGGGCCAACCTCGGCGGACAGTTGTTGGTCCATTTGTTCAACGGCTTTCCACCCGCCAGTAGCGATAGCTTCCAGTTGCTGACCTACGGAAGCCACAGTGGCGCTTTCAGCTCGCTAGCGTTTCCGGGCGGCATGTCGCTCGCCTACACCGCCACCGCCGCCAACCTCGGTGTGAAGGGATCCGTGTGGGCGCAGCCAATGTTGGTTTATCCGAGGATCTCCAACGGGAAAATGGCTTTTGGCGTATGGACCGCCAGCGGCACGAACTACACGCTTTCCCGAAGCGACAGCCTCAAACCGGCGAATTGGATCACCATCACCAATTTCACTGGCGACGGCAACTATTGGAATTTCAGCCTGTCGCAGGGATCTGTGTCCAATCGTTTTTATCGCGTCAGCCGACCATGAGGAGATTTCCCCGCAACCAATTTTTAGGAACGGGCCACGCGTAATCGCACCTTCTCAACTTCTTTATTGCGCATTTAAGGAGTAACTACGCCGCTCGGGTTCCCTTCACCGACAGACTTGGGCGGCGTCACCCCCACAGTTGCCTGTCCAGTGAGCGATACTGAATGGCCTCCCCGATGTGATCGGCGGTGATTTTCTCGGAGTCAGCAAGGTCGGCAATCGTCCGCGCCACCTTCAAGATCCGGTCATAGGCGCGGGCGCTCAAATTGTATTCCGTCATCGCGTTCTTGAGCAGTTCGCGCGTCGGCTCATCAAGTTGACAGAAGGACTTCAGTTCCCGTGCGCCCATTCGGGCGTTGCACGTCACTTTCGGTTTGCCGGCGAACCGTGCGTGTTGGATTTTTCGCGCGGCCACAACGCGTTCGCGTATTTGCGCGGAGGGTTCGCCGGGCTGCGCATTGGACATCTCGCGGAATTTTACCGGGGGCACCTCGATGTGCAGATCAATCCGGTCGAGCAACGGTCCGGAAATGCGGCCAAGGTAATTCTGGATTTCGCGCGGCGAACTCCGGCTCTCGCCGGGCATTTTCCCATCGGGTGACGGATTCATAGCCGCCACCAGCATCAGCTGGCTGGGGAAGGTCATCGTGCCGGCGGCACGCGAGATGGTGACGGTGCCATCTTCCAGCGGCTGGCGCATCGTTTCGAGCACGCCCCGCTTGAATTCCGGCAGCTCATCAAGGAACAGCACGCCGTTGTGCGCGAGCGAGATTTCACCCGGCGTGGGATTGACATTCCCACCGAGCAAACCAGCGTCGCTTGCCGTGTGGTGCGGTGCGCGGAATGGCCGCTGGGTCACCAGCGCCTGTCCCGGCTTCAGCAGGCCCACGATGCTGTGAATCTTCGTCGTCTCCAGCGCCTCGTCCAGCGTGAGCGGCGGGAGAATCGTCGCCAGCCGTTTCGCCAGCATGGATTTGCCCGTGCCTGGCGGGCCAATCAAAAGGACGTTGTGCCCGCCCGCCGCCGCAATTTCCAGCGCGCGCTTCACGCTCTCCTGCCCCTTCACTTCGGAAAAGTCCGCGTCGGTGTCCTGGGGAGCCTCGAAAATCTTCGCGACGTCCACATGCGTCGGGGAAATTTTGACTGCGCCCTCCAGAAACTGTGCGGCTTCGCGGAGGTTTGGCACGGGGATGACATTCAGGCCGGCGACCACGGCGGCTTCGGCAGCGTTTTCGGACGGAACCAAAACGCCGCTTTTCCCGTCGGCTTTCGCGCGCAAGGCGATGGGCAAGACGCCTTTCACCGGGCGCACGCCACCCGTGAGCGCAAGTTCGCCAACAATGACAAAATTATCGAGTTGGTCGGTTTCGATTTGTTCGCTCGCGGCGAGCATGGCCACGGCGATGGGCAGGTCAAAGCTCGGCCCCTCCTTGCGCACGTCGGCGGGCGCAAGATTGATGGTGGTTTTGCCCATGGGAAATTTGTAGCCGGAGTTTTCCAGCGCGGTGCAGACGCGATCCTTGGATTCCTTGACCGCCGCGTCCGGCAGGCCGACGACGACGATGATGGTATCGCCCCAGCCTACGTTGACTTCCACCTCCACGGGATAGGCGTCTATGCCATTAACGGCCGCCGAGCAGACCTTCGAAAGCATGGCGAATGATTATGGCTGGCTTGCCCAATTGCAATAGGGAATTTTTTGCGGGCGCGACGGCGGATGCCGCCAAACCGCGGGACGTGAAACACCGGGATTTTTTGAACCACAGAGAGGAGACCATTCGAAGGACAAAATTAGGTCCGCCGGTTTTTCCCGCTCTATTCGTTCAGTTTTGTCCCTTGGCTTTGAATGTTCAAATTCATTGAGTGCTGCCACCCTGTTTTTGTAATCTGTGCCTCTGGGCTTCTGTGGTTCACAGGATAACAGGAGTTGGAAAGCGATGGCAAAAATGCTTTCAACGCGAATCGCGGTCGGTTGATCATCAGCTTCAAAGCGCTTTGGTTGCCCCATTTCCTAACCGTTCTCCGGAGTCAAAATCGGCAAATTGCGACTGGGCAATTTGCGGAAGCTCCCGCCGCCAGAACAAAATGCGAATAAAACATGCGTTATGTTGGATCGACCCGTTCACGGCCCGTTCACGCGTTCTAGGGCGATTCCCGTGCGCCAAACCTGCCAGCCTGTACTGTGGCCATGCTCCATCCGCCCCGGCGAATCCCGCCGCAATTCTTTCGTGGCCCCATGGTCCGTGGTCAATTTCTTCCGTCCCGCACGCCCTCCATCGCGCTTCGAGGCCGAGAATTGAGAATGCTGACCGCATGGAGCGGAATCGGCCAGGACGTCATCGGAAACCTGCATATTTCGCTTGCTGACCAATAAATAAGGGACTATAAATTATTTGATAACCATAATTTATGGCTCGTGGGCCACGGGTCACTGATTCTGGCAAATTCCGGTTCAGTCAACACACCGTGGCCAAGCCAGCTATGAAATTATTATCGCCCCCTGCAGCGGAGGCTGCGTTGATCACCTTCTCAGCCGCTATGAATCTGCCCACCGTTCCCCCAATCCATTCGTTCCGCGCTCCGGGCTTGGGTCAGGTCCGCCGGCTGCCGGCGCTTCTGGCCCGGATCGTTCTTCTGGCCGGCTTGGGCTCAACCGCTTGGGGCCAAACCCAGACCGCGCTGGATGTCCTGGCCCGCCAAAACGCCAGACAACAGATTCAGGCGCTCATGGCCGACAAGGACAACCGGACCAAGGCGCAGCAGAAGCTGGATTCCCAACTAATCTACGCCGCCCGGGAAAGCGCCAGCGGGGTCATCCTCGCAAGAGCGCCCAAACTGCGCCATGGCCTCAAGCAGGAAATTGACGGCCGCACCCGGGTGAACCTCCGGGGCACGGTCAGCCTTGGTTTGGTGGCCGCCATCCAAGCCGCCGGGGGCACCGTCCTTAATTCCTACCCGGCGGATCACTTGATCGTAGCTTTGCTTCCGCTGGCCAACATCGAACCGCTGGCCGCCCGTCCGGACGTTCTCTTTATCGGGCCGACGCCCAAGGCCAGTTATAACACCGGCAGTATTGACTCGCAAGGGGACACCACCCATCGCACTATCCAAGCCCGCACGAATGCTGGCGCCACGGGCGCTGGAATCAAAGTCGGCGTCCTTTCCGACAGTCTTGATAACGGCTCCAACGCGCTGGCGGCGGCGTATGCCAGCGGCGACCTCAGCTCCACCAATACCTTTGTCCTCACCATCCAGGGCACCAACCAGAGCGGAGTCGGCCAAGGCGAGGGATTGGCCATGTGTGAAATCGTTCACGATCTGGCGCCCCAAGCCAGCCTCTATTTCGCCACCGGCGACCCCACCGAGTCTCAGATGGCGACCAACATCCTGACCATGGCCCAATTTGGCTGCCGCGTGATCATTGACGACCTCACCTACAATGACGAATCCCCCTTCGAAGATGGGCCGATCGCCCAAGCCGTCAATGAGGTTTCTGCCCAAGGTGTGGTTTATTTTTCTTCTGCCCGCAATTCCGGCAACGAGGACAGCGCCACTTCCTGCACTTGGGAGGGCGATTTTGCGGATGGCGGCGCCTGGGGCGGGCTTTGGAACGGGACCAACCGGTCCGGCCGTGTGCTTGCCTTTGCGCCCGGGGTGATCGAAAACGCGATCATCCCCGGCGGACTGGGCAGCCACCGCGCCGACCTGTTTTGGAGTGACCCGCTCGGCCGGGCGACCAACGATTACGACCTTTATATGTTGGATGCCAACGGTAACGTGGTTTATGCCTCGAATACCACTCAAAACGGAACGCAGGACCCATATGAACACATTGAGGATCCCGCCAATTATGGGCCGGGCTACTTCATGGTCGTCACTTTGCATAGTGGCACGGGCCGATTCATTCACTTGGATTGCGGTCGGGGTCATCTGAGCACCAGCACTGGCGGCTGCACCCGCGGACATAACGCCAGCGGTGCCGCCAATGCGTTTTGCGTGGCTGCCACTCCTGCCGCCGGAGCGTTTTTCCTCACCAACAGTCCAGTGGGGCCTTTTCCCAATTCATTTGGTTCCACCAACCGAGTTGAAGTCTTCAGTGCCGACGGACCGCGCCGGATGTTCTTCAGCCCGGATGGCTCGGCCATCACCCCAGGCAACTTCAGCTCCACCGGCGGCGAAGTGCTGCAAAAGCCCGACTTGACGGCCGCGGACGGCGTCTCGACGACGATGCCGGCCAATAGCGGGCTGAACCCTTTCTTCGGCACGAGTGCCGCCGCTCCCCACGCGGGGGCGATTGCCGCATTGTTGTTCTCCTATCGGCCTGATCTGACGCCCGCACAGATCCGCGCCGCGCTGGTTGATTCGGCCATTCTCATCGGCACCCCCGGTTGGGACCCTGATTCCGGAGCTGGCATAATCATGGCTGATCGGGCGCTTGCCTACTTGAACCCGGCGGTGGCGATCACGGTTCCCACGGCGGGCGGCGAGTTGTCCGATGCCGCGCCGGCGCTCATCCTTGGAACGGCCACCGACAACACGGCCGCTCTTGGAGCGGTACGGGTAGCGCTCACCCGCAGCCCGGATAACGTCTGGTACAATTTCACCAGCGGCGGCTGGGGAACGACGAATTTTGATTTCAACAACGATATCCTGGGCGCCAGTGGCACCGCAGATTGGAGCGCCCAGTTGCCGGCTCTCCCGGACGGAAATTACGACGTTCAGGCACAATCTATAGATGTATTCAGCCATGCTTCGCCGTGGCAGTCCGAAGCCTTCAGCATTGGGCCACCTCCGGTCGTGACTGTGAGCGCGCTGACCAATGGGCAGTCACTGGCCGCATTTGCGGGTCTGGCCGGAAACTTTCAAGATTTCAGCCCGGCGCCGGCCGTGTCTTTCAGCATTTATGAACTGGATATCAACGGGGGTTCGGGGCGCTGGTGGAATGGCACCGGCTTTCAGTCCAGCCCCGCCACCTTGACGGCTTCGGTATCGGGAACGAATTGGGCGGTGGCCCCCGGTGCGCTGCCGCAGCTCAATTCCGGGCAGAGTTATCAGTTGACGGTGACGGCAGCGAACCCAATCGGCAGCGCCTCCACCAACATCACCGTGCAGGCCCCGATCACCGTGCTGGGCTGGGATCCGGGACAGACTGCGTTGGGCACCGTGGTATTGCCAAACCCAAACACCAATGGCGGCAATTACTGGTTCCAGATCAGCCCGCAAACTCCGGCGGTCGGAGTCTGGCGCACGGCTTTGAATGTGCTGGCCGGCCAGGCCGGCGTGTATTTGGGCCAGGGCTCACCGCCAACGGTGAACAGCTATTCTTACGCCTCAGCCAACCCCGGTTCCAACGGCTTTGTGCTGGATGCCTCTCAATATCTGCCGGGGCAAACTTGGTATCTGCTGGTAAATGCCTCCGGCACCGCGCGGTGGAATCTCGTTGCCGGCGATGCGTTCGTTTATAATCTCGGTTCGTTGGCCGCGGATAATTCCAGCAGCACCAACGTGTCCATCGGGGCCGAGGGGATGATTTTCTTCGGCACCATCATTCCGACCAATACCCTGGCCTGGCAGCTTTGGCTTAACGGTTTGACCAACACCGTCTATGTCAAAAAATCATCCGCGCCAGATCCGCAGTCCTACGATTTGATCCAGTCAGGTCAAATGCTGGTGGTGCCGCCTTATCTGGCGGGTGGAACTTTCAACAGCACGTATTTTGTGAGCACGTCCGGTAATCCCGGCGCACCCATCAACCTTGACTCGCGCCAGCAACCGGTCATCCGCCTGGCTTTCGGCGGTTTCACCAATGTGACGGTGGCAACGACCAACTTTCCGTACGTCACTTTTCAGGTGGAGGTGCCGGTGCAGCAAATCGCCTGGCAACTCAACCTGACGCCATCCAATGGCGTCGCGAATCTGGCCACTCGCCTGGCCGCCGTGCCGAATGAATTCAATAATGAAGCCTATTCCGACGTTGGCGGGGGGGCGGGCAACAGCCTGACGTTGGTGCCCTCGCCGCCCCTGTCGGGTGGAGGGCCGGGTTTGAGCGCCGGCACCTACTATGTCACGGTCTATGGCTCGGGCGTTTATCAGTGTGGATTCACGAATGGCAGTCCCATCATCACCTCGGTTTCTTATGTCTTTAATGTCACCAATGATGCGCCCAACCGGGTGGGCTGGCGCTTTTACGCCGTCTCGGACATCAATTCGCAAATTGGCTCGCTGGGCTGGCTGCTGCAGTTGAGCAACGCCCCGGCCGGCAGCGAGATTGCCATCCGGCGCAACGCGGTTCCCGGCCAGTGGAACTATCGAGCCACCGATGATAGTTTTTCCTTTGGCACGGTCGGGTATGTGGATTTGTCGAGTTACCTGGACGTGTTGCAACAACCCGGACATCAGGCGGACATCTGGTATATCGGGGTATATTCACCCGGGCAAGCACTCGGGAGTTTCGTACTCACCGGACAGCCGCTGGATTCGCGACCGATGACCTTTGACGGGGCTGGGAACAGCGTGAGTGAGACCAATCAAGCGGCCGGAGTCTGGCAATATTATCAAGTGGTGGTTCCTGCGGACACGAACCTGCTGGGCTGGGATTTGCGCTTGACAGGCGTGACGGCGGGAAGTCCGCAAATGTATGTGAGCCGGGACACCCTCTGGCCGAATGGACCCTTTGCGGGCGGCGGGGCGGATTGGTCCGGTTGTGGCGGGCCGATGCTGGAGACGGTGATCGGAAATCCGTTGCTGCCGGGGACATATTACGTTGGAGTGTATGATCCTAATAACGTGAGCCGCTACACGCTGGAGAGCCGCGGGATTGCGGCGGCCGGCTACAGCATCCCGGTGAAGCAGTTGAATTTGACGGGTAGCGTGACGAATCTGGCGTTGACGGTGGGCGAAGCGGATTATTACGAGGTGGTGGTGGCCAGCAACACGCCGGACTGGAAATTGCATCTGGGATTGGCGGCGGGCGACGCCCTGCTGATCGTACAAAAGGATTGGCTGCCCAACAGTTTGCATGGCTATGCCGGAACGCAGATGGAGAAGCTGGGCGATGAGCAATGGGCGTTGCTGCCGACGGATGGCGGGAGCAATGTCACGGCGGGGACGTATTATGTGCTGGTGGCCAGCCAGGGCCAGAACCTGGTGAACAACTGCGAGGGGACGGGCGATGCCAGCTATACCTTGAACAGTTGGATTGATGGGGTGACAAACCTGGTCGGGGCCATTACGTATGCCAGTGATGCGATCTACACGAACAATGATCAGGCGGGTGGGACGGTGGAGTTTTACCAGTTCGCAGTGCTGACGAACGTGGCGAGCATCGAGGTGACTTTGGAGAACACGGTGGGCAGCCCGGTGATGACGCTGAGCACGGGAACCCTTTTGGTCAGTCCGTATTATTATGGTGGTTATGATACCTACGGCAGTTCCGGCGGGACGAGCTTGCAATGGGGCAGCGGCAATCTGCTCACGATCCCTAATCCGGCGCTGGGCCTTTTCAGTTTGTCGGTTTATGGTTCCGACCTGAACGCTGGCACTGACCCCGATCCCGCGGCCAGCTACGTGATCCGGATTCATGCGGTGCCGCCGGACCCGCTGTCCTTTGACGGCTTCGGGAACAGCCTGAGCGAAACCAACCAAGGGCCCGGAGTGTGGCACTACTTTCAAGTGGTGGTGCCTGCGGATACGAACCTGCTCGGTTGGGATTTGCGGTTGACGGACG
>Ga0316217_10002117_pt1 | contig 24480 bp, 19 predicted proteins | sample 1anoAmetaG_FD_203633 | JGI IMG/M metagenome (GOLD analysis project Ga0316217, IMG submission 203633) | Freshwater microbial communities from Trout Bog Lake, Wisconsin, USA - 1anoA | ecosystem: Environmental > Aquatic > Freshwater > Lake > Hypolimnion/Profundal zone | place: USA: Wisconsin...
CCCAACAGCGGGCGGCGGAGACACCCCCGCGGACCGCTTCGCCGGGGCCAGACGCAGAGATGATCGCTTGAGAATTCCAATCAAGAGGGTTCACACGCGCCCGGAATCCGATTCCGCCCTCCCCTCTCATTCATCCTCCGAGGGGGATCTGGCCAGGACCTAATGGATTTCTCTCAACGAAACGCGCAGCTTCCGGGATTGAAATTGGAAGCGATTATAGACCCAAAACCGAACCGATGCGGCAAAAATTCCAGGAGCCCCAGCCACCGCCCGTTCCGCCGCAAAGGCCCCGTGCCCCATCCTTGCGACGTACTTTTGTCGCAAGGGTGGGAAAGCACGAATCCCGGGCGCCCCACCGTCGCCCCGTCCTTGCTTTTGCGGCTAGAGTGGGAGACCGATCCCTTCAACCAGCCTCGTTCAACCGCCCCTGGCCTTGCTGGCGGAGATACGCCCCGGCATCGAATTTCTTGACCGTCGAGGCCCCGGTCATGGTCCGCACCAGCCCGAAGACCGGGCGGTTGAACCAGGGCCGGTCGTGGCGGCCCACGATGGCCCAGGCGATGCCCGCATAGCCGTTGGGGTCGCGCCCGTCCAGCTCGTAGCGATCGTTCAGCTCCACCGCCCACTCGAAGGCCCGGGCCGGGTCGGGCGCCCATTCCAGAATCTTCTTGGCCCAGTACATGCGCATGTAGCCGTGCATCCAGCCGCTCTCAACCATCTCCCGCTGCGCCGCGTTCCACAACTCGTCGGCGGTCTCGCCGCGCTCCAGTTGCTGGAGGGAATAGCGATGCGGCCTGGGGTCGCCGGCATGTTCCACCAGCGTCTTCCTGGCCCAGGGCGCGGCGCACTCCCAGTTGTCGTAGTTGGGCTCGTGGCGCACAAAGAGCACCGATAGCTCGCGCCAGCCGATCAGCTGTTCGAGGAACCGGTCGAGCGCGCCCATCGAGGCTTTGCCCTGCTTCACAGCCTCTTCGACGGCGAGTGCAATGGTCAGCGGCCCGATGTTGCCGAAGTGCAGGTAGGGCGACAGCCGGCTGGTCCCTCTCGTCTCGGGATGGTTGCGCTTCTCCTCGTAGTTCTTGAGACCTTGGTTGACAAACTCGCCCAGCCGCTTGAGCGCCGCGTGGGTTCCGCCGGTAAAGCTCTCCACCGGCTGCACAGTGCGGTCTAGCTTCGAGAATCCCGCCGTAATGTCCTGGTCGAGCGAGAAGCTGGCCAACGCCTTGTGAGATCTCCACGGATGGGCCGGCTCGACCTTCGCCGGCGCAATCAGATACTGCGGCAGTTGCCGGTTCAAGTGCGGGCGAAAGTGGTGCATCAGGACAAAGCTGCGGTCGAAGAGGCACGACGGAACCACCACATCGGCGTCGACCGTCCAGTACGGCAGCTTGAGACGCTTGGCCAGCACCCGCCGCCAACGCTCCGGCTCGCGGCAGGGATTCTCGTCGCCGACCAGCAGCGCGGCCTCGACCTCTTCGAGAAACGCTTCGAGAGAATTGTCCGGATACCGCCGCACCACAAAGCCTACACCGCGCTCGGCCCCGTCCTGCTCCACATCGCGCAGCCCCTGGGCCATGAAGTGGTAATGGCGCAAATTGGCGTTGGGGTAGTTGGGGATCACCGAGAAGAAGACCACCACCGGCAGGCCGAGCAGATTGCCCGCTTCGATAGCCATGTCCAGCGCGGGATTGTCCACCATGCGCATGGCCCGCTGCATCCAGTAGACGACGCAGCACGCGCCCTTGCGCGGCGAGCCGCCGCGGCGGACTTGTACGCGGGGGTGAGCGGTCAGCGCTCTAAACTCGTCCGAGATAGGATGCGTTTCCGAAGATGGATTCACTTAAGATAGGATGGCAGGTCGCTGAGGCTCGACTCTGATTTGTGAGAGAAGAAGAATGTGCGCGAAGTCCGCGTATACTTCCAGGGGATCGGAGGAAGAGTGAAAACTCGACAAAACAGATCAAACTGGGCCGCTCGGCTGGCTAAGCGTTTGCGCAAAGTCCTGATGATCCCGGGTCCTTCCGACATCGTTTCTTCCGCAATTGACCACAATCCCGCTGGAGTGAAGATCACCGATTTACACAGGGACGGTTCTGTTAGCTCATTCAATGTGACATGGGATGAAGTGACAAGCATAGTTGCATACAAACGTGACTGTTTCGTGGTTGATCTCCTCTGCGTTGGCATCGAGACGAAAGACCTATGGGTTGAAACCAACGAAGAGATGGATTCCTGGAAGTCGATGATCGATGCGCTACCTAATTATTTGCCTGGAATGCCAAAAGCGTCAGAATGGTGGGAGAGAGTGGTGCAGCCGCCCTTCGCTGCGAACTGGACCCCGCTATGGAACAGAAAATACTCGGAACAATGAAGTCTACCGCGATCACAGGTGCCTCAGGTCTCGATCCCGATAACTAGGACATGGGCCTCTCGCCGGCTCCGCCCTGCCGCCCATCGCCTGCAAGATTTCCATCGCAATCGCCTCCGGGCTGCGCTCCGCCACATCCACAATCCGATGCGCCTGGGCCGCATACAGCTCGCGACGCGCCGAATAACGCGCCTGGGCCACTTCGGTCTTATGCAAGAGCGGACGGTACGTCCCGCCGCCGCTTTGCTCTTCGAGCAGGCATCGCCCGATCAGCGTGGCAAACGGCGCATCGAGAAACACAATCAGCGTATCGGGAGAGTTAGCCAGAGCTTCGCGATTCCGCGCCCGGTCAATCGCCGCTCCGCCGGGGGCAACGATGGCGTTGGGCCGCTTCAGGCAAGCAGCCAGCGTGTCGCATTCCAGTTCGCGAAAGGCGATCTCGCCCAGGGCGGCATAGAGCGCTCGCGCGCTGGTTCCGGCCGACATTTCAATTTCCGTATCGACATCGAGAAAGACCCAGCCGAGCTTGCCGGCGAGCATCGGCCCGACGGTCGATTTGCCCGCACCCATGAATCCCGTGAGCACAATGCGGCAGAGGCCCGCGCCTTGTTCGCGGGAGGTGCGTTCCTTCAGAAGCTGTTGTTTCTCGATGCAGCCTTCCATAGAGGCCCATTATAGTGGCGCGCCGGAGGGCCTCCGCACAGCCGTTCGCAAAGCCCTTCACTCGCCCGCCCTACGGGAACGCGCTAACTCGGCGGTTCTGTCGCAGCGATGAAGAAAGCCCGCGGCAAGCGCGTCGCAGAGTTATTTTGCTAGAATTCCTCCCATGTTCATCGCCCGGCCGGTTTCGATCACCCTGGCAATCGTGCTCTCCCTGTCGGTTGTCCCTGGCACCGCTGCGCCCTCCCAGAAGCAACTCGACATCTCGCCTAAGAATGCACGGGCATTGGACCGCCTGGCAAACTACCCCGATCTGGAAGTGCTCTCGATCAGTTGCCTTGAAAACCTCAAGGCGCTTCCCGACGCGATCGGCAAACTCACCAAGCTGCGCGAGTTGGTCATCGACAACGGCAACGGCTGCTCGATGAATCCTGTCCTGCCCGAGTCGATCGGCAACCTCCAGTCGCTGGAGAAGCTCGTACTCAATGGCGCGCAAGATCCTCGCGGCCCCGGCGACCAGCCAAAACAGCGCCATCCGTTCCCGCAGAGCCTGTCCCGGTTACAGAACCTCACCTATTTGGACCTGGGGCGGAACGGGCTCGAAGAGGTTCCGGCCTTTGTAAGGGATCTCCCCAAGCTCAGAGAACTTCGCTTTGCCTGGAACATAAAGCTGAAGGAGGTTCCGGCGTTCCTGGCCAACCTCCACGAACTGACTACACTCGATCTTCAAAGCGACGGATTGAGCGATCTGCAGGATTTTCTGGGCACGCTGCCCAAACTCACCCGCGTCGCACTGGGAGGCAATTGCAAGATCACCGCCAGCGCCGCAAAGAAGAGAGACCTGAAGCGCAGATTCCCCAAGATCGCGTTCGATTTTGAGAACGAGTACGACTGCCCGGCAAGATAGCAGCACCACGAGCGCAAATGCGCCGTGCCCCATCCTTCTGAGCGAAGCGCAGCGGAGTCGAAGAACCTGCGTTTCGTCCTTCCGCGGAAAGGGTGGGAAAGCACGAACCCCATCCCGCGCCCATGACCCCGCAAAAAAGGGCCGCCCCTACGGGCAGCCCTCATGCCACTACTCTCATCTCAGCAACAACTGACAACTGACAACTGACAACTGACAACTGACAACTGACAACTGATCACTGACAACTGTCTTTCTACCACTGTCCCCACGCGCGGCTGACGTAGTCGGCCAGCGTCATGCCAACCAGCGCCAGAAACAGGAAGATACCGGAGAAGACGGTGAGCTTGGTTAGTTTGGTGCTGTACTTCACATGCATGAAGTAGAGCACGACCAGCGTAGCTTTGCTGGTGGCGATGGCCAGCGCGATGACCGGATTCCAGAGCCCCAGGTCGACGAACGAAGCGCCCACCGTGAGCGCAGTGCCCAACAGCAACGCGAAGAGAATGACCACGTAGACCTTGGGGCTGACGATGTGATGCGCGTGTTCGCTTGTTTCGCTCATGCCGTTTGTCCTTCAACAGATGCCTGCTAAACCCTGATCCCTGACCCCTGATCCCTGATCTCTGTTCTCTGTTCTCTGTCAGTGCCTGCTGATCAGATAGAGCAGCGCGAAGAGATAGATCCAGATAATGTCGACGAAGTGCCAGTAGAGGCCGAAGTTCTCCACCATGGTCACGTGCCCCGCGGTGTACGCCCCGGCCCTGGCGCGGACGATCATGAAGACCAGGATGCCGATGCCGATGATCATGTGCAGCGCGTGCATGCCGGTCATCAGGAAGTAGAGCGAGAAATAGACTTCGGTGTGGCGCGCCATGTCCAGCGCCAGCGGCTTGTCGCCGGCCGCGCTCGCGGCTTCGTCGTGCGCCGGATCGAGAAACGCGCCGATGCTGTAGTGCGTGCCGGGCACGTGATGCTTCTCGATCTTCTCCCGGTACTCGACGGTCTTGATGCCCAAGAAAGCAAGGCCCAGGACCAGCGTCAAGCTCAAGCAGAGCACCAGCCCGCGCCGCCGCCGCGTCTCCGCGCACCACACGCCCATGGCCATGGTGAAGCTGGAGAGGATCAGCACAAAGGTGTTCGTGGTGCCCCAGATGACATTCAACTGATGCGACCCCGACACGAAGGCCGGGTAATACCAGTTGCGATAGATCAAGTAGGCGGTGAACAGCCCGCCGAAGAACATTACCTCGGTCAGCAGGAAAAGCCACATGGCGAAGTTCGAGGCATCGGCTTGCTGTTCGGTCGAGTTGAAGTGGTGGCGCAGATACGCCGGGTGCTCCTCATGAGCCGCAGCTTCGGCGCCGTGGGCAATCGTCGTGCTATCCGGCACTGGTCACCTCCGCTTCTTTCTCCCGGTTCTTGGTCTGGTTCTCCAGCCACTCGTAGTCGTAGGCTTCGTGGTCCATGATGGGCATCTCGACAAAGTTCTCGGTCAAAGGCGGCGACTGCGTCTGCCACTCCAGTCCCGTCGCCTGCCAGGGATTGTCGCCGGCGATCGCACCGTACTTCAGCGACCAGGTCAGGTACAACACCGGCAGCAAATAGCCCACGCCCAGAATCGTTGCGCCTGCGGTCGAAAAGACATTGAGGATTTGAAACTCCGGCGGATAGGATGCGTAGCGCCGCGGCATGCCCAGCGTGCCGAGAATGAACTGTGGGAAGAACGTGAAGTTGAATCCGATGAACGTGACCACCGCGGCCAGTTGCGAAATCTTCTCCGGATACATGCGCCCGGTCATCTTGGGCCACCAGAAGTGGATGCCGGCAAGAAACGCCATCAACATGCCGCCCACCATGACGAAGTGAAAATGCGCCACGATGAAGTACGTCTCGGTGAGATGGATGTCGGTGCCCGAAGTGCCGAGAAAGACGCCGGTCAAACCGCCGATAGTGAACAGCCCCATGAAGCCGAAGGTGTAAATCAACGGCGTCTCGAAGGTGATGGAACCCTTGTAGAGGGTAAATGTCCAGTTGAAAATCTTGATGGCCGAAGGCACCGCGACCAGCATGGTCAGCAGCGAGAAGACCAGCACTGCGTAGTTCGAGATGCCCATGATGAACATGTGGTGCGCCCAGACAAAGAACCCGAACACCGCGATGGCCACCGAGGAGAACGCCACCGCCGTGTAGCCGAAGACGCGCTTGCGGCTGAAGGTGGAGATCACCTCGCTGATCACGCCCATGCCGGGCAGAATCATGATGTAGACCGCGGGGTGCGAGTAGAACCAGAATAGATGCTGAAACAGCAGCGGATCGCCGCCCTTGGTGGGGTCGAAGACGCCGATGCCGATGGTGCGTTCGAGCGCGATCAGCACGATGGAGATGGCCACCACCGGCGTCGCCAGCACCATCAGAATGCTGGCCGCGTAATGCGCCCACACAAACAGCGGCAACCGGAACCAGGTCATGCCCGGCGCGCGCATCTTGTGAATGGTGACGATGAAATTCAATCCGGTGAAGATGGAGCTGAAGCCGGCGATGAACGCGGCCAAGCCCGTGGTCAGCACGTTGGTATTCACATAGTGCGTCGACAGCGGAGTGGTAAATGTCCAGCCCGTATCCACGCCGCCGGTCGCCATGGTGTAGAGCGCCAGCAGGCCGCCGGCCATGTAGAGATACCAGCTCAACAAGTTGATCTTGGGCAGCGCCAGGTCCTTGGCCCCGATCATCATGGGGATGAAGAAATTGCCCAGCGTGGCCGGCACCGACGGCACCAGGAAGAAGAAGATCATGATGACGCCGTGCATGGTGAACACCTTGTTGTAGGTGTCGGTGGCCATCAGATCGGTCTGCGGCGTCAGCAGTTCCAGCCGAATGAGCCCGGCCAGCGCGCCGCCGATAAAGAAGAAGAAGCTCAGCGAAATCAGATAGAGAATCGCAATCCGCTTGTGGTCGCCGGTCAGCAGCCAACTCAGCAGACCGTTCTCCTGGGTCAGGTAGTTTCTCTTGGGAATCCTGGCCGTCGATTGATCGGGGAGAAGGACAATCGTGTCGCTGCTCATTGTTTCACCATCCCTTGCTTGGCCGGCCCCGGCGCCCCTGGCGCCGCCTTGCCTTCGCTTCCCGGCAGCAGATCGGTTGTGTTCAGCGTCTGCTGCACGCGGTAGTCGGAGTCCAGGTTCTTGATGTATTCAACCAGTGCGATGATGCCCTCTTCGCTGATCTGGCCCTGATAGGTGGGCATGATGGGTTGATAGCCCTGCGTCACGTGCTGCGACGGATTCAGAATCGACTCGCGCAGATAGGCTTCGTCGGCCAGCACCGTGCCTCCGCTCGACAGGGCCAGCTTCGACCCGTACACATTGGCCAGGCTCGGTCCTCGCGCATCCGGCCTTGCGTTGTGGCAAGCCGCGCAACTCAGGCTGGCGAAGAGCCGCTCGCCGTTCTGCGCCATCGACATGCCGCTGGTCGATTCGGCCAGCCACTTCCTGTAGTCCTCCGGCGACAGCACCACAATGTCGCCGATCATCTGCGAGTGGTTGGTGCCGCAATACTGCGTGCAGAACAGGTGATACGTGCCCGGCGTCGTCGCTTCGAACCATACCGTCGTGTAGCGCCCCGGAATCGCCTCGCGCTTCACGCGGAAGGCGGGAATCGAGAAGCTATGAAAGACGTCCTGCGAGATCAAGGTCAGCTGAATCGCGCGGCCCATGGGAATATGCAGCGCGTTGATTTCGTGCTGCCCGCCCGGATGCTCGGCCTTCCACATCCACTGCTTGCCAACCACATAGATATTCATGGCGTTGGCCGGCGGCGTAAAGACGCGGAAATAAATCAGCGCGCCCCACACAAACATCACCAGGAACAGACCCAGCGGGATGATGGTCCACGTCGCCTCGAGCAGCGTGGAGCCTTCGATCTGCTCGGCCACAGGGTGGCGCTTCTTGCTGTAGAGAATCGAGAAGCTGGCGATCAGCAGCGCCACCACCGTCAACCCGATCAGGCTCACCAGCACCATGAAGAAAAGCAGCGCATCCATCTGAGGCGCGATCTTCGACGCCTCCGGCGGAAGCAACGCGGAGTTCGTCAACCACTTGACGAGAAACTGCCAGAGTACTGGACTGATATGAGACATTCCGTTATCCGTTCACCTTTGTGCCTGTCCCCGGTTTTCCTTGCTCCGCCTGGCTGTCGTGGCGAGCGTCCCGCCTGAACATCGCCAGCATGAATCCACCCAAAGTGAAAAACGTTGCAAGGCCGCCCAATTGCACCACCCGCGCCACGATCAGCGAGTGCTTGTTGGTCTGCGGATCGTAGTGGTAGCAGTAAGTCAGGATGTTATCCACCGGCGAGCCAATGTGGTTGTTCGAAGCCTCCACCAGGCCCAACCGCAAATCCTTGGGCGAGTACTCCACGCCCATGTAGTACTGCGCCAGCTTGCCCTGCGGCGTCACAATCTGGATCGAACTGGCATGCGCGAACTGCGTCAGCTTGCCGTCCGGCCCTGGAATCTTCACGTAGCCGAAGCCCACCGCTTTGGTGAGCGCGTCGATGTTCTCCTGCGAGCCGGTGAGGAAATGCCAGCCGCCCGCAGTGGCGGGATGACCGTAGCGTTTCAGGTAGGTGCGCTTCTTGGCTGCGGCCAGATCCGTCCCCTCGCTGGGATCGATGCTCACCACGATGACGTCGAAGTCCTTGCCCGGCACAAAGCTCACCATCTGCAATGCGCCGGTCAGTCCGCTCAACTCCTCGGAGCACAGCATGGGGCACTGGTAGTAGACCAGCGCCAGGATGGCCGGGCGCTTGCCGAAGTAGCTGCCGAGTTGCACCTGCTTGCCCGCGTCGTCGGTGAAGGTGAGCCCTAGCGGCAGTTGCTCGTTGAGCCGCTGCGCCACGCCCACGCCCTTCAAAATCGCCGGGGGCTTGTCGCTCACCGGCGCCATCTGCTTCTCGTCGTAGCGCGACACCTGCGCCGCCAGCGGAGAAGAGATAAAAACACTCAGGCCCACCGCGGCAACCGCGGCCAAAGCCCGATTGCGCCAGCTTGCTCGGATTGCGCCTGCATACCGCATAAATCCTTCTTCCTGTCCGCCGCTCTGATGAAATGAAGTAGACCGCGCGGGTCCAAATTCATTCGGCACTACAAACTAGATGCAACTGGCCTGCCACAAGTCTCGACTTTGAGGCCCTGAAATGAAAAGCGCTCAACCCGCAGTCTGTTCTTTCAGGTCAAATCCCCCGTGCCCCATCCTTGCCGCGTCTTTGCTTTTGCGGCAAGGGTGGGAAAGCACGAATCTCAACCCGCCCGTCCTTACCCCAAGAATCCCGGCGAAACTACTTTCCCCGCCCGGTCTCAACCTTCTGCGCCTCGGCTTGATCCAATTCGTACCCCGTCCGCGCAAACCCATTGGTCAGCGGCACGGCAATCTTCGGTTCCGCATCGCCGGTCAGCAACGGCGTATGTTCGACCGCCGCCGCCACTGGGAGTCCACGCTGCGCAAGCAACGCAATCGCGCGATCGATGGGAATTCTTACCTTGCCCTGCGACTGATCCACCCAGCTATAGTGCTCCAGCAGCAGGTCCTCGCGCGCATGAAGATCGGCCACGTCCTGGTTGCCGTCGTCGGTCTGCACCCGCGGCGTGGGAAATTGCTGGGTCATCTCCGCCAGCTTGTTCTGCATCTCGGGATTGTTGGGCATGTTGCCCAACTGCCGTACATCGACCGGCGACGCCCACCGGGTCTTCGGCCCGTCTTCCTTGGCCATATGCGCATCGATCGCCTTGCCGATGCCGTAGGACAATGCCCCGACAACCGCTACAAAAATTGCCAGCGCGGTGAGAAACACCACGATGCCCGTCACGCGAACGTCCGAGCGTTCGAACCCATGCGTCGCATCGATCTCTTCGGGCCGATCGTCTTCCGGTTCGTGACTGTTATGCGTGTGCATGTTCAGGCTCCAGAATCTCCGCGACATGCGGGTCGTTGGTCTGCACCAGGGGACGGGTCTTCAACTGCACGCAGAAGAAGGCAACCCAGAAGGCCACCATCGCCACCGGCACGGCTACGTATTCGAGAATTCCCCAACTGAAGTGCAGGTTGCGCGCCGCGTCCTTGAAGTTCGGCTCGATCAGCCAGAACAGATCGAAGGCGCGCGCGAAGACCATCAACTGGCACACCCGCACCAGCCGCTTGCGATTGCGCTTCAAATCGCGCGACAAGAGCAGCGTGAACGGAATCAGCCAGTGAAAAACAAAGTCCAGAGTGATAATCACGCCCCAGCCGCCCATGAACCGGTCGAGGTACCAGGGAATCTCTTCCGGCAAATTCCCCGACCAGATAATGAGGTACTGCGAGAAGGCGAGATAGATGTTCAGCATCACGAAAGCGAAGGTGAACTTGCCCAGATCGTGCTGCTCGGTCGGCCGCAGAATGGTTTTGAACGGCTCCGCATCGGCCAGCGAGACGACGACGATGATCGAGAGCGCCAGCACGCCGTACGCCTGGCCTACGAGGAACAGCAATCCATACACCGACGAGTACCACGTGGGATCGAGCGACATGACCCAGTAGATGACCGCCGCCGTCATGCTGAGGGCGTAGATCACAATGCCGGGACCGCTGATATTTTCAAATCGCTTGATCCACTCGGGCGTGGAAGCGGGGGAATCCGCGTCTCGTTTGAGGCCCAGATCGTTGAGCTTCCATGTGTAGAAGCCCCAGATGCCAAAGCACAGCAGGCTCACCCAGATGAAAGTTCCCGGATTCAGCATGGGGCGCTTGAACTCGATGGCGTGCGCCTGAACCTCGTTGATCCATCCGGATTTCAAGGCCGCCGCAACGTCGGTCACCGCCGCCCACAGATAGAGCTTCTTGAGCGACAGCGCAATGACCAGCCAGTAGACAAACACCAGAGGCAGCGTGCGGCTCATCGCCTCCAGCGGCCGGCGCAGCAGCAGGCCCCACTTGCCGCCGGACACATACTGCACCATCAGCAAGGCCAGCCCGCCGACGGCAAATCCAAAGGTCATCATCAAACCAAGCAGCCAGCCGCGCAGTACATGGTCGATGGACTTATCCGCGAACGCCAGCCCGGCGGCGACTGCCGAGAAGACCAGCCCGATGGCCAGCGCGCGCGTTCTCCAGCCGTCCACAAAGGCGGGTGCGCCTAACTCGGCGGGGAGCCGCTTTGCCTGATTCGCCGCGTGTGTCTCGTGAGCCATTCCGTTCGTCCTTACTTCTGTGCCGCGGGGGCTGGTTTACTTTCGGGAATCTTGATCGCCGGGTCCGCGGGGTTGGCCGGAGCCATCCCCGGTGTCCCCTGCTTGGCATCGTGCGGATACGCTTGAATCGCCGTTGCCGGCAGCGTCCACGGCTCGGCATAGCCCGCGGGCAGATGGCGCTCCGTCGCTACATCTTTCAGCGTCCGTACCGCAACGCCCGAAGGTACGTCTTCCACCTTGGCCGCCTGGCTCAACTGCAATGCGCGCACGTAGGCAGCCACCGCCCAGCGATCCACCGGCGTCAACTGCGATGCGTAGTCCGGCATGGCGCCGTAGCCGTGCGTCATCACGTAAAAGTAGTGCGAAATCGGTTGCGACAATCGCACCTGATCGTGCAGATTGGCGGCCGGCTTGTAGCCCCGCTGCACAATCTCGCCTAACCCGTTGCCTACGCGCGAGTGGCAAGGCGTGCAGTAGATGTTGAACCGCTCGTGCCCGCGCTGGAGCACTTCGAGCGTCACCGGAAAGGGCATCTCGTTCTTCTCTTCGCGATAGCCGTTCGGCCCTTGCACCACGCCGGTATAGAAGTAACTGTCCTCGTGCAACTGGCCGCGCGCCACGGTGTTCAATACCTGCGGCCGCGCTCCGCGATGGTCGGCGAACATCTCCGAGCCGCGCTGCGAGATGATCTTCGGCTGATCCTGCATGTCCTGCCGGCAACCGGCGACGAACAGCAAGGCAGCCATGCAGGCAGCGGCGGAGAGGCGGCCGATGAGCATTTGTGCTTTCCCACCCAGGCGACGAGAAGCTGTCGCAAGGATGGGGCACGGTGCCTGGCTGCTGTTCCCTATTCCCTGTTCCCTATTCCCTATTCCCTGGTCTCTGGTCATCAGTACTCCACCTCCACGACCGACACAGGCTGAAAGCTCTCCAGATATTTCTTGGCTTCCACCAGATCGAACTTCGGGTCCAGCGCTTCAAGGCACAGGAAGAACTTGTCGGTCGTCGCGCCGTCGCGAAAGTTGGGCGCGTTGAAAAGCGGATGATAGAGCGCCGGCAAACCGTTCAGCGCCAACATTCCGAAGGCCGCGGAAAGCCCGGCAAACAAAATCGTCCACTCGTAGGCAGGCACAATAAACGCCGGCCAGGAGTACAGCGGACGCCCGCCGATGTTGAGCGGATACGCCCACACCGAGACCCACGTCTCGAAGAGAAACATCGCCACCAGCCCCATCAGCGCGCCGATCAGCGTGAGCAGCGGCACCTTGTTGCGATGAAAGCCGATCGCCTCGGCCGCTTCTTCCACCGGATACGGCGTGTAGCAGTCAAGCCGGCGCCATCCGTCCTTGCGCGCCTGTTGCGCGGCGCGCACCAGATCGCTCGGCGTATCGAATTCGGCCAGCAGGCCGTAAGTCCCTTCGCGTGCGGGCATACTAGTCACCTGCCTTTGCGGTCGCCTTGGGCGTAATCTTTGCGCCCGGCAGCATGGTGCGGATCTCGGACATGGGAATCATGGGCAGGAAGCGAACAAACAACAGGAACAGCGCGGTGAACAATCCCAGCGTGCCCACATACACCATATAGTCCCACTTGGTGGCGCGGTACGTTCCCCACGACGAGGGCAGAAAGTCGCGGTAGAGACTCGTCACAACAATCACGAAGCGCTCAAACCACATGCCCGTATTCACAACAATGGAGAGGAAGAACATGTAGGCAATGTTGGTGCGCAGTTTGCGCGACCACAGTGTGGTCAGCGGAATCGCCAGGTTGCAGGTCACCAGCACCCAGTACGACCAGCCCATCGGGCCGAACATGCGGTTCCACATCATGAACGATTCCCAGTGCGAGGCCGAGTACCACGCCATGAAGACTTCCATGCCGTAGCCGTAAGCCACAATGAATCCCGTGGCCAGCATCACCTTGCCCATGTTGTCGATGTGCCGCTCGGTCACCAGGCCTTCCAGGTGATAGAACTTGCGCAGCGGAATGGCCAGCGTCAACACCATGGCGAAGCCCGAGTAAATCGCGCCCGCCACAAAGTACGGCGGGAAGATCGTGGTGTGCCAACCGGGCATCACCGCCACGGCGAAGTCGAAGCTGATGACCGTATGCACGGAGAGCACCAGCGGCGTGGCCAATCCGGCCAACAGCAGAGAAGCCGTCTCGTAGCGCACCCAGTGGCGAATCGATCCGCGCCAACCCAGCGAGACCAATCCAAAAATGTATTGCGCCGGCTTGGACTGCGCGCGATCCCGCATGGTGCCGAAGTCGGGAATCATGCCGATGTACCAGAAGACCACCGAGATGGTCGCGTACGTCGACACCGCAAACACGTCCCACATCAACGGCGAGCGGAACTGCGGCCACACGTTCATGGTGAAGGGCAGGGGCAGCATCCAGTACGCCAGCCAAGGACGCCCCACGTGAATCAGCGGGAACATGCCCGCGCAGACCACAGCGAAGATGGTCATCGCTTCCGCGAAGCGGTTGATCGAGTTGCGCCAGCTCTGCTTGAACAACAACAGAATGGCGGAGATCAGCGTGCCCGCGTGGCCGATGCCGATCCACCACACGAAGTTGATGATCGCGAAGCCCCAGGCCACCGGCTGCGTAATGCCCCAGATGCCCACGCCCACCAGGAAGAGCCAGGTCAGCGCCACCATCAGCATCGTGGCCAACGCTCCGCCAATGGCAAAGATGGCGAACCACCCCAGCGGCGTGTCGGGCGTGAGCACGATGCGCGAAATCTTCTCGGTCACCGACCGGAAGGTCTGGCCGGGCGCGATGACGCGGTACTCGCCAGTTGCGGGATCGAGTTTCGGATCGTGTTTCAGGTCGCTGGTCGCCATCGTGCCCTTAACCCTTCACCGGCAAATGCTCCACCGGCGCGTCTTGAAGTTCTGAATTCGGATTCAACACGGCTGCCACATACTTCGTGCGCGGACGCGTATTCAAATCGGCCAGCACCTGGTAGCTGCGCTCGTCGGCTTGCAGTTTGGCCACCTTGCTCTGCTTGTCGTTGATGTTGCCAAAGCTGATGGCCGATGCCGGGCAGGCCTGCTGGCACGCGGTCTGTATCTCGCCGTCGCGCACCGGGCGGTTCTCCTTGTCGGCGTCGATCTTGGCCGCCGAGATGCGCTGCACGCAGTAACTGCACTTCTCCATCACGCCGCGCGAACGCACGCTCACGTCGGGATTGCGCATCAGCTTCAAGCTCTCGGTTTCAAAATCTGAGTACAACAGGAAGTTGTAGCGCCTGACCTTGTAGGGGCAGTTGTTGGAGCAGTAGCGCGTGCCCACGCAGCGGTTGTACACCATGGTGTTGAGCCCCTCGGGCGTGTGCACCGTGGCGCCCACCGGGCAAACCTGCTCGCAGGGAGCGTTCTCGCAATGCTGGCAAGCCATGGGCTGGAAATGGGCCCGTGGAGCCGCTAGATCTCCCTCGAAGTAGGTGTCAATCCGCAGCCACTGCATGTTGCGCCCGATGCGCACCTGCTGCTTGCCTACGACGGCGATGTTGTTCTCGGCATAACAGCCCACGATGCAGGCATTGCAGCCCGTGCAACTGTTCATGTCGATGGACATGCCCCAGGCATTGTCCTTGTACTCCCAGTTGGGGAAGAGCGTGTTGTTGACGTCTGTCTTCTCGCGGCCGTGACCTTCACTCGCAAATCCCGGATTGGACTTGTACTCATCCAGCGTGGCGAAGCGAATGATGCCGCGCTCGCCGATGGCCTCGTCGGCTTCGAGCGAGTTGTTGCCGTTGCCCTGGCCGCCAAAGGCCTTCGAGCGATGATCCTGGAAGTGGCTCTTGGTAACCGCCACGCCCCACTTGCCTTCAATCTTCTTGATGGTGCCGGTCGTGTAGAACGGCGCGTCCGAAGTGCGAATGAGATACGCGTTGAAGCCCGCGCCCGAGCCCACACGCCCGGCAAACGAACGCCCATAGCCGAGATGAACGGTGACCGAATTGTCGGGATGCCCCGGAGCAACAATCACCGGCGCATTCACCTTGCGGCCCTGTACCGTCAGTTCGACAATGTCGTCTTCTTCGAGGCCGAGCTTCGTCAGCGTTGCGCCGGAAACCAGCGCGGCATTGTCCCAGCTCAGATTGGTCACCGGCTTGGGCAGCTCTTGCAACCAGCCCACATTCGACCAGCGACCGTCGTAGACATTCGGATCGGGGCGGAAGATGATTTCGAGCGAGTCTTTCGAAGAAGGCGCAGGAACCGCACCAAGCGACTCGATTGTTTCTGTCGAAGCTACGGGGTAGGCCGTTTCATCAATCCAGCCCTGATGCAGCGCCTTGCGCCACCCCGTCTCGAAATCGCCCTTAATGACAGGCTTCCACGTCTCGCGCACCGTATCGTAGGGACTCAAGCCCGGCTCATTGACCAGAGCCTGAAAAAAGTGATGCGCTGTCTTGCCGCCGTAAAGCGGATCGATCATCGGCTGCACAATCGAAACCGTGCCGTCGTACGCGCGTGCATCCGACCAAGATTCAAGGAAATGCGCGGCGGGAATGTGCCAGTGAGAAATCTGCCCGGTCTCATCGACGTGCGAGCCAAGATGCGCGACCGTCTTCGCTTTCTCAAAGGCTGCTGCAAAATTCAGATCCGCAGGCGCAGTGTAAATAGGATTGGCATTGAGAATCACCAGCCAGTTCACCTTGCCTGCATTGAGATCGGCAACCAACGACTTCAAATCCGAATCCGGACTGAGGGACAGCGGGTTCAAAGGCACCGGAGGAACCGGATAGGAAAGCGTCTTGCCGCCATTACCCAACAGCCGATTGATGACAAGCGCATAGTTGGCGACCGACGGGTCCTGGTGCAGCCCCGGAATCACCACGCTCTTGCCCGCGTGCGCCTTCAAGTCCTTGGCGACCGCCGCGATGAACTTCTTCTGCTCCTCGGTCCACGCATAGGCGGGAGCCTCGACACCGGCAACACCAACAGCCTTCGCCAACTCCGCGGCAAATGCCGGAATCTCGCTGGCACGCAGACCGAGGCGATGCTCGGCCTTCAGCCCAGTCGTGGTCGGCGTGCTCTCGATGGAATAGAGGCGGTTCAGCTTCTCCGGCGATTTGCGCCGGTCCGCGTATTCGCGGACCAGCTTGTGGAAACCGGGGAAGCCGGCGCCAGAAAGAAAATCCGCATCGAGCGAAACAATAACGTCCGCTTCGGTCAGATCGTATTGAACGTTCAGCCCATTCGCGAGCGCCGTGCCTGCAATTGCCGGGTCGTACTGTACCAGCGTCGCCTTGGGGTAAGCCTTCTTTACCTCGCCCCACTGCCGCGCCAGCGTGGGCGAGGTAATGGTCTCGCTGAGAAAGTAGATGCCGGTGCCGTCCTTCGACTCGGCCACCGCATGGCGGAAGGTCACAGCAAACTCTGCCCACTCGCGGTTCTCTCCGCGGAATGTCACATGCTGCGAGCGGTCGGGATCGTAGAGATCGAGCAGCGTGGCTTGCGTGAAGGGGTCCGACGAGCCGCGGTTGTAGGCGTGCTCCGGATTGCCGTCGATCTTGATGGGACGGAACTGATCGCTCTTCACCAGCAGCGGCACCGCGCCGGTGACAAACGGATGCGCCGTGGCAAAGTACATCGGCTTGCCGAGGATCAAATCCTCCGGCTGCTTCACATAGGGATAGATGGGCTCGTCGGGCTGCTTGGTGCATCCGGCCAGGCCGGCCAGCGCCATCGACGCGCCCATCAGCTTCATAAAGCCGCGCCGCGAGACCGGATCGACCCACTCCTGCGCCGAGCCGGGAAACTCCTTCTCGACCGCCGCCTGGAACTCCGCCGTATCGGCCAGCTCGTCCACCGATCGCCAGTAGCGCTTGCCCTTCACGGCCTTCAGCTCCTGTCGAACCTGCGCCAGCGTCATCGGGGTCATTTCGTTCTTGTCTTTTCCGTTCATCTGTCCGCTCATCGGTGGCAGACCTCGCAACTGGTCAGGTCCTTGGGGGTGCGAATCTTGTAGTGATCCACCAGAAAATGTCCCAGCTCGTCCTGGCTGGTGAATTTTTTGTAGTTAGGCATCGCCGGCAGCGGGGCCATGGTAACGTCGCCCGCCATTCCATGCGGAAGCTCGCTGGGCAATTGCAGCGAGGCCACTTCGGCGCCCGTCTCAGCGGGGTCTTTCGTCACGCAGTTCACGCTCTGCGCCGTGGGCACGCCGCTCTTCTCGTTGCCTACCGCGCACCACACCGGGCGGTCGCCGGAAGGCTTCTCCCAGGCCATGTTGTAGACCTCGCTTGCCGGCCGGATATTCTTTGCCGGATTGCGATGGCACTCCAGGCACCACTCCATTTGCAGCGTATTCTGCGCGTACATCAGCGGCATCTGATCCACGCGCCCGTGGCAGGTGGAGCAGCCCATGCCCTTGTTCACGTGAATCTCGTGGCTGTAATAGACAAAGTCGGGCAGGTCGTGCACCCGCGTCCAGGTCAGCGACTTGCCGGTGGCCCAACTGTCGCGCACCGGCTGCAGCAGTTGCGCGTTGGTCCAGATCTGGGCGTGGCAGTTCATGCAAATCTTGGTCGCCGGAATGCCGGCGTAGCTGGATTTCTCCACCGTGGTGTGGCAGTACTGGCACTGAAGGCCCAGGCCCTGCACATGATGCTTGTGGCTGAAGGGCACCGGTTGGTCGGGGCGCTGACCCTGGCGCGTCACCCAGGGCGAGCGCTGCAACTGGTCCAGCGTGACCCCCAAGGCGATCACAATCAGCCCTGTCAATACCAGGCTCATGCGGGCCAAGCCATTGGAGCTGCGGTCGAATATCTGCGCCATGCGTGCTTTCCCTGCGTTGAATTGTTATTTGGATGCATCCGCTGTGTCGGCGGTCACAATAGTTGTGTACATTTTTTGCTCTTGGATACAACTCACCCGAGAGGCGGAAGACCCCGAAAGCCCAATATAGCAGCCAAGCGACTGTTTCCAATAGCCTTGGACTGCCAAACCGGGAAAAGGACTTGCCTCTCTGCTGTTTTGTAACCCCTTGAAGAAAATACCGGTTGCGATTCGTTGAATAATGGGAAGCCGCAGCGTCTGGGAGCAACTCGCGTTGCCGATGCCGGGATATTTCAATCAAAATACCACACCCATTCTGGACTTGGCCACTCCAAAATGAAAACCGCGCATTGCTGGCGAAACGCAACCACCGGGCCGCCGGCCGCGATCAGCCGGGCGAACGCGCCAGCGGATTGGAAACCCGCCTATAGAGAGCGCCCATGGAACATCCTCCAGAAAGAATCGAAAACAACAAGAGAGATTGGCCCCTCTCCTCGGCGCGGCTTACTCTTTCGCGCCAAGGGCGGCAGGACACGGGCTTCAAGCAGGTATTGCAGTGGGCGATCGAGGGCTGCAAGTGCGCAGAATCCCGGCGCGGAAGGGGCCGCTCCGGGCGTGCGCAACCGGGCCCTGACAACGAGATGCATTAGAATGCGAAAAAGGCGCAGAAGCCGGTCGCCCTCCGCGAAAAATTTTTTGAATGCGCGGACTTCGGTCCGGAGGGCAGCCGTACCTCCCTGTCTCTGAAAGGGTAGAGAGCATGAAATACGCCGGATTGCTGGTCATGCCAGCCGGGTTCTTTCTCTCCATTGCCGCGGTGCTGTTGTTTCCCGCCCCGGCGCCACGCGCGGCATTTGTCTTCTGCGGCCTGGCGGTCGAGGCCATGGGCCTGGCCGTGGCGGTGCGCGGACACATGGAAGAGATCCGGGAGAAGCGCCCATGACGCCCATCCAGCCCCTCTCCGAAGCCGCCTTCGCGCTCACCCTTGCCCTCTTCCTGCTGGCCCCGCTGGCCATTGCCGGCGTGGCGCTCATCAATGCCGGCCTGGGCCGCTCCCGCTCGGCCGCGCAATCTCTCCTTGGCAGCCTGGCCATTCTGGCCGTCGCGGCCATTGTCTTTGCGCTGGCCGGCGCCACCTTTGTGGGCACAGCCGGCGCGGCGGGGCACGCCTTTCAGGTGGCCGGCAAGTCGTGGAGCTGGCTAGGCGCAGGCCCCTGGCTGCTGGGCGGGCTGGGCGCGGCTTCGCCGCAAGCCCAACTCGAGCTGCTCTTCGAGTTTCTCGCCGTGGCGCTGGCCGCCATCCTGCCCTGGGGCTCGGGCGCGGACCGCTGCCGCTTGATTGCCGGCTGCGCGCTTGCCGCTCTCTTTGCGGCCTTCGTCTTTCCGCTCACCGCGCATTGGATCTGGGGCGGCGGCTGGTTGGCCCAACTGGGCGTGAACTTTCAGCTCGGCGCGGGATTCCTCGACGGCGGCGGCGCGGCCACGGTCAACGTCCTCGGCGGCCTCGGCGCTCTGGCTCTGGTGTGGATCGCCGGTCCCCGCCGCGGCAAGTTCCCCAAGGAAGGCCTCTCGACGGCTCTGCCCGGCCATAATGCCGTCTATGTGCTCTTCGGCTGCCTGCTGGCCCTGGTGGGCTGGCTGGCCTGGAACCTAGCCGGCGCCATCGTCTTCCTCCATGCGCCGCTCGGTGCCTTGCCGGGCACCGCGGTCAATACGCTGCTCTCTGCCGCCGCGGCGGTTCTCGCCACCTTCGCCGTGACCCAGATCCGCTTCGGCAAACCCGACGCCAGCCTCTGCGCCAACGGCTGGATGGCTGGGCTGGTCGCCTCCAGCGCCTGCGCCGGACTGGTTACGCCGCTGGCGGCCATCTTCACCGGCCTGGTGGCCGGCATCGTCACTCCGCTGCTGGTGGAGCTCTTCGAACTGGCCCTCTCCATCGACGATCCCTCCGGCGCCATCGCCGTTCACGGCGCGGGCGGCCTCTGGGGCCTGCTGGCCGCGGGCCTCTTCGCGCCGCAATCGGGGCAACTGGTCGCGCAACTGCTGGGTATCGCCACCTTGCTCGGGCTGGTGCTTCCTCTGCTCTACCTGCTCCTGTGGCTGCTCAACCGCGTGCTCCCCTTCCGCGTGGACCCCGACGGCGAGCGCATCGGCATGGACCTGCACGAACTGGGCGGCGGCGCGTATCCCGAGTTCGTCATCCACCGCGACGAGTCGTATCGGTAGGTTTCAGTTGTCAGGGGTCAGGGATCAGGGGTCAGCAAGTAGAGGCGGGCCACGAAGCTCCATGCCCCATCCATCCCGCGTTTTTTGCGGGATGGGTGGGTAGCCGAGTTGCACCCGGTTGATTTCGGCGCACAATCGGATGAGATATACTTGCCTGAAATCTCATCTGGAGACACTCCCCGCTTAATTGGCGCGAGTGTTACCTGAGGCTTGGACCTGCGATCCCATGGGAATCCTGAGTTATCTCTTCTATCCGTGGAGCTTGGTGCTCCAGGTCGTAGCCATCGTCCACTTCATTCGGCGTCGGCCGGAGATGTATTGGATTTACATCATCCTGTTTCTCGGCCCCCTCGGAGCCATTGTCTATCTTTGTATCGAGGCGCTTCCGGAGATCGGCTTGTTCCGTCAGGGAATCAGAGGCGCCTCCCTGGGCAGGCGCATCGGCGAACTCGAGGTGACCATTGAAGACAACCCCTCGGGCGGGAATTACGAAGAACTCGGCGAACTGTACTACGACAACGGCAAGCTGGAACTTGCCCGGGCCGCATTCGACAAGGCCATCGCCAATCGCGCCGATTCGCTCCACTCGTTCTACCGGCGCGGACTTTGCGCCCTCCAGTTAGGCGACACCGCGGCGGCTATCTCCGACTTGGAGCGTGTGCTTGCCGAGGACTCCGGGCACGACTTTCATCGCGCCGCCGGCCTTCTCGCGCATGCCTACGCGCAAGCCGGACAGAAAGCGAAGGCGGAGGCGCAATTCCAGCGGGTTATCGCCGCCTCCACCTTGTCGGAGACTTACCTGAATTTCGCCGACCTTCTTGCCTCGGAAGGACGCGTGGACGAAGCCCGCCAATGGGTGCAAAAGGTGCTCAACAAGGAAAGAACAATGCCCGGCTATCTGCGCCGCAGAGAACGCCCATGGTTTCAGAAAGCGAATGGGATGATGAAGCGCTTGTCCGCCTGAGATACCCGTCGTGCCCTCTGCGCCAAGCGCGGCGCCCCTTACCGCTTGGCCAGCAGCAGCATCAGCACAAACAGGAGAACCGGCGCCAGAGCCAAGCCAACATACAGCAGCATCTTCTTCCGGTTGGGCAGCCAGCGCAGGTGCAGCTTGGGCCGGTGCGAGCTGTCTTCCACGCCCACCTGTTCCTGGTGCTCCAGTTCCCAGGCCATCTCGTTGGCGGTGGCGTAGCGGTGGCGCGGGTCGCGCTCCAGGGCGCGGTAGAGAATCTCCTGCAACTCGGGCGAAATGGCCGGGTTCACCTTGCGCGGCGGCTTGGGGTCGTTCAGTACCCGCTCGTTCATCACCGCAAAGGGGTTGGGCCCGCTGAACGGCACCTCCCCGGTCAGCATCTCGTAGAGCATGATGCCCAGCGAGTAGATGTCGCTGCGCTGATCGCCGCGCTGGCCCTTCACCTGCTCCGGCGAGATGTAGTCCGGCGTGCCCAGCGTAGCCGTCATATTGGTGAAGGTCAGCCGCCGGGCGTCTTCCTTCATGGCGATGCCGAAATCGATCAGCTTGATGCTGTCGCCCTCGCCCACCATGATGTTCTCCGGCTTCAGGTCGCGATGCACTACGCCGTGCTTGTGCATGTAGTCGAGCGCGTCGCAGATGCCCAAGCCGATGCCTACCGCGCGCTCCATGGGCAGCTTGCGCTGCTCGTTCAAGATCGCCCGCAGCAGCCGCCCGTCCACCCATTCGATGACCATGTAGACGCGGCTGCGCTCTTCGCCGTCGAAGGTCTTCACCACGCCGGGATGGTCCAGTTCCTGGCCGATCTGCTGTTCGCGCCGGAAGCGCTCCATCAGCACCGCGTCGGTTTCCATCTCCGGCAGCGGCACCTTCAGCGCCACTTGCCGGCCGTCGCGCAGGTCCGTTGCCCGGTAGAGCACCGACATGCCGCTCTTGGCAACCGTCGCGTCGATGCGGTAGTGGTCCAGCGTTTCGCCGATTTCGGGGATGGTCCTGAGCGCTTCCTGCATGGCAATTCGATTCTTTCATGCGAATCGTAAAAAATCCCTCAAGAGGATCGAAAGACTCTCCTGGCAAACCGCATCCCGCGGCCGGAACAGGGCTTTTGCAAACGGCTGCCCCTGTTGACTTCGCGGCCACGCACTGCAAAAACAATCCCAAAATGCGCATTTTTGTGATTGGATGCCAGTATGCTCCGTTTTCTTCGATCCCTTGCGATCGGCGTCTTGGCCGCCTGGACCTTCGCGCCCGGCGTCGCGTCGGCGAGCCCCCAAGCCTTCATGGGCAGGGCCCATGCCTCGCATCCCGAGCCTCCCCAGGAGACCGGCTTCCTCAACCGCAAGCTCGAATTGCACGGCGTCAGCTATCGCTACCAGGTTTACCTGCCCGAGGAATGGCGGCGCGACGACCATAAGCAGTGGCCGGTCATTCTCTTCCTCCACGGGCGCGGCGAACGCGGCTCCGAGGGCATGTGGCAGACGCAGATCGGCCTGCCCCAGGCGATCCGCGACCACCCCGAGCGCTGGCCGTTTATCGTCGTCATGCCGCAATGCCCGCTGGCCAACTTCTGGACCGACCAGGAGATGCTGGCCATGGCCATGATTGCCCTGGATATGGAGACCGCCGAGTTCCACGGCGACCCGGAGCGCACCTATCTCACCGGGCTCTCGCTGGGCGGGTACGGCGCATGGGAACTGGCGCGCCGCCATCCCGATCGCTGGGCCGCGGTGGCCATTGCCGCCAGCGGCATCTTCTGGAGCTACGCCCCGGAACGCTGGCACGAGGCGGCCACCCTGCCCTCGGGATACGCCCACGCCCTGGGCCACACCCCGGTCTGGATGTTCCACGGCAGCGACGACAATGTGGTCGTCCCGCGCCAGAGCGAGCTGTTGTTCGAGGCCTTCAAGTCCGCCGGCGGGCGGGTGCGCCTGTGGGTTTATCAGGGTCTCAAGCACGACTGCTGGACCCGCGCCTACGACGAACCCGAGTTGCCGCGCTGGCTGCTGATGCACCGCGCCGAGTCCAGGTCCAACGCCCGATCGGAGCCGCCCGCCTTCGCCGAGCGATTGCTGATTCCGCTCCATCCGGCCGCCGTAAGACTCTCTACGGCGCAACTCGAAGGCCTGGCCGGCGACTATTTGGATGGGAACGGCCAGACCGTCGCCACCCTTTTTCACCAGGGCGAAAAGCTCTACGAGAAGAACCCCCAGGGCGAAAGCGTCGAGTTGGCCGCCGAGTCGGCCAACCTGCTCTTCTATCCCAACGGCTCCAGCCTTACCCGGCTGGCCATCGAGCGCGATCCCCAGGGCCATGTCGCCGCGCTCCTGTTCCGCGACGACCGCCACGAGGAGCGGTGGGAGAGGCGAACAGCGGCTTCTAGCCGTTAGCCGTTAGCTTCTAGCTCTTAGCCGTTAGCTTTTAGCTTTTAGCTTTTAGCCTTTAGCCTTTAGCTTTTAGCTTTTAGCTTTTGACCGGGTGGCGAATGCCCCGTGCCCCATCCATTTCACGTCCTTTGTGAAATGGGTGGGAGACCACGGAAGCCGGTTCCCCCCATTGTCCGTCCCAGCACAAAGCTCCGTGCCCTGTCATTCTGAGCATCCCGACCCGCAGCCGCGCGTTACGGTAGAAATGAACTAGGCGAGCCGACATTCGCCCCGAAGGGACGGCACGATAGTAGCCCAGAGCAAGCGAAGCGCAGCCCTGGGAACAGCCGCAAACAATGTCCTGCGCCCTGTAGGGGCGCTGTGAAACGGTGCCATTGCGGCCCGTTCATTCGGAGCGAGCGTAGCGAGCCGAAGACCCCGCGGCTCGTCTTCTGCGCGCAAGGGTGGGAAGCCGACCCCCTGGACGCACCCCATCTTTCGGAGCTAAGAGCCAAAAGCTAACAGCTAAAAGCTGCTTTTGGAACCCGCCCCGCTCCATTTCCGTAGTACCCTCGGAACGTGCTCTTCAGGAGGCATCCATGTATTGCAGCGGATGTGGTCAAGTTATTTCCCCAGGGCAGGCGATCTGCCCCCAATGCGGCCGCCCGGCGGCGGCGCCGGTTCCCTCCGTACCCGGCCTGGCGTTCGAACTCGAAAACTACGCCGGCAAGGTGCGGACGCTTAGCATTGTGTGGTTTATCTATGCCGGGCTGGCCCTGGTCACCGGCTTCATGGCTCTGGCCTTCGCCCACGCGTTCATGGATGGCCGCTTCGGCTTTTGGATGCACGGCCCCTGGGGACGCGGCCCCATGACGCCCTGGGTCTTCGGGCCGGCTTTGCTGCGCTTTGCCTGGATGGCGGTTGTGGCGCGGGTCTGCCTGGCGGCGGCGGCCGGCTGGGGCCTGAT
>Ga0316217_10002119_pt1 | contig 24451 bp, 9 predicted proteins | sample 1anoAmetaG_FD_203633 | JGI IMG/M metagenome (GOLD analysis project Ga0316217, IMG submission 203633) | Freshwater microbial communities from Trout Bog Lake, Wisconsin, USA - 1anoA | ecosystem: Environmental > Aquatic > Freshwater > Lake > Hypolimnion/Profundal zone | place: USA: Wisconsin...
AATTGGCAGCACAACCACTATACTATATATGTCTCAGGTAGGAGATGTTGTATATATGTCTCAGGTAGGAGATGTTGTATATATGTCTCAGGTAGGAGATAGCAGATCGCAGCAAGATTGGCGTGGATTATGATAGTTAGTGGCCGATTATAACCAAAACCAATTTTGGGCGCAATTATTAGGTAAGCACCGTACCTTGCGCGGGGGCAATACTATATAAGTGAAGGTAAGCAGCGTTGATGAGGGTTGCCGGGTGTGGATATGTCTCAAACCAACCCATCCTCAATCAACCCTCAATTTACTACTAACCAGCCATTATCATAAATTAGTGGACCTCATTAGATCAGCAGCTTATTCTTCGGCTGCATCGGGTTCGGCATGGCCAGGCTCACATGATACGTATACGGGATGCTCTTGGAACATCGCACCTGCACATCGATCTACTGCAACTCCTTCAGCACAAACAAAGTCTATACCTCCAACGAACTGCTCCGATATTGCACTTTCACAAAATTGCGGCCGCTTTGGTCGGTATCACTCTTGATCAGTTTGAGGGTTGGGATGTCTTCGAACTTGATGATGGTCTTGAAGCCGTACTTGGTCACGCACACTTTGAGTCCCCATTCAAACACCTGCAACAGCACTCCCGTAGTGAAGGCTGGGTGCTACCTCAAATAGTGGCATAAGACTATCTGAATACCCCAATCGTTACCTTCTCGCTTTCGGCCCTGATCTTCCTCGAACGAAGTGTGGCCTTATTTATCTGCTACAGCAATTTCTTCAGATTTTCCACCTTGAATTACTTGTGCTCAATGAGAGCCACCAACTGCTTCTGCACCAAAATGTCTCCATACTTCTTGGTGGGGATAGCGCAGTGAGTGAAGATGGGGATGCTAAAAGCAAAGTTGTTCCAGCGGGTGGGATCTTCGGCCTCGCTTTTGAAGTAGTCCGAGTTTTCGATGAGTTTGGAGATCTAGTACTTGATTGCCTCTTTGACACACTGTTTCACCTTTTAGTCTGCAAGTATGTTGTTGATGGCTTTATGTATCTATTGATTGTCGTCTGCCTCGAAGGAATAGCTAGCTTTAGCGGCAAGCAGTTTGAGCCTCTCCATCATCTTGACTCCGGGAAAACGATGGCGATAGAGGATGGCCTTTTCCTTGAACCCCTTCAGCATGAACTCAGCTATCTTTGTTTGGCATATTATCGCGCATTCCTACAGCACTAGATCAACTTACGACTTCGCTTTCAGCTAGAATTTAGTAGGCTTACCATTCTAGTCAAAGCTGAACTCTTTGTTGGGTTATTCGAAATTGAAAGCTCCTCTTTAAATACGGTTATTTCTGGCTTTGCCCATAAGTTTAAAGAAGGTTTTCAAATCCTTGGCAAATGCAGCAAACTCAGACTCCATTTTGAAGGCACAGCTATAGGTCTTCAGCTCTTAGAGGGGCAATTTTTAAGTGCTAATCCATTTTTGGAGCTGAGCTTTGGACAAGATACATTGGGGAGCTATGACAGAAGTTGTAGCTTTAATAGAATCTAGGATAGTGCCGTCTTCGTTGACTTGTATGCAAATGGAAAGAGTTAGTCTTTATTTATTGAGTTAAAAGGCAATGGCTTTAGCTATCGGCTAGGGCACCAAAGGTATGACTTTGTGGAAAAGGTTGAGTTTCGTCATTTGTTTACGAAGGAACTCATCTAAATGTGCACTTCTATTTACAAAGAAGGCCAAGTCTAGGATATGCACATTGATATCGTATATGTTTTTCTTGAGGAAGTTGGGATCTCCTTTGGACCTGGGAATTTGGGGGAAGATAGAAAAAGCTGCATCATAAATGCTGTCCCGGACAACAAAAGTGTTCCATTTTCTAAAATCCCTTCTTTTTTTGAGTTCATCTTCGGGTATTACAAACTAACCTTTGTTGAAGAAATGCTAAAAAGGCTAAGTGAATGAAGTGAGCTAGTTTTAGGTGCAGGATGTGTCGGCGACTCCGTAAGTTTGTAGCAAGGCGTTTGTCTCAATATCTATTTCTCCAGCTAGCCCATAAACATCAATAACTTTACAAACAGGGAACGACTCATCTAGTTCCCATGAAGTGAATTCACACAGGAAATAATGTGTGTCTATGCTCTTCAACCATTTTTACTCAAGTTCAGCATTTTGGATGGTCATTTTGGCAATTCTGCGGTTGATGGGTTTGAGGTAGAAAGCTGCTTCATTGCTAGTCATTTCTATCTTCCCCACAAGTTGCCTGCTTCTGCGATTGATGATGGCTACAATCTAGCAACTTATGTATTACTTTTTCTCTTCCTTAATCACAAAGTAGACCTAGTCTTCGTGGAGAGCTCGATTTAAATGTTGTTTCCCCTCAACCAGCAGATAGCCATCCTTTTCGTTAGAGTATATTCTTGCACTCCACTTTACTTACTAGCTGAACTCTACTTGTCCTTTGAAGTAAATACCTTCGTTGTCTTCTCTTGACTCCTCGATAAACCCAAGGTGCTGGTAGTCGTTGTAGATAGTCTACTGCCTTACCACTCTGTTAGAAGACTTGTAATCTCTGATGGTATTTATGCTCTATTTGCCTAGATCCAACCCTTACTAATCGTCAACTTCACTTATTCTTGCCTTAAGAGGGACTATCTATTTTGTACTCAAGGCTTTTTTTTCCTCTTTTGTTACTGGCTAGCTGAGGTGCGGAGCTATGGCTTGAGGTAGGACTTCTTGCAGCTAGCTTTGTATTTTTTTCTAAAGTTTGACCTAGACTTCTTTCATCTGTACTTTTTCTTCTGATAGCTTATTTACTTTTGTTTCAGTTTGTTAAGTTTTCTTGGCTTTATACTTGGGTCTGTATTTTTGTTAATCAGTTTACTTGCTATGGTCTGGATTGTTGCTTTTGTATTAAACCTTCTTTTAGCTTTACCTTTAATGCTTTTGAGGAAGAGGAGGATTTATAGAGGGTAAATCCTTGCCAGCAGGTGAAGAATCTCGTTATTCGCCTATATGATACTTAATGTAGAAAGCATCATGATCAATTTTAGCTGCAACTTTGTACTTTTTGCTGAAAAAAAAGTGATCACTATCTGCCATTATTAATAATCCAAACCATAATTCTAAAGATGAAATAGTAAATCCAACAGAATGAAGCTATGACAGAGAAATAAAGCATTTAGACTGTTTTGAACTATTTATAATTTAAATGAGAACTAAACCAAAAGGCAAGCCCCAATAATAAGAAACTAAGATTTATTGGGGGAAAGAGGAGAAGTTGAAACAGAAAGATCAAAAATAGCAAGCGAGAAAGGCTTTGGTTTGGGCTAGGTCGATTGCTTAGCATCCTTAGTTTTATAGTGTTTGCAAGGAAGATCATGACAATTATCAATACTACCACATACTAATCTAATCTTTCAAAAAAGTTGAGCTAAGCTTGTCAGCTAGAAGAAAAGCTTTTTTGCAGCTTACTGCAATTGTATATGATTCATAGAAGTTGTCCTTCATTGGCCATACCCTTTTCACAGATATCATCTAGTGTGAGTAATACAACCCACGTAGTGCAATCGAATGCAGTAAATCAATCTATTTGTATACATCCCAGTAGCAGCTCACTGTACGATTTTGTCTCTGGAAGCTAGACTGTTAGAAAAACAGCAAAGGAGCTTAGTTCGTCAATAAAAGGTCATTTTTGGGGCAATTTGACGTAAAAATAGGACCAAATGGAGAATCTGGTTCCATAACAAAACCACTTTAACCTAGTGAAAATTAAACCTTGTTTATTAGTTCTGAAAAGGAGGAGATTCTGAACTAAAATGGGAAAAATTAGGCTTCTTCCAGCCCTTAAGTGGGATATAAAGTCCTTAATACCCATACTCTTAGCTTTATGAGGTATTTCATTCCATCGAATTACTTATGCGATTCAAACACTGCGATTTTAGGGCTAAAAAGCAAAAAAATTCAAGAAAATGGTTAGGTATTGATTGGTTAAAGAAGTAAATTGCGTTTATAAGTTCGTTGTTTGAGCCTGCCTCGAGTTATTGTAAAACGTTTCTTGTAAGTGGCAGAATAGAAAGTAAGCCAAAGCTATGATATAAATGGACTTCCCAAATCTTCGCTCAAAGATATGATCTTACATGTTTAGTATCACAACGGATGGAAAAGTGTTTGCAATGAGAGTTTTGTTTTAGTTTAAAGCACAAACCAATCTTTACTTGTATCAAAGTAGATGACCTAATCAAAGATGAAAGCGGGATAGTCAAAGGCGAAAGTAGGATAGTCTAAGATGAAAGCAGGATAGTCAAGCATGAAATCTATTTTAAAGAAAACCAACAAAATCAATGATTCTCAAAGTGGAAATAGAATATTTATTTTTGGAAAGATGAAATAGCTAAGTGCAGTTTTTACGGAATAAGGAGGAGTTTTGCTCTATTCGCTTTAAGCTAAAGTTTAGGTTACCTTTGAAACTCACAAAAATAACGAAAAAACAACAACCAAAAAAGAAATAGTCAATCTTCCAGTGGCCTTTTCTATAAAAGCAATCGAATAAATGGAATAGGAGCAAACTTCAAACTTTGAGCTAAAATTGGGAAATTTATTTAATTTAAGCCATTTAACTAAATATTTGGAAGAACTGACTGAGGAAAAAGGGGCTATTTTGCTGCAAAACTAACCCAAAATTATGTGTGAAGTTCTCTTTTATTTGTTAAAAGGAAAGGGAGGTATGTAGGCAATGACAAACAATGCTTAGAAATAGGCACAATAGGTGTAATAACTTAAGGCCTAAAAGTAAAAGCTTGCTAGGCTAAAAAGAAAGTTGCGTTAAGAAAAAAGGAAAAGACTAATTGAGCTAAATCAGGAAATCCCTTTTTTGGACCCCACTAGGCTAAAGGCTGAGCTATACGAGGAGAAGATTCAGCAAATGCAAAGCTAAAAACAAGAAAAAGAGGATGAACTTTTCTTTTTAAAAACTAAAATTGCCCAACTAGAGCGTTTATAGCTGAAAAATAAGTTTCAAAACTAAGAAAAAACCGATTCAGAACAAGACTTTGGAATTGATGTTACGAAACAGCTGCCACAAAACTTTCAGGACTATAGGGCTGAAGAAGAAAGCACTGATCTGGGACAGCAGTAAACAATTATTCAAGATATTGCGAAATTTTCTAAAAAAGCAATAAAATTAACCAAATTTTCAGCCGATTCCCCACTTCTTTAGCAGTGGGTCTCAACTAAAACTTACCTCAATATGAGGATAGTAAAATTATAGGCTTTAATCGAAGATGTTCAACTCTTTAGCTTTGGCATTTAAAACGCGAATGGCATTTTGAAATTTACAAATTCAATTACTGTTCTTTACGAAGAAAACAGTTATGAAGCAATAAATGTACTATTATCGACTAATTCCTCTGATTCTTTACATTCTTTGCTGTAATCCCTTTCCAACGGTTTCTTGCCAATATATGTACAATGCAACAACATTCCTTAACAGAGAGGAGTAGGCCTAGCTGAAATTGGCCCTCTGTTTTAGCAGCTATAATAAAAGGGGATACACTCAGCTTAGCTTAGATGCAAAATTGAGTTTAGGCAGGAGAATACTCCTCTTTGTGAGCTAGAAGCTGTGTTTTCCTTTACTCAAAGTTAGCAGACTGAATAAGTACCTAAAAACAGGTACATTTCGACAGGAAAAAATGATCTCAATACATAAAAGCTAAGTTTTAAATCAAGAATAGATAGGTTTAAGGAGTTCAACAACATTGAAAATAGCAATAAATCGAAAAAAGTCATTGTTTAGAAAGCCATTTCAGCTTTAAAAATAGAAAAACATGAATTAGGCTGCTCTAACAATAGACCAAACAGCCTTAAGCTAAAATTAACTAACTTCAACGATACATCTAAAAGATTTCAAGTGGTCATTTGTGACGAAGATGCTCACTATTTATAGTAAGCAGAACTAACAATACAACTTCCCAGCCAAATTCATTCATTTAAAAAAATCTAAGAAGAAAAAACTTAAGCCAAAGATTCATTAGAGCTCCCAGCAAAAAGTGAAGTTGATTTTATAGCTATTTATGTGACAAAGCGCCAGTTTTTGAGAGATGTGAATAAATCACGGATCTAAAGGGATAAAAATATCTACAAAAGATTCAATCATATTCATAAAATAGTTCTAACTGTCCTCTAAGTTAAGACTAGGATTGTATAAAAAGTGTTTTAGCTTACAATCCTTCCCCAAATGAGTTCTTACGCTTTAGTAATTTAAAAATACCTTTCTGGAGACTCCAAGGCTATCGTATTGCCTATCTCTACACAAAATTTTAGCATAGAAAGCGACTTACAAGTTGAGGTGCTCCCAACTCGCTTTATCTTCTCACTTCCTAAAACCTAATAAACAGAAAATTACAGTATATCTGGCTTAAGAATTTTCAAGCTTTTAAGCAATCGAAAAGTGTTGTGTTCTGAGTTGTAATTGTGGATATGGAAATGCTTTAGAATGTAAGTAAGCACACGCTTGTGGCAATAAGAAGACATTCTACTAAAGGTGCCACTTTAAGAGATTTTAAAAGCATAACTGAGATTGGGGCACTAGATTACAAATCTGCAGATTACTAGTAGACATATAGACCTCAAAATCCGTAGCAACAGCAAATACTAACATCATTCCTCCATCTATTTCAGCAAAAAGAACAACGAAATTTACATAAGAGGAAGACTACGTATCTCAGCTGTAGGGAAACAAATATACCCAGTGCTCATCGGCGATCAGTTTGGCAACAACTTTTACAAAATGGCAGTCACAGCTGACATAGCCTATCCCAGTTTAGCACAGTCCCAAATCATTACTCTCAAAATTCCTCACTAAAACCTGGATTAGTTGGAGTAATTTGCATTTACAAATAAAACGGAATATGATACAACTTTTAGAGCGAAATCTTTGAGGGCGAATTTGGTTCAAATCGTTTAAAAAGAGAAATAGTTGAAGAAAGGTGAGATTTGGAAGCTAAAATTACGTTTTGACTGGAAAAGAATTGAAGAAGAGCTAAAAAACGAGGGACAAAGTTAATGCAGCTGTTTATTGGGAATTATGAACGGGTTTGCAATAGAGTATGTCCTCTTCAAATGTCGAGAAAAATGAGAATAGTTTATTTTAATATTTATAGGTTTATTTGTGTTACTAATCTTAAATACAAGCAAATAGTAACAAGGAGATAAAGGTATCTAGGTTGTTTTCACTTTGGTTAAGGAAAATTTTGATATTGGATACACATTCTAAGCAAATGACAAGAGAAATAAACAATAAGCTATATTCATCATGATTTAATACTTTAGTAGCATTACCTCAACTGTTTTAACTCTTTTACGCACTAAGACATCTAAATCCTTTGTTTGAATTTCAATTCTTTGTTTGACTCACAGCTTGTTGACTAAAGCAGCCTACAAAGCTTATCATTCAACTGCTAAATCTAATTCTCAATCGATCTTTCGGTATGCTTTATGTACTAAATTGATTCATTTAGTTGTGAGCTTCTGAGTGTGCCCTCAGCTTCCTATGTTTGCATAGTTCTGGCAGAAATGATAACCCTAGAAGACTATCTTTGTAGAATGTTAGCCGAATTTTATTTTTCTTTTTCTTTATCCTTATCTTAGATTCCAATATTCTTATAGTTTTCTTATTCTCTGAATGTCAAATCTTGATGGTTTTTAACTTTGTTTCTTATTTTCAGCTATCTTATCTTCTCTTTGTATTTGTTCTCTCTTAGTTGTGAGTGTAGCAATTCGTTAAGCAAAAGCTGGTTTTGGAATACCAAAATCTTATTCATTTACTATTGAGTATTTATAAGGCTTTGTCTAGTCAGATTTGAACCAAATTGTGTGTTTGGTCTTCTTTCTATCCTTGGATTTTAGGTTTTTGGATGACTTCTTTGTTATTGCATAAATTCGTTGTAAAAAACAGCATTTTTGAGATTAGGAGATTTATGCTACTTAGTGTGATAAAAAGTGTTATTGAGGAAAGGTTAGTTTTCTTTGTAGCGATTAGAAGGACTCTTTGCTTTCTTCATGTTTCGGGTATTGTTAGATTTGATTTTTAAATTTAGAGATAAACCACTTTTATATATTCTTTGAAATTTCAGCTAGAGAGAACTGTGCTTTTATATAGAATCACTTTGGAGAGGAAAAGCTATTGATATGATTTTGAAGCTAAATTGAAAAAACTTATTTTGTCATATAAACTTATTAGCAGAACTAATTGATTTGTCATATTTCTTTTATAAAGACAATGGAGTAAGATTCGGAAAGCTCCTAATAATCTCTAAACTAAGTCGAAGATGTTGGTTAATAGAACTAAGTAAAAAATGAAGAGAAAAACGAAAACGAAGTTGCTTTGTCTAAGAAGCAGAGAAAGAAGCTCATAAAGAAGTAAAAATGGTAAAAGTAAAAGCTAGAGCGCAGGAAATAGAAGCGTGAGAAATAAAAGGAAAAGAAAAAGTTGAAAAAGCTTCAGCTAAAATAGTAAAATGCTCAAGATCTCAGCTAAAAGATACAAAAACAGTAATAAAGCCTGCTGATGAGAAAAAGAAAGGAAGATTACCATGAAAAGATGGCTGAGGGAATAAAAGTTATAATAGATTTGCAGTTTTATGACTTAATGACCGAAAAGGAACAAAATAGCCTAATAAAACAACTCAGTCACTGTCACTCCATAAACAGGAAGTCAGAAAAGTGCTTCAACTATATTCTTACTTCAGCCACCTGTAACTTTGATGTCATTTAGAAAGCAGGCAGCAAATATTTGCAGAAAGGTATAATGCGGACAAATGGGGAATTCAAATGCACTAAAACTGTCTCACAGATGTCTTTCCCAGGTAGAAGCTAGTTTATCTCACAGGTGATGCCTAGTAAGAGATTGATCATTTCGACTCAGAGTAAAAGTTTATCGATATAGACTAATCTACATAATTGGAGGAATCGTAGACCACAACAGGTTGAAAAAAATAACGTATAACTATGCAGTTTAAAACAAAATTGCAGTAAAGAGGCTACCTATGCACAACGTAAAACTAAAAGCTAGTGTCCATTTGGCAGTAAATCATGTGTGGGAGTGGATGCTCAGAAATTATAACGGAGCCAGCTGGGATGAAGCACTCAAAGCTGTTCTTCCTCTGAGAAAACTGGAAACTTACAATGAAGAGTGATTTAAATCTTGTTATAAATGATTAACGCAAAGATATCAAGGTTTTGTTTCTTGGTTTCGCTTTTCTTGATCCTCTAAAGCAAAAAGCTTGTCATGATTCACGAAATCTTTCGGCACGGAGCTAGGTATCCTTATTCTCCAATGAAAGCCGACTTTTCGGACTACACATCTCAAGAAAATTTGAGAGGTGAGTTAACGCTACAAGGAAAGCATATGCAGTACCTTTTGGGCAAAATCATTTACGAGAAATATTGGGATCAGCTCTTTGCAGGCACTTAGTTCGCAAACAAGTACCATCCCTCTCAGATTTATGTTAAGAGTACAAATGTCAATAGAACGATATAGAGTGCTGAATCACAACTTTTAGGCCTATTTGAAAAACTTCCAGCTGCCTAGCTACCAGTAAGTGAGGTACAGAATTCACTTCCTGCTTTCTAAAATGCACAATCCTACCAGCAGAATGACCAAAACAGCAGTAGCTTCAAAGTTTATGGAGGAACAAATACTTTTTTCCATTTAGCTCCCATTCATTAAGTCTAGGAACTAGAGGCCCGTTCAGGATATCGTTACAAGTATAGAGCAAACCCATACGATGAAGGAGATTTTCTTGCTAAATATGATTAAGAGAACTGTCCAAATCAGCAATTGTGGATGAGAGAGAATAGAGCAAGTTAGAAAGCAATGAAAATAAAGAACAGTGACTAAGTCAAAGCTTATTTAGATACTTTGTCCAAGGCTGTTGGATAAAACGTTAAGTTCTAAGAAGCGATACACTATTATGACGATTACATCTGTGCCAAGTTTTTGAGCAAAGACCATTTGAAACTGTTCGAAGATCCAGCAACATTCAAAGTAGCAGGTAAATCTGAGCATACCTAGACTTTGTTGCCCTTACTTCCACCATCTTCAACTCTTTTTACACTCAGACTCAAATAAAAACCGTCAATACTAGAATTCTGCAAGCCATTGTCAATAACATGAAGCAGGCAATCATCAAAAAAGGACCAAGAATGGTGCTCTACAGTGCTCATGATACAACTATTCTTAGCTTTGGAACTGCGCTCAATTTTACAAATATTGGCTGCCTAATGGAGTATTTTTACGAAGGAAAAAGTAACAAAGATGTATGCATCACGGACTATCCTCCTTTCTCTACAAACTACATAATTTAGCTTTGGTAATAAGACAATTTCTCACATAGCATAAAAGTAAGAAAAGCTTTAAATAGATCCTTTATAATGGAGTATAGCGTAAGATTCCAGTTTGTGGATACTAGTATAGTTGTAGCTTTGCTGATTTTGAGAAATGGGCTGAGAATTTTTACGTAGATGATCCGAATGACATTTGTGGAATTCGTGAGCAATATCTAAAACTGTACATAGTAATTGCTGTTTTAAGTGTATTCTTGGTTATATTCATAATAGTTCAAATGCGGTCAAAGATGAAAAAAAAATTGTAAAAGCACCTGCATTAAATGGAGTAGCGTAAAGGATACTTGGAGAACTTTGAAGAAAAAGAAGGAGAATTTCCTTCCCAAAAGCACAATTAAGATAAGCCTTGATGTCAATCACGATTCAACTATAGCTAAACCTCATTTACTATTTTGTTGTTGAATTAAATCATGTTTTGGTTTCTAATTTTTTCCTTTCTTTCAAAGCAATAAACAGCTTTCTTTCTATATTCCTAAGTTAGTCTATCCTATCTTCTTGTTATAAGATTACTTCCTAGTTTTAGTGATTCTGTTGATCAAGTTCTGAAATTTTACGAAGAAGAGCTTCTTTTTCACTCAAGGCTTGCTAAATCTTCTGAGTGAGGTCAGAGTTTATATCTTTCATTGAATCCAGCTAGCTCTATTGCTAGAGTAATCTTACTCTGTACTCTTCGTTCAGAGTGTAGATAAGGTCAGTTATCTTTTATTTCTACTCAACCAGCTATCGGATTTGTTGGTCGTACTATTCTCTTATAGTCTAAATGTTCAAGTTGCAAAGCTACAGCTTTTGTTGGTCACATATTTGTACAAGATGGTTTGCCTAAGCTGTTAGTGAATCAATTTGGTAGTTTTGGGTCTCAATTTTCTTTTTTGCTTCAAGTATCTTGCTCTAGAGTTTGGCGATATAGACAGTGCTTGAACTCCTGCTAGAACTGGAAGGTTGCTGAGTGGAAATTGAGTCTTTGAGTTCTTCGAAATAGCTGTTTTGATTAAGAAAGGTACTTTGGTTTGCATTTTTAGAGGTGCCTTTCGAGCAAGCTGGAGAGATGGAAATGTATGTATTAAAGCAAGAGCTGTTAAATTTCATGTGAAGACGAATATTATGATAATAGTATTATATGCCTACAAAGTAGGTAAAACCAAAACATTTAGTTTCCTTTCAATTAGAGCAAAATTTTGCTGAAAACAAAAGTTCAGTAATTAGGCCTTTTTGTCGCAACTCGAATCTAATTAGTGCATTCAAATAATATTAAAATCACAGAATTGGGAAGTAGTAAAATACAGAATTAGTTATTTTCTACATTTTCTTAGAGCTCATGCCATTGCTAAGAAACTGCTTAAACTTTTTATAACGAACAGTGTCTTTCTCTGAAGTTGGGTTTTCCAAAGTTGTTATTTTAGAACCTGTTTCTGATTTCAGTGGCTCAGTTAAAAGATGTTCTTTCTTGACCTTCACAGAGCAGTTCTTTTGCTACCTAGAGTCTGGTGATAACTGTCTTTCAACTTCTTTAGGATTGACCTTATAAATAGACAAAGTATCTGTCAACAAAACGTTTAAACTTTCCTATTTAATCTATTTGAACTTTATCGATAAAGCAGATCTTCTGTTAATGTTCTATACTATTTCCTATTGGCTGACTCTGAATTAAGTCTTTATCTTTTGATGATGATAATTAGGGCGTTTCGGCATATGCGAAGAACGTGGCAGATATGGTTTATTGGCCTTGACTATTTCAGTTTAGGTTTTGATTCTAGGCCTGAATTCCATTCTTGTCAAATTCTTCCTTTACTCTTCAGCTTCTTTCATTTCTGTAGCCTTTTTTTTCTACATTTCTTGTCTTCTCTATTTCCACTTTTAGGTAAAGGAAATCTTCTTATTTTTCAAATCTGACTTTACAAGAAAATCTTTATTCTTGAAGCTGGGATTTGTTGTGGAGAGCTTACTCTTCAAATCTAATTCGGAGGGGCAGTATTATCTTATGTTTTTGCTGCTGAATCTGTCATTTGTCTAGGCTCTATTGAGCTTTTTTGACTTTTTGGTCTTTGGCCTTTTCAACTTCTCATATTACTCTTGAATTCTCTTCTTTAGAGCTTTGTTTTCACAGTTTCCCAAAAGTATTTTTACGTCTAGTCTATCCCCTTAGGGATCACTCTCTGAAAGTATCTCATTGTTATCATAGTTCTGTTCCTCTTAAGAATTGATTTTGTCAATAAATCGTGACATTTCAACTATTATTTCTTCTTTTGATACTCCTAGGAGTCTTAATGACACCTTTGATTCAGCCTCTATCAGAAAGATGCTTTTGATTACACTTTTGGCAATAGATTCGTAGTCTTCTTAGTTGAAATGCTTAATTTGACCATCTTAGTTTTTCCAACCAAAAAGACTTGTCTAAAGTGTATAGCTATGAAGAATACCCATGCTATTTATCTGAGACCGAATTGTGTTTTCTTTGTCCTTTGAAATGCCGTATGTGCACCCATAGATGTCGAATCGGGGTTCTAACTTTTTCATTGACATTGATAATAAGCGCATATTTTCCTTTTAACTACTTTTACAGCAAAAAAAGAAAGAATTCAGCCTGAATCAAGAGAATCGTACTTTTTGCCGTGCCCATGAAGATCAATCATGTATTTAATCTTTTTGTTTTTAGTTAGGCTGCTAATGAATTGCTTGATTTTGATTGTTTCGGGGGCAAGTTACTTTATTAGGAAACATTTACTTTGATTATGTTCTCTCCCCAATGCCTGTTGAGATCCAACCCTGCCATATTGCACCTAGAGACTCCATGAATGACTCCGTCAGGATTCACCATAGGAATAATCACGAATTAGTACTACTTCATTAAAATCTAGCAAATCTAATCTTGCTAAACCAAGTTTTTCATGATTTTTTCAGCTACAAAAGAGCCTGTAGTCTCACAGGGATGCTGTCTAGCAAGTATGAGAATTATCTCCTTAGGGTCTTCGCCTTTTTTGAACCTAATTCCTGGAATGATGTTATTTGAAATAGAATAGCCAACAGTTTTGACCTGAATGTCACTATGTTAGAGTGTAGTTACATGTTTTTTGGCTCCATTTGGATTTCTTTGATGAAAGAAACAAGCCTAGAGTAAGAATAAGGTTGATTAAGTGCGAAGTAGACTTAATCATGCTCATATTCAAAGTCGAATTCAAAGGAAAGTGAGGAGTAATAGTCAGTGGCATGATGGTTTCTTGTGAAATTAGTGCTGCCGAAAGTGATTTTGGTGCCTCCTTTGAACCAAGACTTATTCTCAAATCTTTTTATGGCAAAAGTACCTTTCTTTTTTCACCGAAAATATCGAAATCATCATTCCTTGATTGAAAAAACTTGTCTTTTTTATGAGGTTCACTATCACAAATCTTCTCACCCCTTTGCCAACATTCCGAAAGCGGTAGAAGAACCAATTGTTGTATCCGTATGTATTCAAGTCATTCTCCACCAGCAAGTAATACTCAGACTCCTCCTCTGTGGTTGAGTACACCCTGCAAATATTTCCGCATTCGAAGTCAGAGTCAATTTTCTCTGTGTTTGAATTATGCATGGTTTTTTATTACTCTTCTAATTCTTTGAAGCACTTCCAGTTGTAATCAATCAAGGAGTCGACTCCTTTAAGTCTGCCTTGAAACGATTTGCAATCGCTACGATAAGTCTAAAGCTTATTATAGATGCATTTGAACTTGCTTTTGAGAAAGTACTGTTCCATTGTTAAGTTTTTACTATTCGCTATTTTCAGCTTCAGCTTTCCTTGATCTTGCTCGCAAGCTTAACTTACTTATTAAACGCAAGGCCTATTGATGACTTATTTTAGTAGATACAAAGGTCTTTCGAGAAAGAAGGTTCTGGGTGCTAGGTTTTCAGGACGACGTGCAGTTCTTAACTAGTTGGCTGGGAGTTGCTAGTGAAAATTTCGACTAATATCTGTTTTAATTTATTAAGCTGGCATGATCTGCGTATACTCAGTATCATGGGCAACAAAACACTCGTCTACTTAATCATTTTTATTGACATACATTATTTTTATGATTATATTTTAAGTTCAAAGACCAACCATCTCACTAGAAACCACCATTCTTCTAAAACTCAAACGTTTTCTCACTCAAAGATGAAGTTAAAAAGATGCCACATTTGTCTAAGTTTTTCTTCAAAAGATATAAGCTTATTAAATGCACTTTTTAGGCCTTATTCTTCCTTATCTTTGGCTTAAATCAAGTTATAAATCTCCCAGCTCTTTATGCAAAAAGTTATTGAAGCAAATTGCCCAGTTGAGTAAAATTTGCTTCTTATTAAATGTAAAATAAAGGTTTTTCAATCAAAGAGTGACTTTTTTCTACGATTTGACTTTCCTATAGAGCTAAGATACTAAGGTGGAAAAACCCGAATGCTTTATTTTGATCTTTATGCCATTATAATGCTTGTTTAGCCGATTCCTACCAAACTATTTCCATACTTCTCTTACTTTTCTTCGGTTTTTTGAGTTCGAATGTTCAAATAGTGGCTTTTAGTTCTCTTTGTGTTCATTTCTGTACTTACAGAATCGTAGTAATGCTTTGGAAAGTGCTTCTTTTATTGAGAATGGCTAGGCTAAAAGCAGGACAAAGAATGTGGTTAGATGTGTCTCTTTCTTTCAATTTTTGTTTCATGATTTTTTGGTATTAGATAAGGTGTGATATTGGTTTGGTTATCTTTCTCTGCAAACAACTTTTTTTGTGTTTTCTTTGTTGCGTTTTAGTACTTTTTGGAGTAATCTTTGAATGGTCTTATTTGATTAAGTTCTAGCCTGATCTGATTTTTTATTTTATGAAGCTCAGACAAAGTATTTTATAATTTCGATGACATAAATTATAAATTCTGAGCCTTAAAGTTTTATTGAAATTGTGACAAATAAATTTTCATAAGTACAAGAGTGGCCGATTCTGATGAATAAAAGTTGGAAAGGAAGGATAAAGTGAATAATAAAAAAATAAATCATTTTGCCACTTAGTTTTGAGTAAACTACTCAATTTACAAGAATAAAGATTGTTCCAAGTAAATGATAATAAATTGAAGGTTTTGTTCTGAAAGTGAACTAATCTTGGGCAAAAGGTTCAAATTTTGTGTTTTGCACTTAAAAGAAAAGATAATTGAAGAAGTTATTGACAGTATTAATATATGACTGATATTTTTGAAAATGGTCGTGAAGAAATTAAAATGCTTGACTTCATGAAGAATCTTTATAAGAAATATAAAGTACTCAATCAACTCAGCGATCGAGAATCCAACAAATTTCAAAGCTAAATCGTCAGTCTGCTTGTAGATCAAGAAGAAAACGTTGATCTCCATCTGCTTGAATAAATAATCAGCGAAAAAGGTCTTGAGGCTTTCTTAATTTAAGTTTTGGGAAATATTTTAGAAAGACCTTTATCTAAAATGCAAGCAAATTCCGATTTGAATCTTTAAGCTTTAAAAAAAGAACAAAACTAGCTCCAGAAGAAAAGCAAACTTCTTTAGAGAAAATAGTAAAGATTGAAAAGCACTGAAGAACAGCTATTATCAACTTGTAAGCAAAAGATATTGCTATTTTAGGCTTAAGCTATGAAAAGAATAACAGCGAAGTAAGGCTAAGTCAAAAAATAAATTACTAATCTACTGAACCAACTAAAAAGTAAAGAAAAAGTACTTTTGTAAAAATTATAAATCGTCAAAACAAACAAAATTGCTAGCAAACTGCTTGAATAAAAAGAAAAAAACTTATTTTAGAGGTCTAAAGCTCTGTAGAAGCGTTAAAAGTAAGTGAAAAGTAAGGACGATTCTCAGCTAATTTTAAAAAAAGAGGCCCAAATTCAAGAATTCAATGAAATCATCAACAAGCTCAAAGAAAACCTAAAGTAGCTGAATACAAAGTATAAAAATATTGAACTGGCTTACAGAAAAGTCAAAGGAGATAACTAAAAACTCATGAATGAAAGATAAATACTCATAAAAGAAAAAGATTCCATTAAAAGTGAGTAAAAAGTAAGTAAAAAACTTTAATTGGACAATCTAGAGATTTCATTTATAACTCCAGAGATTGTGCATAAAGGCTTTCCAAGAGAAACAATTGAAAGGTTGTTCTTGATACCAAAGCTGATGTCAAACTAAAGGTAAAAAGTTCAAGTTAAAGCTGTTTTACAGGAGCTTTTCAAGGAATAAGGAACCTTTATTGAGTAAAAACAGCATGAACCTCATTAAAATGCTTAATAAAACCTATCTTTCTTTAAATTGTAAGAATTCAATTAAAATCCTCATTAACAGTTGTTAAAAGAAATTTAATCTTTAGATCTTGATCATTTAAAAGATAAATAGTTTTTGTTTAGAAACAAACTGCTAGAGAAATGGATTTAAAAAGCTTCCTAATTGAGATATCCTTTAGAAGTATGCAACAAACTTCTTTAATTCATGCTTTAATTGCTCTAAAAAGGGGCTAATTCAAAGGTAGTTTAATGCTATTCTAATGAAAACGTTATAAACCATCTTCAAAAGGTTTATCTTTGCCATGAAAGCAATGAATAAATAGCTTAATCAACAACGCTTCTATTATCGAGAATAAAGCTTTGGAAAAACGAGATAAATCTATTTTAAAATTTTCGTAAAGCAATAGAAATAAGGAAACTTCTTTAAGCGTAAAATAGCCTACTCTTTATGAACATTAAATACCTTATGTGATTGTGAATATTTTAAGTTTATTGATTTAATCTAAATTATTTTCAATAACTTTCTCAAGATCAGTAGATCAGCCGTGAGAAAGCTACCTTCTCTCACTTTAGCCTGCTTATTAGTAATTCTCCGACTCATTCTAGTTATTGACCTCTTTCTCATTTCGTTATTTATGATCTTAGGTTTCTTTGAAACCGTCTGACTGAGTCTTTAAGTCTACACTATAGGCATGTTCAACTTCCTAGAACTCTATTGCAGCTTTCTTGGGTTGAAACTTCTGTTTATACTCTTTGATCTTTCTGATGATTTTATTTATTTTTTGAGTTTGGTCATTTCTCCAGTAGATAAGAAAAATTATGCCTAAGACAAAGAATCCACTCACAATCAGAAGAAGCCAAAAGTAGTCATCTTTGTGTGAAGGCAAAACGATTAGCTACAACTGCTGCTTCTAAACGCACACTTCCCAAAACCACTTCTATCTTTTTGTACACACCTTTTCGTAGTTTACATAATAAGACCCAGTGTCTGAAAAAACGCACTAAATGTTAGAGTCTCTGACTCTCCATTCAACTATTTCTAGCAAACCGGATGAAGAAATTAGAAATACATTATCTTGAAGATAATCTAGCTCTCTGACCTTAATATCATGCGTATAAGTATAGCCGTTGTTAAGTTGGTGAATGATTCTAGGGTCCCTATTAACTGGCAAAAGTTAGATTTTCGATTCACTCTCAATAAGAAGTTTGTTTTAAAACATGCTTATCTTTTAAATTGATGAATAGCCTTTGTAGTATCTAACCAAGAACACTTTTTCACTCATGAGTGCATACTAAATGACAATACTTTCTCCTACTTTAGACAAAGCAATGAAAAGGTTGTTGTAGTCAATCAGTAAAAACTTAAAGTCGACATTTTCCTTAAATGTTAGCTAAATTTTATCTTTTTAATAAAAGAATTAGCCTCTATGCTCATACAGAAAAGGCCCTTGCTTGTAATCAAGCACATAAAGCACATGATTGCTGTAAAATACATCTGCAATATGTAGAGTATGATTCTGATACATTTTGATATTTCCTAAAAATTAGATTTAAGCCTTAAAGTCTATCTTGTAAATGTTTATGCCTTAATTGGCACTAACCTCAAAAATGAATTCTTAGAATCTCAGAACTTTAAAAGAACTGAAATTCTCTTATTTTCGCTTAATATCGTCAAGTTTTGAGAGATTTTGGCTTATTTTGTAAATTTTGTCACAAGAAAAGATATAGATTTTCTATTCCTACCATTTTTCTATCATACTTTTACTACATTCATTGTCGAAGTTAAGTACTTTGACTTTTTGTAGCTTTTGTTACAACAAATTTGTCGCATAAAGAGTCAAACTTTTATCATTTAGCTAGTAAAGGTTTTTTGATTCTTGATTGAAGCTATAGATTTGTGAGTTTTCATTTGTTTTTACTTCAAGCTGTATGATGGGAGTGACGCTTATGTAAGCTGGGTGTATATGGCACTCTTTTGGTAATTAAGCAGATATTTTGCTTTAAGGAGATATATAGTGTCTTGCGATTTGGTTCTGAGTGATTTGCATCTGAAAGAACTAACCTGTAATACTTTATCGCTTCATTATAGGCAACTGCTCTTAGATTGTTATTTCGCCATAAGAATCTGCGAGGAAGCATAAAAAGATGAGCAAAAACATCTTTCAGAGTTATAAAATATTGATTTGAATTATTAATTTTAGTTATTCTTTTAAATGACTCTTATTTACTTTATCAGTGAATATGATTAGTGAAGTTTTGCTTTTAGCTGCCATTTACGTGAAACCCACAATACCCAAAATAAAGGTTTTCTTAACTAGAGCGAATTGTGAAATACATCTTTTCACCGAATCCATTGATGTTAAGGCTGGCTTTAGTTTTATTTTATCTAATAATAAGCTATGAGAGCTATACATATCCAAAAATATGGACGTTTACCTGTTCTTGTTAACTGTCCCATTCCTGAAAGAAATCATAATCAACTTCTCATAAAAATGAAGTATGCTCCAATCAATCCTTCAGATCTTTTCTTTTATCTAGGGCTCTATGGCATCAAAAAGTAAGGATTTCCCATAATGGGGTTCGAAGGTTCAGGAGTGATTAGATAAGCCCAAAACAAATCCTTAGTCGGCAAAAAAGTGTCAGTCTTCGCCAACAAAACAAACGGAACTTACGCTGAATACATGGTTTCAAGCAAAGAGGAAGTGCTAGTTTGGCCTGATGAAACCAAGATGAGCTTGTAAGAAATGAGCATGTGTTCAGTGAATCCTTTTTCAGTGATAGGGATGGCTGACATTATTCATCAGTAAGAGGCAGAAACAGTGGTATTAAGTGCTGCTGCGTCCAATACAAGTAAAATGCTTGTGAGATTACTCAAAAAGCATGCAATAGTAAAAAACATTTTAGGAATCAGCAGATCTTCTCAATATGACGACTAGCTTAGAAAAATAGGCTACGACAAACTTTATAGGTCTGAAGACTACGATTCTATCAAGAATTAGCTGAAAAATCATCAAAAAACTGCATTTTTGGACTGTGTAGGAGGACTCTTCGCAGGCCATGTCTTTAATTTACTACCCCCAAGTTCAGTTATGATTAACTACGGAAGACTCTCCAAAGAAAACTTAGGAGCCATTGATTTAGGAGAGCTTTATTATCGTAATAAAAAGATTCGAGGTTTTTGGCTAAACAACTACTTACAATAGTCTGACAGCAGAAAACTCTAAATGATAAAAGACTCAATAGTTGAGAATAGTGAGCTTTTTAAGCAAAAAATTCGGCAAATATACCCCATTTAGCACTTTTAGTAAGCTACTAGATAGTCCATAAAAAATCAATCTTAAGGAAAGATTTTATTGAGAATTTGCAGTTAGACAATCTGAAGTGATAAAAAGCTTTAAACTCTTTAAAATCCTGACATAACTATTTTTTGCTTCTATTAAATTATACATTAAGCAAGAGTAAGTAGCTTTGAGTTTTGAGTTTGAGACCATTAAAAATAGCAAATTAATGCCAGTAAAGTGAGAAACATGCATTAAATTACTTTTTTATCTAATTATAGGTTCTTTACTTGAGAATTAAGTAAAAATGTAAAGAATCTCAGTCTTTGAGTTGATTTTGAAGCATAAGTTTTATAAATGATCAAGAGTGCTTAATTGTAATTGTTATTTAAACCAAACATGTTATAGGAAAAAATTGTCTATAGCCCCTCATAAGAATGTGCACCTTCCAACAAAGAAATAAAGGAGTACATAAAAGCCAATCACTCTCTCAGAAAGAAACTCAAAGAAAAGGAATCCAAAATACAGTAAGTTTACATTGAGTTAGACAACTTTTTGCTCACATCTAAGAAACCGCCAAAGTGTTCCCTCCCAACCTTGACACAAACATAGCTAAAAACTATTCTATTTCGGACAGAAATAACAAAATTACGTACGTAACTTATAACCAAGTTTGACTTAAAACAGGAGAAAATAAAAATAAAATAAAAACAATGAAAATCCTTAGGAACTGAAGTAAAAGCCTGTTTAACATAGCATCTTTAAGCACTCCAGCATCAATACTATTCATAGGACCAACAAAGAAGATTTGAGATTACCTTCTCTTGAGAAAAAGGCAAAAAACATTTTCACAGTTGAGTAACCAGTGTAAAATCTTGAAAAAAGAGCAAAAATTGTGAGGATTCCTCTCTAAAGACTTAAACCAATCGATTCAGAAGCAATAAAAAAAAGGTTTTTAATGAAGTATCCTCGCTTGGAAAGCAGCAATGATTGATTCATTTTCCAATTTGGCCAATTTGAAACTTTATTATATATATACAATGAAGTTGGATAGTAAGGAGAAATATTAGAGAATTCGCAAATTCGTAGGTGAGCTCAAACTCAAGCCAGACATTTAACCCTTTTACAACATTGAGGACATAGCAAAGTGCGGTATATATGACTTCTGCTACATCAATAAGAACCCTTCTACATTCCAGAAGATATAAAAAAAACTAAAGGAGTCCAAATACGATGATTTGTCTGAGTTTATAGAAGACCTGAAACAAATATTTATCACTGTATCAGATTACATTTACCTGGAAGACCCCTTGCAGGCTGTCGTCTAAAGCTTCAAAAACTAAATCGACAAATTCTCATAAAAATTCGAATAAGACTTCAAAGTTACCTTCACTCTTGCAAGACCCAGGCCTCAAATAGAGCTGCCGAAGAAAAAAGAATAGCCCAAAATAGTTCGACCTCCCGCTCAGATCTAATAAGCAGTGGCTCCAAGAGAAAGAGGCGCAAATATAACGTAAAAGCTGTAGATGTTATTTCTACTGAAAGAAAACTAAAACAACTAGGCATATATTAGATCATTAGGAAGTGCCTATGGGATTGGAACAGAGATGTAGGAAGAGTACATCATTACCCTTGACAATAAAAACTCTTATTGGATGCAGTTTTTGACTAGGCAGCATTGATTGATTTAAACACTTTATTAAACATTCCAAATATCTTTCTCAAATAGTTAAATTTTGGCCCAAACAATCCTAGGATCAATAATAAGTAGCTTTGGAACGCCAAAGAAATAGCTTTGGTTCAAAAACTTAATTTTCATTTATTATAATACCTTAAAATGGCTGAGAGAAAAGCGTGGTCTGAGTAGGTACCTTTGACAACATTTAGGAAGATGCAGTTCTAAAGAAGCTGAGGGAATAGAGAGGTATCACAAGGTGGGCAGAAATATCAAGAATCATGCAGGAATAGTTCAAAATAAATGGCCGCACTGGAAAACAATGCAGATAAAGGTACCACAATCACCTAGATCATACCATCAAACGAGACAAATGGCTACCCCAGGAAGAAAATGACCTCATTTAATTACACAATGCAATGGGGAATCGCTGGGCTTAGATTTCCAGAGCAATCACTGGAAGGTACTCTAGGTCTAAAATAGGTCTGAGAACTGCGTAAAAAATAAGTTTTATTCAATCCTTCGCAAAGGACTTAGATGCATAAATATAGCAATTAAAAAACACTTAAAGAAATACAAATAGTTAGACATAAGTGTTGTATATAAGCTGATTGAAGCTTGTGAATCAAACTACATGCGCAGGAATTTGACAAAGGAAATGCAAACCAACTTCTAAATGAAAAAGCAAATCATTTATTATGGGATGAAAAAGGAGGGACAACTCATGGAGGAAGAACTGGTCAGCATCAAAACCTTAGTGTAACAAATAAAAACCTTTTTGAAGGGGAAAAACAGCAAGACCTAGCTTCCCCCCATCATCCCAGAATAACCTAGGATCGAAGAAGAAATTGCTATAAACAAGTTGCTTTTCCATAAACATTCCAGTAAATAGGAAGATATTCCCAATCTACAGTATGTGTTCAAGCAGTAGCCTAAAAGAACATCCCTGCATAGTATGATTTCTGAGAAAAATGAATTCCTGGATCCCTTTAGAAGTCGTTCCAGCAACCGCAGCTATCCTTCTTTGAGATCAAAGAATCTCAGCAATATTTCTAATGCTTCCAGGCTATCAAGGGAACTGAGAACTAACTAATTTGCCCGTATGGATACTATAAAATCTTTGTAGTTGCCGGAGTTTTAGCCGATAAAGTCTGTTCCAGCACTACAATTCATGGAATCCTACAACTTCTAACAGCCCAAAATGGTGAACTCTAACAGCTTTAGTCTTTTCCTACACAATTGATGCATATTTATAGTTAGTTAGTCCAAATACATACTTTCAATACTTTTATTAAAGCAACTAAGAATATTTAATAGTAACTATCAAGAATCAAAGATAATAGAATAGCTTACTGAGTCTGTCTTCTGTATCTGTAGTGATGCTCAGCTTAGAAGCAAGTTTATTGAGTTTTAAGCTGTATTGAAGCATTGCTGGGATGGAGTGAGCTCCTTGGAAGTTGAAATAGCAGTAGCACGATTCATAGGTATACTGAGCCAAATCTTCTTTGTTGATGTTTTCATTGTTGCACCCTACTTCGTACTTTACTGGTTTTGTAGTAGCCACATCTGAAGATTTAGAGGTCAGATAAAAGGAGTAATCTTTATTTGAATTGCTTTATTCGTACATTACAGTCCCACTTCTAACGTTCTTTAGCACAAAATCAGTTTTTAGTAGCTATTTGCTGTAAAATTCAATTCTTTGCTGTTACCTAACATTTACAAATGCCATCTTTGGAGAGTAGTTTTGCTGCTTTATTTTTATGCCTATTTTAGAGCCTAAAGCAAAGAAGGCAGACCTTTAAAGCTGCAGCTGCTACTAGGTATTGATTGTTGATTTTCGATAGATAAGTATGCTCTGCGAAGCACTTCTGCAATTCACAACGTAAGATTTCGCCCAAAGCATCAGAGAGTTTTACAGATCAGCCTTGAAATCCTACTTGGACTTTAGATTCTTTTTGAAGTAAGAGAAAATCAAGTTATGTTCTTTTCCCGTTGAGCCTACCAAATAATAAGCATAGCCTTAAGGAGTTCTATTGATAGTAAGAGCACCTTGCATGACGCTCGTCTAGCTTAGAGCATTATTCTCCCTCTTTACATCCCAGGGTACTGCACCGACTTTGGTTATCACTTGAATGATGGCATCAGTAGCTATAGCGTAAGGCTTACGGCAATAATCTGGATGTAGCGTTCTTTTGCGGATGACCTGAGAAGGGATTCTTACTTTGAATGTCAGATATTCCTTCAGAGGGTAGTAGTGCTTTTCTTACTCTTCCTTCAAGTAGAGCAAAATGATCTGGAGTTTGCCGTATTTCTTGAAGTTTTAGTCCAACCCTTCTTTCCATGACTCCCAGCTGCTGCCTGCAATAGCAACTGTAGAAGGACTATTTGTGATGTTGACTCCATAGATCCGCGTTAGATTGCGGAAGTAGTTGATTAGGTTTTCTGTTTCCTCCTTTTCGTTGCCTGCAGTGCCAGTAGAATAGGCTATTGCCCAGCTCCTGAGTTCAGGAGATTGCATAATGGAGCTCCTGAACTAAAACACTCCCTACTCTGGCTGTATTTCAGTATTTTTGAGCAAAATCGAAGGTGCAGCTAGATGATAGGCATCAAGATTTATCGCTGACTTCTTGATGATGTCTTAGACTCCCAGCTCAGCAATAACTTAGGAGATGCTTGACTCTTTCTATTGAGGCAGAATTTGCTTCAACTTGTCCAACTAGCCCTGGATTTCAGTGGGGAAATCAAGCATATAGCTCTTTCCAACCAAAGAAACCAGCTCGGGAATCAAGTATTCTGCTTATGCTGGAGTTTTCTTCGTTTTTCTCCTGCTTGACAACACCAGTGGCTGCTTTAGATCCTTAATCTCTATGTT
>Ga0316217_10002120_pt1 | contig 24433 bp, 22 predicted proteins | sample 1anoAmetaG_FD_203633 | JGI IMG/M metagenome (GOLD analysis project Ga0316217, IMG submission 203633) | Freshwater microbial communities from Trout Bog Lake, Wisconsin, USA - 1anoA | ecosystem: Environmental > Aquatic > Freshwater > Lake > Hypolimnion/Profundal zone | place: USA: Wisconsin...
CAAGGCACTGGAAACCCATGCCAGTCCGCTGCATTGCAAACGGAAACCGCTCACAAAATAACCTTTTGAAATTGTGAATAACTTCAAAAAAAATCTTGACGGACCAACTCAGAACTCTCCAGACGCTTCGCGAGGTCCGTCGGCCTTCGGCACTCGCGCCAGCGTCTGGAGTGCGGTGGCTTTAGCACCGCTTTTGAACGGACGAAGAACCTCCAGTTTGAAAAGACGCTGCCACCTGCCACTCCGCCCGCTTGACTTTGATGCGGTTCTGGCGTGAAATTGCAGCATGACCACAGTGCAAGACATTGAATCGGCGAGCGAGCGACAGGATGACCTGCCGCTGGGGCAATTGTCCGGCTGGTTTGAAGATTATCTGGCGGAGAAATGGGAAAACCGTTTCGCCACCGACGCGCAGACTGTCAGGTTAGACAAGCTGGGCGGGGCCGCCGATCGTGCTTTTCAGCAGGGCCAATGCCGCCCGCTATAACGTGCTCTCATGCCCACCGAAACCCTCCATTTTGAAAACGCGCGGTTCGCGCAGCAACTGTTCAACCACGAGCCCCGCAATTTGCAGACGCTCGAAACCGAACTCGGCGTCAAGGCGACGGCCCGCGAGGGCTGGATCAAACTTGATGGCACCGCCGAGGACGTGGAACGCGCGAAGCAGCTTTTTGCCTCGCTCGAAAACCTGGTCAAGGCCGGCTCGCCGGTGAAAAACCGCGAGTTCACCCACGCCCTCAACGTGGTGAAACACGAGGGCGGCTCCACGCTCAAAGAAATGGTCAGCGACCGCGTGACCACCCACGAGCGCAAACCGGCCGTCACCGCCAAAACCGTCGGCCAGAAAAAATATCTCGACGCCATCCGCAAGCACGATGTCACGATTGGCATCGGGCCGGCGGGCACGGGCAAGACCTATCTGGCGGTGGCCATGGCGCTGTCAGCGCTGCGCGAAGGCGCCGTGTCCCGGATCATCCTGACGCGCCCGGCGGTCGAGGCCGGCGAGGCGCTGGGGTTCTTGCCGGGCGACTTGCTGGAAAAAATCACGCCCTATCTCCGTCCGCTGCACGACGCCTTGCATGACATGCTGCCCGCTGAGGAGATCGCCAAGCACATGGAACGCGCCACGATTGAGATCGCCCCCCTCGCCTACATGCGCGGACGCACGCTCAACGGCGCGTTCATCATTCTGGACGAGGCCCAAAACTCCACAACCGAGCAGATGCTGATGTTTCTCACCCGGCTCGGCCACGGCTCCAAGGCGGTGATCACCGGCGACGAGACCCAGATTGACCTGCCGCCGCACAAGCACTCCGGCCTGGCCGAGGCACACCGCGCCCTGCGCCACACGGAAGGCATCGCCATCCTTGAGTTTTCCAAGCGCGACGTGGTGCGGCATCCGCTGGTGCAACGCATCATCTCCGCCTACGAGGAACATCGCGGCAAGGCGAAGACGGAATGAGCTCATTTACGATTCATGATTTGCGATTGACGATTTCGTCACGGGTGGGGACGAATCGCGTTAATCGGATATCGTAAATCGTAAATTCCAAGCCTCCTCACGTCGGCTCCTACAGGCAAAAGCATGAATATCGTCATCGCCAACCGCCAGCGAACAAAAAACATCAACGCCCGCGGACTCAAGCAAATCGTGTCCGCGCTGTTGGGGGAGTTGAAAATTGAGCGCGCCGAGCTGGGCATCCGGCTGGTCGGCGCCGCGGAAATGGCGCGCGTCAACTGGCAGTTTCTCCACCACGAAGGCTCGACGGACGTAATCACCTTTGACCATCGGAGCGCGGGTGGCCCGCCCGCGAGTTCCGGCGACCACCTAAATTCGTCATTCGTCATTCGTCATTCGTCATTGCAACTGCAAGGGGAGCTGTTCATCTGCGTGGACGACGCCGTGGCGCAAGCCAGCGAATTCCGAACCTCCTGGCAGTCCGAAGTGGTGCGTTACGCCGTCCATGGCGTGCTGCATCTGCTGGGCCACGATGATTTGCAACCCGCTTTGCGGCGCAAAATGAAACGCGAGGAAAACCGGCTGGTAAAGCAACTGGAACGGAAGTTTCCATTCACCCAACTTTAGGGGCACGTTTTGATTGATTGAATCCCTGAACCAGAAGAAGAAACATCCAATATCCAATGGCCTTCCCCTTGAGCGTTCAGTGGATGTTGGATGTTGCCCGGGTTCAAGGGAAGCTCCACGTCCTTACGGACTTGCTCACGGCCCATGAACCGCGCGATCGGAGCGCCGAGCATTGCTCGGCATGGTTGGAGGGCGCGTTTTCTCTGGCCGAGCAATGCTCGGCGCTCCGGTTCATGGAAACACACGGGCAGGATGCCCGTGCCACTACCCGGTTTAGACTCGCACAATCTGCCGGCGCGGCTACACTAGGCGCGTGAGAAAGACACTATTTGCCCGCTGGCGCCGGAGTTTCCTGACTGGCCTGGTGATTTCGCTGCCGGCGCTGCTGACGCTGGCGGCGGTGAAATGGCTTTTTGGCACCATCTCCAGCTTCACCGACACGTTGCTGTTCTTTCTGCAGTACGTCGTCAAGCCTGATTTGATTTATGAAAACAGCCAGTCCGGCCCGATGTTTTGGTACTGGAGCCTGCTGGCCTTGGCGCTGGCGGGGGCGCTGATCACAGGCGTCGGCGTGTTGGCGCAGTATTACATCGGCAAACGCATGATCGAGTGGCTGGATACGGTGATGATGAGCGTCCCCTTGCTGAACAAATTCTATGGCGCGATCAAGCAGGTCAACGAAGCCTTCGCCGGTGATCGCAATTCCTTCAAAACAGTCGTCCTGGTGGAGTTTCCCCGTCCCGGCAGCTATTCCGTCGGCTTCATCACCTCGGAATCCCAGTCCGCCCTCCTGCAGCCGGCCGGCAAAAACCTGGTCGGCGTGTTCATCCCCACGACGCCCAATCCCACTTCCGGTTTTCTCGTCCTGGTGCCGGAGGAGAAGCTGACCAAGCTCGAGATGAGCGTCGCGGACGGCATCAAGTATATCGTCAGCCTCGGATCCATCACGCCCGGGCTGCCGGCGGACGCGGCAAAGAGAGAATAGACGATGGAAGATAGAAGATGGAAGAACGCACAGCCCATCATGCCCAGGACGGATTCAAGAAAACGCGCACGCAGGGGTGGGGACGGCTCGTCCCCACGTTTTCACTTTGGTTCAGTCAGCCACGGTGACGAGCCGTCCCCGCCCCGATTCTTGAATCCGCCCTGTACCATGCCATCCGCCACCCGCCATCCTCCATCCTCGGCTTCAAAATGACGGAATCCACCCACGGCTTGATCCTGCGCACCCGGCCCCTCACGGAAACAAGCCTGATCATCCATTGGCTCACGCCGGATTTGGGACGCCTCGCGACCGTGGCCCGGGGCGCGCGCCGCCCGAAGTCGCCCTTCGCCGGCAAGCTGGATTTGTTTTACGCCGCCGATTTTTCCTTCAGCCGCAGCCGCCATTCCGAACTCCACACCCTGCGCGAAGCCAGCCTGCGCGAAACGCACGGCGCCATCCGCGAGGATATTTTGAAATTGCAGCAGGCCGGTTACGCCGCCGCCTTCCTGGAACAAGCCACGGAAACGGAGACCCCGTTGCCGGAAATTTTTGAATTGACCCGCGGGTTTCTAAAACATCTCTGCGGACCGCCGCCACAGCCGCAAAATATCTTCGCGCTCGAACTCAAACTCCTGCGCGAACTCGGGTTGGAACCCGATTGGGCGGAAACACGGCTCACCCCGGGCGCAAAAAAGGTGGTCCAAGCGCTGCTGGCGGAGGATTGGAATGCCACGGCGCGCTTGAAACTCTCCGGGGCGCAGACCGGCGAGCTCGGCCAGTTTCTGCACGGTTTCCTCAGCCTTCACCTGGGCCGCCTGCCGCGCGGACGAGCGGCGGCGCTGGCGCAAACCCCTTGAATCGTTTATAGTATTCGCAACCTGAATGAGGTTCAAAAGCTTAAATCGTATTTCCAGTCTGCGGCTGCAATTAGTCGCCAGCGTCTTCCTGTGGATTTCGCCGGCGCTGCTACTCACGTTTATTGTCAATCAGGACTGGTTTTGGGATTATGCCCCGGAGTGGCTGAAGCAGTATACATTGAGCGTGCCCTGGGGAAGTTTCTTTGTGGGACTGCTGGCGTTGGTGGCGGCGTGGTACGGCGGGGAACACTTCATTTCGCGCCAGGTGCGCATCTTGTCGCGCGCGGTGCTGCGGTTGTCGGGCGGCGACTTGCAGGCGCGGACCGGCCTGCATGGAGTGGCGGGCGAACTCGGCCAGCTCGGGGACAAATTCGACAAGATGGCGGCGGCCTTGCAGCAGCACGCCGCCGAGCGCGACACCGCCGAGCGGAAACTGCGCGACCACGCCCACCAGCAGACCATCGTCGCCGCGCTCGGCCAGTGTGCGCTGGTTGGCAACGATTTGGATACCCTCTTCACGCAGGGCGCCATCATGTCCGCAGAGATGCTGGCGGCGGATTATTCGGCGATTTTCGAGCGCCAGCCCGATGGACGCCTGTTTCTGCACGCGGGAACCGGCTGGAAAGCCGGCACTGTTGGCCAGGCCTTTGCCTTCCCGGAGCAGGATTCGCCGGTGGGCTTCAGCGCGGTCACCGGCGAAGTCACCATGTTGCCTGACGTTGCGGCGCAAACCCGGTTCAAGTTGCCGCCGCTCTTGGCGGCGCATGACGTGGTGGGCGCCCTCACGGCCGCCATCCCGACCCGCACCCTGCCTTTCGGCGTGCTGGCGGTGTTTACCAAGCGGCCCCGGGAATTCACGCCGGACGAGGTGCAATTCCTCCTCTCGGCCGCCAACACCATCGGCATCGCGACGGAACGGCGGCGGGCCGAGGCGGCCATGCAGCGGCTGGCTTCCTTCGTGAAGGAAAATCCCAATCCCGCGCTGGAAATGTCCGCCGACGGTTCGCTCACCTATGTGAACGCCGCCGCCGAAAAACTCGCGCTGGCCATTGGCCGGGCGCAGCCGCGCGACATCCTCCCACCCGAGGCCGGTGAAATTGCCGCCGACTGTCTCCATTCCGGCGCCAGCCGGTCCAACGTGGAGACCAAAATCGGCGACCACACCATTTCCTGGTCGTTCCATCCCGTGCTCTCCAGCAACGTGGTGCATGGCTACGGCGAAGACATCACCGCGCGCCTGAATCTGGAGAGCCAATTGTTGCACTCGCAAAAAATGGAATCCATCGGCCAGCTCGCCGCCGGCGTGGCGCATGATTTCAACAACATGCTCACCATCATCCAAGGCCACACCAGCAAAATGCTGCTGAACCCCGGCCTGCCGCCGGGGGTGCGGGACTCGACGCTGGCGGTCTTTGGCGCGGCGGAACGCGCCGCCGGCCTGACGCGCCAGTTGCTCATGTTCAGCCGCAAGAACATCATGCAGCCCCGCCTCCTCAACCTGCGCGAGTCCGTGGCCAGTTTGAACAAAATGCTCGGCCGGATGCTGGGGGAAACCATCGCCCTCAAGTTTGACTGTCCGCAGGATCCGCCGCTTATCTATGGCGACGCCGGCATGGTGGATCAGATTTTGATGAACCTCGCGGTGAACGCCCGCGATGCCATGCCCGACGGCGGCTCCCTGACCATCAGCGTGGACGAATGCTGGGTGGGGCCGGATTATCTGGAGCAGCATCCGGATGCGCGGATCGGCCATTTTGTCCGCCTGCAAATCTCGGACACCGGCGGCGGCATGTCGCCCCAGGTGCGCGCCCGCCTGTTTGAACCGTTCTTCACCACCAAAGAACCCGGCAAAGGCACCGGCCTGGGTCTCGCCACCGTGTTCGGCATCGTCAAGCAACACGCCGGCTGGATTGAAGTCGCCAGCGAACTCAAACACGGCGCCACCTTCGCCATTTTCTTTCCCGCCTGCAACGAGCTGCTCGCGGCGCCCGCCGACACGCCGGTCGCCGCCGCGCCCGCCGCCGTCGGCGGCTCCGAAACCATCCTGGTGGTCGAAGACGAACCGATCTTGCGCGAGATGGCGCACGACTTCCTGGCCGACTGTGGCTACCGGATCTTGGAAGCGGGTTCCGGTCGTGAGGCCCTGCAAGTCTGGGCGCGACACCGGTCGGAAATTGACCTGTTGCTCACCGATATGAAAATGCCCGAGGGCATGTCCGGCATGGAACTTGCCGAGAAAATGCTTGCCGAACTACCCGCCCTCCACGTCGTCTTCACCAGCGGCTATTCGGACGACATCGTCAGCCCGGAAATGCTGGCCCGCAATCACGCCCGTTTTCTGCCCAAGCCCTATTCGTACGCCGACCTGACCCAAATCGTGCGCGAGTCGTTGAACGATAAAGAAAACTCCGCCGCCGGCCAGAGCGCCTGATCCTGGCCCGAAGGCAACCCTCAATCCTCAACCTCTGCCCAGTTCAATCTATGGCGGTTACGGACAATACGCGACCGCCGGCAGCGCTCAGAAGAGGCCAATGCGCATAGGGGAGTCTCTGGCGCGCTTTGGCCAGTGTGTCCGTTGCACCAACCCTAAACCAGAGACAGTTTCATTATGGCCAAGTCCGCTGCAAATGTGAAGCTTTTGTTCAAGTGCGTGGCTCCCGATAAGCCAAACGAACCACCCCATCCGCCAGAAAAAAGATCAGCACTCCCGCCACCAGCGCCGGCACCCCGTCCGCAAAATAACTGAAGCTGGAGGTCTGCTCGCTGTTGTCGCTGGAAAACATGTTTTCCACCACATTCTCCATGCCGCCCCAAAGCTCCCATAGGCCATAAATGACGATGAGAAATCCCGCGGCGCGGACAAACACACCAAACAATTCAAATGGTTTCATGCGCAGATTTAATTTGGATTGCCGCCCGCAAGCAAGGACAAAGCTCGCGCACGACGCGAAACCAGGTGTTTGGACAAGACGTTAACCACCGATGAACACGGATGGGACAAGACTACGGGACCTTCGGACCGCGACCGGTCCCCCGGTCGCAGCGCTCGGGATTCACGCAGAAGCTCCGGAGGTTCACTGCCCGTTGTTTGTGCCTCCAGCCGCTGCGGGCCGGGACGGCCCGCGGTCCGACCGACCACGGGACTTTGGTCTTGTCGTCTTGTGGTCTGTGGTCTGGTAGTCCGGTGATCGGTGTCCATCTGTGGTTGAACTGAATGGTTCCGCAACCGAATGGTTCCGCATTGCGAAAATCCGGTGTTCAACCTAATTTTTGCCCATGAAATTCTCCCTGCAAGACAAATGGGTGCTCATCACCGGCGCTTCCAGCGGCTTCGGCGCGGCGGCCGCCACAGCCTTTGCCGCCGAGGGGGCCAGACTGCTGCTCGGCGCCCGGCGGCTTGACCGCTTGGAAAAAGTCGCCGCCGAGGCGCAGGCCGCCGGCGCTCCCGCAGCCCATTTTCACGAACTGGATGTCTCGCAAACGGCCAGCGTGGAAAAATTCATGGCCTGGGCGAGGGGAAAAATCGGCAATCGTAAACTCGCCTCGGCGAAGCCTCCGGCAGAGCCTGGGTCGCAAATCGCAAATCTCCAGGTGCTCATCAACAATGCCGGCGGCGCGCACGGCGTGGACACGGTGGCTGAAGGCAAGGATGCCGACTGGGAAACCATGTTCCAGTCGAATGTCCTGGGCGTGCTGCGCGTGACCCGCGCGGCGCTGCCGCTCCTTCCGCACGACACGGGCGCGAGCATCATTAACATCGGCTCGGTGGCAGGGCGCTCGGCTTACGCCGGCGCATCGGCTTACTGCGCGGCCAAAGCCGCCGAGTTGCAGCTCACGCGCGTGCTGCGGCACGAACTGCTCGGCACCGGCATCCGCGTCAGCACCGTTGACCCCGGACTGGCGGAAACGGAGTTTGCCCTCGTGCGCTTCAAAGGCGACGAAAAGAAAGCGACGGAGGTGTATGCCGGGATGCAGCCACTGGTGGCGGCCGACCTCGCGGAAATTCTGGTTTGGGTGGCCACGCGTGCCCCCCATGTCAACATTGACGAAATCCTCGTCAAACCAGTGGATCAAGCGGACGTGGGCAAGGTGTTCCGAAGGGGGAGCTAGAAGAACATCCAACATCCAACATCCAACGCCCAACAGCCAACGCCCAACATCCAAAGAAGGTGCCAACGGACGAGCATTGGGTGTTGAATGTTGGGTGTTTCCCGGGTGCAGGGCGTCAGATTCCCCGGTTGGCCCGCCACAGCAGTGCTGCGCCGACGGCTTGAAAAATAAAATTCGGCAGCCACAAAATCAGGTGCGGATAATATTCCGGCCGGGCCGCCAGCGAATCACCCAGCATTGAGAAGCCGTAATACACCACCACCAGCGCCAGCGCCGCTGCGATGCCAATATTCGTCTCGCGCCGATGCACACGGATGCCGAGCGGAATGCCGATCAGCGTGAACCCGAAGCACGCGAAGGAAGAGGCCAGTTCCCGGTGCATTGCGACGCGCACCTCGCCGATTTGCTGGCTCCGGATGGTTCCCGCCGCGCGCAACAGCGCGCCGACCTCCGCCGCCGACGCATTGGTTTTCACGGTCAAATTCAGAAGTTGCAGATCGGCCACCGCCATCGGGGAAGTGAGATTGGCCTGCGTCAGGTTGCTGCGCTTCAGGTCGCGCAATTCCTGCCGCAACTGGCGGAAGGTCATGTCACTGATTTTGGGTTTGCTGGCCTGGTTGGTCACCGTGGTCGGGCTGAAATTAATGGTGGTCTGTCCCAGCGCGGAGTAGGTCTTGCCGCTCAAAATATGCACGTCCGTGAACTCCACCACCAGTTGGTTTGTCCCGCCGTGGCCGAGCAGGCGGCCATGCGGTGAATTCACCAGCAGGTCCCAATTGGTCTCATTTTGCAGCCGAAAGGCATTCACGCCCTCGAGCTCGCCATTGCGATTTTTGTCCACGCATAGCCGCCACTTCTTGCCCTCCGTGGTGAAGGAAATCCACCGGCCCTCGGGGATCTGCGCATTGGCCACCTCATGCAGCAAGTCGTACTTCAACCGCAAGAACGCCACGCGCGATTGCGGACCAATCTCCAGATTAAACCACGCGCTCAAACCGCACCCCGCCAGACTCAACGCCAGCACCGGCAGGATGAGTGCCAACAAGCTCACGCCGCTGGCGCGCATCGCGGTCAACTCCTGATCCGCGCTGAACCGCCCAAACACCAGCAAGGTCGCCGTAATGAACCCCATCGGCAGCGCATAGACGCACGCAAAGGGCAGCAGCAGCCCGACCGCCTTGGCCACCAACCCCAGGGAAACGTGCCCGCCCAGCAACAGCGGCAGCACGTCTTTGAGCACGTTCAGCAGCAGCACGACAAAGGCAAACACCGCCACCGTGAGCAGCAATGACGCCAGCACCTGGCCGGTGATATATTTGTGAAGTGTTTTCACGGCATGAATCCACTGCAAATTGGCGCATTCCCCGCCCCATGCAAAGCTAAAACCGAAACCTAAAACCGAAACCCGTGGCGGGCAGTGGGCAGGGATGCCCGCCGCTACCTATTTGGCTTCCAAAGTTCGTCCAGCGCCGTAGGCGCGACATCTTTGTAGTCAGCGAAAACAAAACAGGTGCAAGCTCCGTCAGGAGCGGCATATCCCGGACGATGTCGCTCCTGACGGAGCTTGCGGATTTTTGGCGGGGCGGTGCTACAACGATGCCGCGCCTATGGCGCTGAATCTTCCCAGCCTGTTGGTTGGGCGGCGGGTCGTGGAGCCGTTAGTGCTGCTGGTGGACAGGTACAATCCGGCGAACAACTTGGGCGTGGAGGTCGGCTTTGCCGCCAGCCGTTTTCGCACGCTGGACGAATTGAAGCAGCAAGACGTCGAGGAAAATGAAGCGGTGGCGTGGCGTCAGGCATCCCTGCCGGCCGTAGAGCCGGGCTTCCCAGCCCGGCGGAAGAAACCTCGCGCCAACCAAGACGCGTTGGAATTCTCTCACGCGCCAATCTTCCCACGCCGGTTCCGGGCGGCAAGGATGCCGCCCTCCACGTCAGGCACGGATGCCTGACGCTACGCCGTAGCGGCCGGCATCCTTGCCGGCCGTAGAGCCGGGTTTTCCGCCTCCGCGGCGCGCCAAAGCGCCGCTACGGCGCGACGGCGGCCCAGCCCGGCGGAAAAAACCTGCCGGCCATGCCAGCGCGTTCGAATCTTTCGCACGCCACAAAATAACCCACGCCGGTTCCGGGCGGCAAAGATGCCGCCCTCCACGTCAGGCACGGATGCCTGACGCCACACCGTGGCGGCAGAGATGCCGTAGCGAGCGCATTCAATCAAAAAAACGGCCTCCGTTTCCGGAGGCCGCTGGCAGATTCAGAACTGCTTCCTGCTCACGCGTATAGCGGACCGAAATTCTGGCAGGCGCGATAATCCGCGCTTTCCAGACCTTGCGTGCCAAACGCCGCCCAGGAGCTGGGACGGAAAATCCGCTCGTCCGCCACGTTGTGCATATAGACGGGAATCCGCAGCATGGCGGCCAGCGAAATCAAATCCGCGCCGATGTGGCCGCAACTGATCGCGCCATGATTGGCGCCCCAATTGTTCATCACCGTGTACACGTCGCGGAACGCGCCGTGGCCCGTGAGGGTTGGCGCAAACCACGTGGTCGGCCACGTCGGATTTGTGCGCTGATCCAAAAGGTCGTGGACTTTTTCCGGCAAATCCACCGTCACGCCTTCGGCGATCTGCAGTGCGGGTCCAAGCCCTTTCACCAGATTCAACCGGCACATCGTCACCGGCATGCCACCGCGCGTGAGAAACCGCGTGCTCCAGCCGCCGCCGGGGAAATACTCGGTGATGCTGGGATGCCACGTCGTAGCCGCGAGGCATTTCTGCGCCTCTTCCTTCGTGATTTCCCAGAATGGCTTCATCGCCGGCTGGCCGTCGCGTTCCATCTGCCCCGTGCTGTCCAGCGTGGCCGGGCCGGAGTTAATCAGATGCAGGATGCCGCCCGCCGCCGCGCCCTCGAGCGTGTGGCCGGAAACGCGCTTCACCGAATCGGGACTCCAATACGTCCGCACGTCGGCGAAAATCTGCGCGGTGTTCGTGAGCAGATGGCCAAACAGCATCGAAGCGCCATTCAGGCTGTCGTTCTCGGTGGCCACGATGTAGGGCGCGCGAATGCCGTTCCAGTCGAACGAGCTATTCAGCACCGCTTCCAGATAATCGCCGTTGGGCTGGTAATCCGTCCACTGGCGCTGGCCCTGGAAGCCGGCGGCGATGGCGTTGTGCCCGTGCGCCGCCTCGCCAAAGCCCATTTCGGCCAGCTTCGGATTGCCCACCATCAGATCGCGCGTGATGAGCGCCATTTTCACCGACTTTTCCCATTCGCTGTCAAGCTGCGCGCGCGAACGGGTCGTCTTGGCCGAATTGTAATCCTTGCCTTCCTGGCAATTCTCCTTGGTCCACTTGAGCGCCTTCTTGTATTCGGCCGCGTCAAAAATGCCCTGGTCCATGCGGCGGAGAAATTCCGTCATGTCAATGGTCTCGACGCGCATGCCCAGATGGCTCTCAAAGAACGGCTGGTCCACGATCGAACCGGCGATGCCCATCGAAACCCCGCCCATGCCGAGATACGATTTGCCGCGCATCAGCGCCACCGCCAAACCGGCCCGGGCGAAGCGGAGGATTTTTTCCGCCACGTCGGCGGGAATCGTCTTGTCGCCGCCATCCTGCACGTCCCGGCCATAAATGCTGAAGGCCGGCAAGCCTTTTTGGGAGTGCCCCGCCAGCACGGCCGCCAGATAAACCGCCCCGGGCCGTTCCGTGCCGTTGAAGCCCCAGACCGCCTTGGGCAGCAGCGGCTGCATGTCCATCGTTTCGCTGCCGTAACACCAGCACGGCGTCACCGTGAGCGACAGGCCCACGCCTTCGCGCGCGAATTTTTCCGCGCAGGCCGCCGCCTCGGCCACCCCGCCAATGCAGGTGTCCGCCAGGACGCACTCCACGCGCTTGCCATTCGGATACCGCAAATGGGCGGCAATCAATTTTTCCGCGGCCTTGGCCATGTCCATCGTCTGTTTTTCGAGCGACTCGCGGACGCCGCCCAGCCGGCCGTCAATCGTGGGCCGGATGCCGATTTTCGGAAGAGCACCGTTGAATAAAGATAGTTTCATAAGCAAATAGTTGGCTGTTGTTCCATCATTATGTCAAATCCGCCCGCCGCGCGTCAGGAAATTTGCATGGACAAGCATACAAAAACCTTGGACTAATCACAGATTTGAGCCGCTTGGACCAGAAGAAACGTTCAACATTCAACATTCAACGCCCAACACTCAACAAATGCCCCAAGAGGCGGTCCTTGGACGTTCAATGTTGAAGGTTGAATGTTTTGGGGTTCGGGCAGCATCAGCCGGCATGGGCCGCGCGATACTCGGAAGGCGCCACGTGGCAGAGCCGGCTGAACACCCGGCTGAAATACGCCGGATCGGAGAGGCCAACGGCATCGGCGATTTCTTTGACCGAGGCGTGGCTCGTCAGCAACAGATACTGGGCGCGTTCGATGCGCCGGCGGCGGAGGTAATCCAGCGGGCGGACCCCCACCGTGCGCTTGAATTGGTCGGAGAAGTAAGTGGGATGCAATGCCACCACCCGCGCCAGGTCGGCCAGGGCGATCGGTTGCCGCATGTGGGAGTGAATGAACTCCTGCACGGCCAGAAACTGGCGGTTGACGCGCGCATGCACGCCCTCATGACCGCGGGCGGAGCGCAAAAATTGCGCCAGCAACAAGCTCAAACTGCCCCGCGCCTCGAAGCCATTCAAGGCATCCGCCGGGTTGGCCGCCGGCTGGGTCAGCGCCGGCACCCGTTTGTATTCTTCGCGGTTCGGGTCGAAGCACGGCAGTTTGCGTTCGGGATAAATCGCCTCCAGCCGCCGGAAGAACGCCAGGGCTTCGGCAAACGCCGGCAACTGGTGGTCGCAATCCAGCAGCGAAAACAAATCAATGCCCGTGGGCAGCCGGGCGGTGAAATGCAGGTAATAGTGATCCAGCCGGCGGGCACAGGCACAATCATGCACCGTGAACGCCGGTACCAGATGGAGTTGGTTGGGGCGCAAGCTGAATTTGCGCCCGTGATGCCACACCTCCGCCTCTCCGCCCAGAATCAGCCACAGGCGCGAAAATGGACTAATCACCTGCTTGAATTGCCACCACCGGCCGGCCTCGATGCGCTGAACCGTCAGCACCCTCATATCCAGGGAATTCAGCAGTTCCTGATTCAGCGCGGAAATCATGTTGGTTTTGGCACCTCGAAACATAGTCCCGGAACCGAACTTTTTCGAGACAATTCCCGCGCTGCGGCGCACCTTCTGCCGACCCTTCGGGTTGGGGGCCGAGGAAGGCGTGAACGCGATGGCGCCGCCATCCAACATCCACCCCCGGACATTCATCGAGCCGGGTCGGAGACCGGCGCTCCGCTCGCACACCCGCACACCGCCAGCCCAAATCCTGCTCGACGCCCCAGGGGTTCCGGGCTAATTTGGGGTCATGTCAAAGGAATCGAACGGCGCGCCCGACGGCGAGCAGCGCAAAAAAATCAACTTGCGCCGGCCCGACATCATGGAGGCAGTCCAGGCCCAAGTGTTGTCGCATTACCGCAGTGAGCTCGTCGAAGGCATCCGCGCCAACGGCGGGATGTTGTCCGCCGAGGGTCTGACGGTGAAACTGGCGAAAGAATTCGGGTTTTGCTACGGCGTGGAACGCGCGATTGATCTGGCCTACGCCGCGCGGAAATACTTCGCGGAAAACGCGCCGCACACGCCCATTTATCTGCTGGGCGAAATCATCCACAACCCCGAGGTGAACGATCAGATTCAAAACATGGGCATCCAGATCATTGCCGCCAAGCCGACGGCGGATGAAGTGGATCGCCTGCAATCCGGTGACGCCGTGATCATTCCCGCTTTTGGCACCGAGGTGAGCACGCGGAAAAAGCTGGAGGCCAAGGGCTGCATCCTGGTGGACACCACCTGCGGCGACGTGATGAGCGTATGGAAACGCGTGCGCCAGTATTCCAAGGAGCACGTCACCAGCATCATCCATGGCAAAGCCAAGCACGAGGAAACCAAGGCCACCACCTCGCAGGCGCGGGCCTACGGCAGCGGTCATTATCTGGTGGTGTTCACCCTCGCGGAAACGGATTACGTTTGCGACTACATCCTGCGCGGCGGCGACAAGGAGGAGTTTCTAAAAAAATTCGAGGGCGCCTTTTCCGCCGGCTTCGACCCGGACCTGCATTTGCAGGCCGTGGGAGTGGCGAACCAGACGACGATGTTGCGCGGCGAAACCGAGGAGGTGCAACGCCGGTTCAAGGCGGCCATGGAAAAGAAATATGGCCGGGAAAACATCGAAGAACATTTTCGTTTCTTCGACACGATTTGCGGCGCGACGCAAGACCGGCAGGACGCCCTCCAAAAACTCCTGGTCGAACCGATGAACCTGCTGCTGGTCATCGGCGGTTATAATTCCTCCAACACCTCGCACCTGGCGGAAATGGGTGAAGCCAAACTGCCGACCTACTTCATCAAGAACGCCGGCAAAATGGTGTCTGACAAATTGATCATCCACTATAACCAGCATTTGCACGAAGAAGTCGAGACGCAGGACTGGCTGCCGGCCGGCCAGATCACGGTGGGCATCACCGCCGGCGCGAGTTGCCCGAACAATCTGATTGAAGACACCATTCACCGGGTGTTTGAATTGCGCGGCATTTCGGTGCAGGAGCTGTTGAAATAATGCAGGGCGGAGTCAAGAAAAGGGAGCGGGGACGGCTCGCCTCCGAGGTTTCTTGATCAAGACTGAGAATATGGGGACGGGCCGTCCCCACCCCCTGATTTCGCGCTCGCTTGAAAAGGCAATTTTGAAATGATGCTATTTGATTCTTTTTATGTTGACAAATGATGCAATAAACACCATTGTTGACACATGAGAATGACAGTTGATTTGGATGAGAAAACGATGGATGAATTGTTGAAAGTCACCGGCCTCAAGAAGAACAGTCCAGCGGTGGCATTTGCCGTGCGGGATTTTCTCAATCGAAAGAAAGCCCGGGACTTCGGCCGGATGTTGCGCGAAGGCAAGTTCGACTACCCAGCCACCAACGCAGAAGTTGAAAAACTTGATGCGTGATACGTGAGGCGTCGGCGCAGTGAGCTACGCTGCATCGCTGCACGCTGCAACCCATCAACGATTTAACGCGCTAAAACCTTAACGCCCAAACAAACCATGGTTCTCGTGGATTCATCAGTCTGGATTGAGTCGCTGCGCCGGGAAGGGCGGCTGGAAGTCAAGCTGGCCCTCGAGGGCCTGCTGGAGGAGTACGAAGCCGCTTGGTGCGGGCCGGTGAAACTGGAAGTCCTCGGCGGCGCACGCGCGCAAGACCGGGAACAACTGGAGGCGCATTTCAGTTGCATCCCCTATTTTCCGATGACCGATGCCGCGTGGGATTCCGCCAAGGCCCTGGCGTGGCGGCTGCGTGACCAAGGCTGTACCGCGCCTTGGAACGACATTTTGATTGCCGCGCTTTCGCGCAAGGCCGACTGCCGGGTTTACGCGATAGACAAACATTTCGATTTGATGTCCCAAGCTGGCGTGGGCATCCGGCTTTACGAGCCAGGGTATGGCGGCAAATACGAACCGTAAACTCGGGAAACATTTAACATTCAACATCCAATGAATGCCATCATTGCCAGCGCCGGGACGGTCGAGGTTGGCTTCATGTCACGCGTCACTTGTCACGCGTCACCGGCTTGATTTATGCCGCGTTATCGCCAGGAACTTGAGGAGATCGAACACCTGACGCTGGCGCCCTTCGCGCAGTTCAGCGGCGACACCCGCGGGCGCCGGCAGGCCGAGGAACCGCCGCTCTGGCGCACGCAGTACCAGCGCGATCGCGACCGCGTGATTCATTCGCGGGCGTTTCGCCGGCTGGAATATAAAACCCAGGTTTTCCTCAACGGCACCGGCGACCACCTGCGCACGCGCCTCACGCACACGATGGAAGTGGCTGCCATCGCGCGAAATCTGGCCAGCGCCCTCCGCCTGAACAGCGACCTTGCGGAAGCCATCGCGCTGGCGCACGACCTTGGCCACTCGCCTTTCGGCCACAAGGGCGAGACCGTATTGAACCGGCTCATGCGCGGCCACGGCGGTTTCGAGCACAATCATCATAGCCTGCGCATCGTCGAGGTGCTGGAACAAAAATATCCGGCCTTTGCCGGGTTGAATCTGTCCTGGGAAGTCCTGGAAGGCCTGGCCAAACATCAACCCGCCTTTGACCGGCCCCGCCTGAAACGCGGGTTCCGCGCCAGGCATCCGTCCCTCGAGGCCCAAGTGGCAAATCTGGCGGATGAAATCACCTATTACAGCCACGACCTCGACGACGGGCTGGACGCCGGTCTGCTTTCGGAAGCGAAGTTGCGCCGGCAGGTGCGGGTCTGGGCCCAGGCCGCCAAACTGGTGAAAAGGAAGTTTGGCACCCCACCGGATGAATCACGCCGCTATTTCACGATTCGCACCATCATTGACCTGCAACTGGCGGATGTCATCGTCACCAGCGAGCGGCTGATTGCCGCCGCCCAAGTCCAGTCCGCCGATGACGCGCGCCGGCACGCGAAACCGCTGATTCAGTACAGCCCGGAACGCCGCGAGTTGAACCGTGAATTGCGCCGGTACCTTTACAAAAATCTATACTACAATCCGGTGGTCAACCGGCCGCATCTGCGGGCCAAACTGTTGCTGCGGGATCTATTCCAGCATTACCTCAAGCACCCGGAAGAAATTGGCGAACACGCGCGCCAGCGGATGCGCCAGGATGGCCGGCACCGGATCGTGTGCGATCACATTGCGGGCATGACCGACCGCTCGCTCATGGCCGAACATGAGCGATTATTCGACCCCAAATCCGAAATCCCGAATTCAACGCAAAGACGCCAAGCGGCAAAGACGCAAAGGCAAAGCAAAGGATAGTGGAGGTGAATGGTGGATGGACGAGGATTTCCACGCGTTGACGATGAGGCCGGCAAAACGATGGGAGCGCCGGTTTCCTGACCCGGCTCGTTTCAAATTGCACACCATTGAGCCGGGTCGGAGACCGGCGCTCCGACAGCAAACGAGGCCCTGCCGAGCAATGCTCGGCGCTCCAGCAGCATCCATTCTCCATCCTCTGCTCCCCTGGGCGCCTTCAGGCTAAAACTCTTTTGCCTCGTTCCGGCCCAGCGTCAACAACCCACCCATGATCAATTTGTCCTGATTTTCCTTGGCAATAGTGAACGACAAGGACCGGTTGGTGTGGTCGAATTTGTGTTCGCAGTCCATGTCATGGTGCCGTGGCCGGAAGTTCCGCAAGCAATTGCGACACCGTTTTCGTCTGGCCCGGCAGAATTAAGTCCGGCGCGATTTCATTCAATGGCTCCAGCACGAAGCGCCGCACACCGGCGCGGGGATGCGGCAGGATGAGCCTGGGGGTGTTACGGGTGGCGTTCCCAAACGCGATCAAATCCAAATCCAATGGCCGTGGCTCATTAAGGATTTTCTTCGGTCGCCGGCCAAATTCCTGTTCCAATGCGAGCAATTTTTCCAGCAGCGATTCCGGGGTTTCCTCCGTTCGCGGCACGAGGCCGGCAACGGCGTTCATAAAATCCGGCGAACCGGGCGGGCAATCCACCGGCGAGGTCCGCCACAGGGAAGATTTGCGGATCGGCGCATCGGAAAGAGATTGCAGCCGCACCAGGACGGCGCGGAGCACTCCGGCGGAGTCGCCCAGATTTGAGCCGAGGGCGATGAATGCTTTTGTAGCAGCCGACGTGAGGAGGCTCATGCTATTCTCCATGAAAAAATGTCCGAGCCTCTTCACGTCGGCTCCTACAAGCTCACTTCAGCCCCAGCACGTCCTGCATGTTGTAGAGGCCGGGCTTTTGGTTGACCAGCCATTGCGCGGCGCGCAGCGCGCCGTTGGCAAAGGTGTCGCGGCTGGAGGCCTTGTGCGTGAGTTCCACGCGTTCGCCGACGTTTGCAAAAATGACCGTGTGGTCGCCCACCACGTCGCCGCCGCGGAGGGAGTGGACGCCAATCTCCCCGGGCGTGCGTTCACCCACCAGCCCCACGCGGCCATGACGCGCCGCTTGCTCCAGATGCAACTGGCGCACGTCCGCGAGGATTTCCGCGAGCGTTTTCGCGGTGCCGCTGGGCGCGTCCTTCTTCAGACGATGGTGCATCTCCACGACTTCCAGGTCGAAGTCTGGGCCGAGGATTTCAGCCGCCTTGCGCGTGAGCCAAAACAGGGTGTTGACCCCGGTGGAAAAATTCGACGCCCACACGATGGGAATCTTCTGGGTGTGTTGCTTGATCTCGAACGTGTCTGTGTCCGTGTGGCCGGTGGTGCCAATGACCAGGGCCTTCTGGTGTTTGGCACAGAGCTGCGCGACCTCGACCGTGGCGGCATGGGTGCTGAAATCAATGACCACGTCGCAATCGCGAATGACGGCGGCGAGATCGTCGCCCTGGTCTATCTGCGCAACGATTTGGAGGCCGGGGAGCTCCTTGGCGCAGGATACGAGCGCCTGGCCCATCCGGCCTTTGGATCCAGTAATGATAATCCGGGTATTCATGCCAGCACGCCGCACCGCTTGAGCGTGGTGCGGAGCGTTTCCCGGTTCTTTGGGTGCATGGGCACCAGCGGCAGGCGATATTCCTCTGCAATCAATTTCATCATGGCCAGCGCGGCTTTCACCGGCGTGGGATTGGTTTCGATAAACAGATCCTTGAACAGCGCATAATACCGCGCGTGCAACGCCGCCGCCTTCCGCGCGTCACCGCGCGCACACGCCCGCACCATCTGCGCCACTTCCTTGGGAATGACATTGGAGGCCACGCTGATGACCCCGTCCGCGCCGACGGACATGAAGGGCACCGTGAGCGAATCATCGCCGCACAAAATCTGGAATTTTGGCCCCAGCGCGGCGCGCAACTGGGAAACCCGGTCGCAGCTACCGCCCGCCTCCTTGATGCCAACGATATTCTTGCAGTCTTGCGCGAGGCGCTTGACGGTGTCCACGGCGATCTCGATGCCGCAACGGCCGGGAATGCTGTACAGCACGAGGGGCAGCTTGGTGGTCCTGGCAATGGCCTGGAAATGTTGATATAAACCCTCCTGCGTGGGTTTGTTGTAATACGGCGCGACTTGCAGCGACCCGTTGGCGCCTGCCTGTTCGGCCGCCTGGGTGAGATAAATCGCCTCGCTCGTGGAGTTGCCCCCGGTGCCGGCGAGCACTTTGGTCCGGCCCGCCGCATACTTCACCGACAGCGCGATGATTTGGATGTGCTCCTCGTAAGTGACCGTGGGCGATTCCCCGGTGGTGCCGACGGGCACAATGCCGTCCACGCCGCCCTTGATCTGAAATTTGATCAGGCGATCGAGCGCGGTTTCGTCCAGTTTGCCGCCGCGGAACGGCGTCACAATTGCGGTATAGGTTCCCGTAAACATGGTTTAATCCAGACGGATAAAATAGCGGAAAACCGTGGTTTGGCGAGCGGGAAATTTCTGCTACGCCGCGCCGGAGCGCCGGCCTGGCTCGATGAAATTCCGCGTTCACCGGAGCGCCGGCCTCCGGTACGGCGTGTTTCAAGCGGTACGCCAAGTCTCGAGTTATGTTCCGTCGAGCCGGGTCGGAGACCGGCGCTCCGCCGCTCACGCCAGGGCTTCGGCCAGGACTTCGGCCATGTGCTGCGCGCGGACGGTGGCGAGATGCCGCACTTGATGGCGGCAACTGGTGCCGGAGAGCACAATCGTGGTGCCGTAAGGCTGGTGTTTGATTTGTTCCATCAACGGCCCGGCGACCTTTAGCGACAGTTCATATTTGGACGCCAGCAGGCCGAACGACCCGGCCATGCCGCAGCAGCCGGTGTCGAGCAGGGTCACGGTGCGGTTGGGCAGGCGGGCGGCAAGCTGACGGGAACTCCGAGGGTTCGTCAGCGCCTTGGCGTGACAATGCACATGAATGGCCACCCGCCCCTGTTCGTGATCGAACTTTAACGCGTCCGGTTCCTGTTTCAGCATATGTTCGATAAAATCCTCGAACAGAATGCAACGCGCCGCCACCTCCGCCGCGCCGGGCAAGCCCAATTCGCGGTAGTCGTCCACGAACATCGAGTAGCAGGACGGTTCCAGAAAAATGACCGGCGCCTCGTCGTTGGCGAGCATCGCCAGGTTGTGCCGCCCGAGTCGGGCCGCCTCGTCCAGGTGGCCGACGCTGAACGCCGGGCGGCCGCAGCATTTGCGCGCCTGCGGCAGCGTGACATAGCAGCCGGCGGCTTCGAGCACTTTCACGGCGGCCATGCCGATGGCCGGCTCGTGGTAGCGCGTGAACGTGTCGTCCCACAGCACCACGCGTCCGCGCCGGCCATCCGGGTCGTGCCGCCGCTTATGGAACCAGTGGTCGAAGCGCTGGCGCGCGAAGGCGGGGATTTCCCGTTCCCCGCTGATGCCGAAAAATCTGCCGAAGATATGGCGGAGCGAACGGGAGCCGAAGATGGCATTGGCCAGCGAGGGCATGGAGCAGCCGAAGCGGCCCAGCGCATCCACCGAACTGACCAGTCTTTGCAGGGGCGTCAAGCCGTCGCGCTGGGTGCGCGCGTGCAACAACTCGGCCTTGAGCAGCGGCAGATTGACATTGGACGGACATTCGGTGGCGCAGGCCTTGCAGGACAAGCAATTCGACAGCGCGTACTCCAATTCCGCGGCGCGCAGGGGATCCTGGCCCGTGCCGCGCAATTCCAGCGCGGCGCGGATCAGATTGGCGCGGCCCCGGGTGGACATGCCCTCCTCGCCGGTGGCCGCGAAGGTGGGGCACATCGTCGGGGTTTGCTTGAGGCAGCCGCCACAGCCGTTGCATTGCTCCAGATTGGCCACAAACGATTCATCGCGCGCCGCGAACGCGAGCTGCGGCACGAACGGCAGCACCAGATTCCGATCCTCCGCCAGCCGCAGGTTCCGGTCAATTTTATAGCGCCCGTCGCCAATGATTTTGCCGGGGTTGAACACGTTGTTCGGGTCAAACGACTGCTTGATCTCCTGCATGACCCGGTACAGCTCCGCGCCGACTTGCGCCTTGAGATATTCCGTGCGGGCGATGCCCACGCCATGTTCGCCGGCGAGGGAGCCTTGGAACTGCGTCACCAGCGCCGCCACCTCGTCGGCAATCTGCCGGAATCTTCGCAAATCCTCCGCGCTGCGCAAATCCAGGACCGGACGCACATGCAGCAAACCGGCGGCCGCGTGCCCGTAAAAAGACGCCTCCACGCCCACGCGCGCCATCAACTCCTCCAAGCCCGCCACGTACGCGGGCAGATCGCGCGGCCGCACCGCGGAATCCTCCACAAAGCATGACGGTTTGGCGGCGCCCTTGCAACCGGTCAGCAGCGACAGCCCGGCCTTGCGCATGGCCCACACCAGATTCTGTTCGTAGGCGGTTCGGAGAATCAACCGGCGCCGGCCCAGGCGGCGTTGTTCCATCTGCGCGAGTTTGTCCCGCGCGTCCGCGAAGAACTCCACAATCAAAATGGCGGTGCAGGGTTGCTCGTCCAGCTTCAGCAGCGCGCGCACCGCTTGAAACTCGCGCTGGCCGCGCGTCTGATCGAATAGCGGGCGGTCCACGTGCTCGATGGCCGCCGGCTGCAAATCCAGCAGCGCCTCCGTGGCCTGCATGGCCTCGGCCACCGAATCAAAAAAGAGCAGGCCCACCCCGCGCTCCGCCGGCAGGGGGACCACCTTCAGTTCCGCGGAAAAAATCCCGGCCAGCGTGCCCTCGCTGCCGCACAGAATGGGTACGAGGTTGCCGGGATTTTCCATGGCCCGCGCCAACGCGTAGCCCGGCCAGCGCTTGGACAGTCCGGCCGGGAAACGTTCGGCGATATGGAGCGAATTCAGCATCACCAAGTCCTCCACCAGGTTGCGCTGCTGCTGCAAGGCCGGCTCGTGCGGGCTGATCCGGGCATACCTGCCGTCGGCCAGGACGAGATCCAGCGAATACACTTGCTGGCCGGTGGTGCCATAGACCGGCGTGTGCGCGCCCGAGGAATCGTTCGCAATCATCCCGCCGAGCGTGGCGCGCGAGCTGGTGGCCACGTCCGGCCCGAAACGGTAGCCGTGCGGATGGAGAAAAGCATTGAGCTGGTCGAGCACCACGCCGGCGCTGACGCGCACGATGCGCCGTTCGGGGTCGAACTCCAGAATCTGCCGGTTATGCCGCGCAAAATCCACGATCAAGCCCTCCCCCACCGCGCCGCCGCACAAGCCGGTGCCCGCGCCGCGCGGAATCACCGGCACGCCCGCCACCAGCGCCGACTGGATAAGCTGGCTGGCGTGCTTGGCCGATTTGGGAAACCCCACCGCCAGCGGCACGATTTGGTACGGCGAGGCGTCCGTGGCGTAAAGCTGGAGCGTCTGGTTGTCGAACGCGACCTCGCAGTTGGACGCGTTCAACGCCGACATCTGTTGGGTGGACAACATCGCCCACAGAATATCGGCAAGGTCGCCGCTTGTAAAACGCGCATTTCTGCGGATTGGAGATGCTGCCTGTCCGCTCAATTACTTCGGGTTAATGGCAATGCCTTTCGGAAATCCATGGCGTGCTGATCGCGATGGTGACGGATCCCGGTGATGCGGTTTTTTTGCGGCGCCTGCCCTATGTGATAAAATCGGTCCGCCGTCGCGGCGAGGCTCGCTTGATCACGGAGACCGCGCGTCGGGCGTTATCGGAAATCAACTGCAACTGCGGCCGCAATGCCGGATTCTCCCCATGCTGCAGCAGCATCCGGTCGGCGTAGCCTTGAATGATCGTCAAAATGTTGTTCAAATCATGCGCCACCTCGCGCCCAATCTGGCCGGATGTCTCCGGCGGCGGCGGTTGCTGCAATTGCGCCAGTGACCCGGGTTCCAAGTTTGGCACGACATTCTGACAGATATTGTCCATGGATGGCATTTGTCCCTTTCAAGCAAAGTTCTTGCCAACAGAGTTTTAGGTCAAAAGGCAGAGTTTCTTCCGTTGCTGCGCACTATTCCCTGACACATTGCCCAGGTTAAGGACAGCGCGACAATCCCGAGCGCTGCGACCGGGGACCTGAATGTTCGAATCCTCCCTCTGTGCGTGGAGTTGATCAAACTCGAACGTAAATCCATTCCCGACTGCAACAGCGGCGGCGAAGCTTTGCAATCCTTGATTTTCCGCGCCTCCACTTCACCACAGGCACGCCAGATCATCAGGCAAGCCGCTCTGAAAGACCCCCTCCAAGCCGCCGCCCAGCGCGCCTGGGAGGTGGATCACGCCAAGCCCAAATCTTGAAAAATCTCCAAGGAAAACGCCCCTGCTCACCGTTGGTTGAACGAATGCCGTCCAAGCCAAATGCAAAGCGCAAAAGCGAATCATTTTGCGTTCTGATTTTGAATACCCGCCTGAGGGGCGTTCAGTAAATCATCCAGCCCCGGGGGCTTTATCGAGGTTGGGGTTTCTGGTCGCGGCCTGAACTCGGCCGCCTGCCGCCTGGCTTCATCAAGTTGCTCGGGCGAAAGCCTGGGCGCCAGCGCCGATAGATTCACCTGTGCGGCAGGATTATTTTGACCGGTCGACAGCCACAGCCACTTGTAGCCTTCAACGAGATTTGTCTGTACGCCAATGCCGTGTGCCAAAGCATATCCATAACAATTCTCCGCCGCTGCTTGGCCCTGATTTGCGGCGCGAGCAAGCCACTTCAGGGCGTTGGTTTCGTCGTAGGGAACCTCCTGGCCCATGATGTCGAGATACCCCACCTCGAATTGAGCGTCCGCGCTACCACCTTTGGCGGCCGCGATGAGCCACTTCATGGCCTCATCCATACTTTTCGGCAAGCCGTCTTCCCCGGCGCGATACATTCGCCCCAAGGCGGTTTCGGCATCAGGCAAACCTGCTTTTGCCGCCTTCTGACACCAGTACAGCACTTGCGATTCATCTTTCTCAGTTCCAGTTCCAAAACGGTAATCCGTCACGAGTTGATATTGCGCCCGCGGCACACCATTTTCCGCGGCAAATTTGAAGGCCCTGAATGCCTCCACCAGATTCGTTTCGGTCCCGACGCCATTCTTGTAGAGCGAGCCAAGTTGATAGGCAGCCAGGGGATGACCTTGCGCGACCGCTTCTTTCAGCCAATAAACTGCCCATTCTGCATTGCGTTCACCACCAAGTCCATTCAGGCACATGATGGCCAGCATGAATTGCGCTTGCGGGGATTTGTCCGCCGCCGCTTTCTCAAACCACTTGCGGGCTTCGATTTGATTGGCCGGCAATCCGTGGTATCCAAGCAGGATTTCCGCCAAAAGATATTCCCCTTTTGGTGATCCGGCAACTGCCGCCCGCCGCGCGTACTCTGCCGCCTCGCGCAATTGATCAATGGATTTCTTTTCTCTAAGTCCGCGAATTGCCAACAATAT
>Ga0316217_10002121_pt1 | contig 24433 bp, 24 predicted proteins | sample 1anoAmetaG_FD_203633 | JGI IMG/M metagenome (GOLD analysis project Ga0316217, IMG submission 203633) | Freshwater microbial communities from Trout Bog Lake, Wisconsin, USA - 1anoA | ecosystem: Environmental > Aquatic > Freshwater > Lake > Hypolimnion/Profundal zone | place: USA: Wisconsin...
CTCCAAACTCGATCAAGCGCGCGCCCGCAGCCGCCGCGTATAGACTATCCGCATGACCAAGCGGATCGGCATCCATCTGGGCACGGCGGGCGGAGCTTCCAACGCCGTCGTCGAGGCGCGGGAGATTGGCGCCAACACCTTTCAGATCTTTTCTTCCAGCCCGCGCATGTGGCGCGCGCCCAGGGTGGACCCCAAGCAGGCCGAGCGGATGCGCGAACTGCGCGCCGCCCTGGACATCGGCCCGCTGACGATTCATACCAGCTACCTGGTTAACGTGTGCAGCCAGACGGATGACGTGCGGGAGAAGAGCGTGTCGGCCTTCCGCGGCGAGATCGAGCGCGCCCTGACCTACGGCGCGGAGTACCTGGTGCTGCATCCCGGCTCGTGGAAGGGACTGACCCGCGACGAGGGCCTGAGACTGGCCGCCGATTCCATCACCCGCGCCATCGACGGGCTTGCGTGGCAAGGGACGCCCTTCCACATCCTCATAGAAAACACCGCCGGGGCGGAGTTCTCTCTAGGCGGCAGCTTCGAGCAGGTAGCCGAGCTGGTCGCCCGCCTCCAGGCCACTGCGCCGGTCGGCGTTTGCCTGGACACCTGCCACACCCACGTCGCCGGCTACGATCTGGTCACCGCCGAAGGCTACGAGGAAACCATGCGCCAGGTGGAGAGCACCATCGGCTTCGCGGCCGTGCGCGTCTGGCACTGTAACGACGCCAAGGCCGAGCGCGGCTCCAAGCTCGACCGCCACGAGCACATCGGCCAGGGCACCATGGGCGTCGAGCCCTTCCGCCGCCTGCTCAACGACGCGCGCTTCGCCCACACCGCTTTCATCGCCGAAACCCCGGTCGACGCCCCCGGCGACGAGGAGCGCAATGTGCGGGTGCTGAAGAGCCTGGTGGAATAATTTTCACCGAATTGTACCGTTACGCGGTACAATAGGCCAACAGGAAAGGCTGCAAGGATGATTCTCGGATTCCGGGACCGGTGGTTGCAGGATTTTTTCCTGCACAACCTGCCCAGCCGGAATGTTCCACCTGATTTGGACAAGCGGCTTTTCAGAAAGCTGCAATTGCTGGACGACGCCATGTCAGATGCCGACTTGCGCGTCCCCCCGAGCAACCATTTTGAGAAGCTGCTGGGAAAACTGGATGGCTGGCACTCCATCCGGGTCAACGATCAATGGCGGCTGATCTTCCAGTGGGACGGCGGAAGAGGCGAGGCCGCCGAGGTTTATCTCGACAATCATAGCTACCGGTGAGGTTTGGATATGCTGAGCACGGAACGAAAGCCAGTAGGCGTGGGCGAAATGCTCGTCGAGGAGTTTTTGACTCCCATGAAGCTGACGCAAGGCGCATTGGCCGAGGCGATGGGCGTGCAGCGCAAACTGGTCAATGAGCTTTGCAACGACCGGCGCGCCGTTACCGCCGATACGGCGCTGATGCTGGCGCGCGTCTTCGGTAACTCGCCGGAGTTCTGGCTCAATGTGCAGCGCCGGACTGACCTATGGGAAGCTCTGCACACGCCTAAGCGGCGGCAGAGAATTGATCAGGCAAGGGCGTTGCAGGTGGTCGCGTAGCCTGTTCTGGAACAACTTGTCGCAGCGCCGAAGATGCTCTTGAGCCCCACGCCGCTTGCCAAAAAACTTGCATCGCGTCAGAATGCTTCTGCCACCAAATCTTACGCAAGAGGAGAGTTATGCGCGGAAGCTTCTTGAAAGTCTTGGCGCTGTTTGTCGCTTCAGCGCTCCCCGTGCCAGCCCAGTTCCATGACCGAGAGCTTACTGTTGAACGATGTGGGCCCATATTCATGCCGGTCAACAATCCTGCAAATGCAGTGCATGAGCCATTCACTACGAAGTACGTCGTTTCGTCGCAGCTATTACAGAAAGATGGAACCACTAAGGCCGTTGAGACTACTGTGGTGGACGCCTACGACTCGCAAGGCCGTTGGATGAATTCAAAAACAGTGGCTCCATCGCCGGAGGAAGAATCGCCGAGTACCCACTTCTGCGTTTACGACCCTGTCGCCGGTATCAGGACCACCTGGACCGTACCGGGTAAGGAGGCCACGCGGATGGGAATTGCCGAAATTGAATCGTCGCATTCCGCTTGTGCGAAAGAAAGGAAATTCGAGGATGAAGTTCTTCGCTCCAAACCTTTAGTGGAAGATTTGGGAACACAAACGATTCAAGGGTATGTGGCACACGGAATCAGGACTTCCAGGTCAATTCCGATTCGCGCAGATGAGAATAACTCAACTATCGTGCGCAGTGTTGAGGTCTGGAGGGCCCCGGTCCCTGGAATGAGCTTTCTTGCGGGTCTTGAATTGACGGATACTCCTCGCCTCGACGATCCGTGGTACTGGAATAAGCAAGAGAAGCTTGGGTTCTTCGGTCTGAAGCTACCGGAACTTTTCGCGACGGCAAGCGGCCGGACCGGTCTATTGGTGCGTGAGGTTACTGAGGACCCTCGGTTTGGGAGGAGATCGGAGGAAGTGCAGGACTATCGTCAGGGTAATCCCGACCCCTATCTCTTCCAACCACCTGAGGATTACAAGATTGTGACGAAGAAAGCTACACCCGCCGTCTGCCCCCTAGAAGAGGCAGCGACGCCAACTCAATCACGCTCATCGCACACGCCGTAGCCGCCCTCCCGTTTACACTTAAGGGGATATGGCTGAAGACCTGGAACTGCGCTACGACCCCTCGGCAATCGAACCCAAATGGCAGGCACGGTGGGCGGCGGACCCCGCTCTCTACGCGGCCGAGCCCGTCTCCTGCGGCAAGCCCAAGTACTACGTGCTGGAGATGCTGCCCTATCCCAGCGGCCAGTTGCACATGGGACACGTGCGCAACTACTCGATCGGCGACGCCCTGGCGCGCCACATGTGGATGCGCGGCTACAACGTGCTCCATCCCATGGGCTGGGACGCCTTCGGCCTGCCTGCCGAGAACGCCGCGCTCAAGAACAACGTGCCCCCGCGCGAGTGGACGCAGTCCAACATCGCCGCCATGAAGCGCCAGATGGAGCGCCTCGGCTTGGGCTACGACTGGGCGACCGAAGTGGCCACCTGCCTGCCCGAGTACTACCGCTGGAACCAGTGGTTCTTCCTGCGCATGTACGAAAAGGGCCTGGTCTATCGCAAGAAGAGCAAGGTCAACTGGTGCCCGGAGTGCGCCACGGTGCTGGCCAACGAGCAAGTGGTGGACGGCTGCTGCTGGCGGCACGAGACCACCCTGGTGGATCAGCGCGACCTGGTGCAATGGTTTTTCCGCATCACCGCCTACGCCCAGGAACTGCTCGACGGCCTGGACAAGCTGGACGGCTGGCCAGAAAAAGTGCGCATCATGCAGCGCAACTGGATCGGGCGCAGCGAGGGCACCGAGGTCGATTTCTTCCTGGATGAACAGGGATCAGGGGTCAGGGATCAGGGAATAGACGCAGATCCTTCGACTCCGCTGCGCTCCGCTCAGGATGACAGTGCTATACCGAGCGCTCAGGATGACAAGGCTGTGCGCATCCGCGTGTTTACTACGCGCGTGGACACCATCTTCGGCGCGACCAGCGTGCAGCTTGCGCCGCAGCACGCGCTGGTGACGGAGTTCACGGCCACCGACGCCGCTCTCAAGGCGCAGGTCGATGAGCTGCTCGACCAGCAGAAGAAGGCGCGCGAGGCCGGCGATCTGGGCGCGATTGAAAAGCACGGTGTCGCGACCGGCTGCTACGCCATCAATCCCTACAACGGCCAGCGCGTGCCCATCTGGGTGGCCAACTACATTCTGGCCGACTACGGCACCGGCGCCATCATGAGCGTCCCGGCGCACGACGAGCGCGACTTCGAATTCGCCACCAAGTACAGCCTGCCCATCGTGCAGGTGATTCAACCCGAGGACCCTGCCCTGGCCGTGGTGATGCCCTTCGTGTCCGAAGAAGGCGCGCTGGTCAACTCCGGCGAGTACGACGGGCTGAGCTGCTCGCAGGCGCAGAAGAAGCTCCAGGAGATTGCCGAGGCGGGCGGTTTCGGCGAAGGCAAGATCATCTTCAGGCTCAAGGACTGGGGCGTGAGCCGCCAGCGCTACTGGGGCACGCCGATCCCCATGCTGCACTGCGAGAAGTGCGGCCTGGTGCAGGTTCCCGACGAGCAATTGCCCGTGGTGCTGCCTCCGCAGATCGAGATCACCCAGCAGGGCGGCTCGCCGCTCAGCCGTGTACCGGAGTTCCTGAACGCCACCTGCCCCAAGTGCGGCGGCCCGGCCAAGCGCGAGACCGACACCATGGACACCTTCGTCGACTCGAGCTGGTACTTCTACCGCTACACCGACGCCAAGAACTCCAGCGCTCCTTTCGATCCGGCAACCGCGCAGTACTGGTTCCCCATCGATCAGTACATTGGCGGCGTGGAGCACGCCATTCTGCACCTGATCTACTCGCGCTTCTGGACCAAGGTGATGCGCGACCTGGGCCTGATTGTCAACGACGAGCCGGCCCGCCGCCTCTTCACGCAAGGCATGGTCATCAAGGACGGCGCCAAGATGTCCAAGTCCAAGGGCAACGTGGTATCGCCCGATGAGATGATCGCCAAGTACGGCGCGGACGCCACCCGCATGTACGCTCTCTTCGCGGCTCCGCCGGACCGCGACCTGGACTGGCAGGAGGACGGCGTGGCCGGCGTGAGCCGCTTCCTGGGCCGCGTCTGGCGGCTGGCGACGAAATACGCGCCCCTTGCCCGCACCGCCCGCGGCCAGCAGGCCGAGGCGCCGGCAGGTTTGTCGCTGAAGCTGCTGCGCAAGCTGCACCAGACGATCGCCAAGATCACCCTCGACTTCGAGGGCCGTTGGCACTTCAACACCTGCGTGGCGGCCATCATGGAGCTGGTCAACGACATCCAGGCTGCCGACGCGCAACTGGCAGCGGGCGAGGTGTCCGCGCCGGCGGTGCGCGAGCTGCTGCGCACGCTGGTCCTGCTCCTGGCTCCGCTGGCGCCTTATCTCGCCGCCGAGCTGTGGCAAGAGCTGGGCGAGGAAGGCTCGGTTCTGCGCGCTCGCTGGCCGGTCTCCGATCCCGAATTGGCCAAGGAAGACGAGCTTGCGATTCCGGTGCAGGTCAACGGCAAGCTGGTGATGGTGGTCACCGTGGCCGCCGATGCCAGCCCCAAAGAGATCGAGGCCGCCGCGTTGGCCGGCGAAAAGGTGCAGGCGCGCACCGCGGGCAAGACGGTGATCAAGATCATCGTGGTGCCCGGCAAGCTGGTCAATTTGGTCGTCAAGTAGAAGCTCCGTGCCCCCATCCATTTCGCGTTCGTTGCGAAATGGGTGGGAGAGCACGAACCTGAACTAACCTCCTGCCCGCCGCGCAAGAACGGCAAGGGTGGGAATTCACGAACCGCAACCCGCATCGTTTCCGAGGTGAAGCATGGCCGCACCGTTGCGCGGAACCCAGTCGCTGGTCGGCCAGATGGGCTGGGTCTTCGAGCGGCCTTCGCTCACCGGCATCGAGATCGCCTGGCGCTGGCTCTTCGGCGTGCCCTTCCTGGCAGTTTGCCTGGCTGAGGCGCATCGGATTCTCGCCGTGCTTCCCTTGAATGCCTCCGGCCTCAACGATCTCAACCCGCAAAATCCCTGGGTCGCGGCGGTGCAACTGAGCGACGCCTGGGCGCTCTACCAGCCCCATTTGGCCGTTGTGCTGCGCTGGCTGCTGCCCCTGGCGGCGCTAGCCTGGGTGGTCCTCAGCGGCCTCGGGCGCAGCCTGCTCCTCAAGCGCATGGAGCCGCGCTTTCGCTTTCGCCCTCTGGAGACGATGCTTCTTCAGGCCGCTTGGCTGGCGCTCTTCGCCGCTGCCTGCTGGGGCTGGTTTCGTTCCATCGAGTGGGTCGCGGCCACGCACATTGCCGCCGTTGGCGAACCTGACCTGATCGGCTACTCCATGTGGGTCATCTTTCTCTCGCTGGGATTCTTCACGGCCTTTGCGCTGATCAGTTGGGCGCTGTCGGTTGCGCCTCTGTTGATGCTGCTGGAGGATCGCTCCGCGCTTTCCGCACTGGGTCAGAGTCTCCGTCTGGGGAAGGCCTTCGCCGGCAAACTGGCGGAGATCAACCTGGTGATGGGCATCGTCAACCTGGCGCTGCTGGTGGTAGCCATGGTGCTCTCGGCCGCGCCCTTGCCCTTCAGCGACCAGCTCGGTCCCGACGCCATGCACGGGATCTATGCCGTGGCGACGATCTTTTACTTTGTCGCCAGCGACTATTTCCAGGTGGTGCGGCTCAAGGGATTTGTGGAGTTCTGGAAGATGTTCCGCGGCGATTCCATGCCCGCGGACTCCATTTCCTGATTGCTGCCGCGCCCGCTCAAAGCTCCCTGGTTTCACAGGCAATCCAAGCGTCAGCGGTCCAAAAATCGCCCCCTGTCCTGCCTTCCGTCTTTTGCCGATAGTACAAAGTTAGCTCTCGAAGAAGAAGGCGTCTCAGACCTCCATGAAGAGCAACCCAGGCACCGCCGAGATCGAGGATTCCAACCAAGAGATTCGGCAAATCTCCCATTTCGACCCGTTGACAGGCTTGCCCAACGGGATACTGTTGTGTGCGCGCTTGCGCCAGGCCATGAGCCAGATCGCCCAGCCGGGACAGATTCTGGCGTTGGCTTATCTGGATTTGGACGGCCTGAAAGAGATCAACGATCGGCATGGATACGCGGTTGGCGATCGGGTGTTGAACGTGCTGGCCGAGAGGCTGAATCATGCCCTGGGAAGAAACGGCATGTTGGCTCGTCTGGGCGGAGCCGAATTTGCCGCGCTCCTGCCCGCACAGCCGGACCAGGCTGCGCAGGAAGCGGCGGTTGCCGGCCTCCTGGATGCCATTGCCGCTCCGATACCGCTCGATGGCCTTGCCCTTCGCCTGCGAGGCCGCGCGGGAGTCGCTTTTGGCTCGCAACAGCAAGACCTGCCTCCGGAGGAACTGCTGCAGCGGGCCAATCGCGCCATGCGCCAAGCCCAGCATGTGGATGAGAACCGCCTGTGTTGCTTCGATCCCACGCGCGATTTGGCTTCGCTCGATCGCCATGCGTGCATCGACCGAATTCGCCAGGGCCTCGCAGCGGACGAATTCGTGCTTTTCTACCAGCCCAAAGTCAACATGAGCTCGGGCAAGGTGGTCGGCGCCGAGGCATTGCTTCGCTGGCAACATCCGGAAAGAGGGCTTCTGCTCCCTGGAGAGTTCCTTTCGGTGATTGACGATCACCCGCTGGCCAGCGAAATGGGCGAGTGGGTCATCGCCACGGCCCTCACGCAAATGACCACCTGGGGTGCGATCGGGCTGCATACGCCCGTCAGCGTGAATGTCGGCGCCCGCCAGGTGCAACAGCCTGGCTTCATCGACTGCCTCAAAAAGCTCCTCAAGCTCCATCCCCAACTCAAGCCGTTCCAGTTGGAGCTGGAGATTCGCGAGGCCAGCGCGCTCGAGGATGTGGGCGGGCTTTCCCGCTTGCTGAGCGAATGCCGGGCAATTGGCATCTCCTTTGCCCTGGACGACTTCGGCGCTGGGCAATCCTCCCTGAACGATCTCAAGCGCTTGCCCGCCAACGTGCTCAAGATCGACCCCGGCTTTGTGCGCCATATCCTCACCAATCCCGAAGACCTGGACATTCTGGAGGGGGTATTGGGTCTGGCCACCGCGTTCCGCCGCCAGTCGATTGCCGAAGGCGTGGAGAGCGTGGACCAGGGCCTGCTCCTGCTGCAACTGGGCTGCGAGTTGGCTCAGGGGTACGCCATCGCGTATCCCATGCGGCCCGAGGCGTTTCCGGATTGGGTGGCGACCTGGCGGCCCGACCCGCGCTGGACCAAGGCCCTGGCCGTCAACATCGACGAACGCCCGATGCTCTATGCGGGCGCGGAGCACCGCGCCTGGATTGCGTCCATCGAAGGCTATCTGCGCGGCGAAGACTACAAGGAACCGCAGCTCGACCGCCACGATTGCCGCCTGGGCGCGTGGATGGATGCCGAGGCCTTTGCGGGGCGCAACTCTCACCCCGAGTTTCAGGCAATTTCCGCGCAGCATTGGCGTCTCCATGCGCTGGCCACGGGAATCCTGAAATATCGGGCGCAAGGGCGCAACGCCGAAGCCATCGCGCATCTGACGGAACTTCACAGCAGTTTGAACAAGCTGGTCGAGCAGATCGAGGCGTTCACCAATCGGGAGTAGGGCAGACGGCGTATTCGCTACTCGTGGGAAGAGACCAGGCATGGATTTCCCGATTGCCGCTCACCCTCGCGCCAGCGCGCATCCGCAAGCACCACCGAGGTTTCGATCTGGCGGTCGGGCACCGTCCAGTACTTCTTCAGCAGCCGGTTCTTCTCTTCGATGGGTACCAACTCGAAGTGGTGCTTCTGGTAGAAGCCGATCGCCCAGACGGCATCCGCCCAGGCGCCGATCAAGATGGGTCCGCTCGTCAGCTCTCTCAAATGAGCGAGCAACTGCCCGCCGAGACCCAGCTTCTGGATGGCGGTGCGGACATAGGCGTGCCGGATCAGGGTCACATCCTGAACGCGCTGAATCCCCATCACTGCCAGCAGAGTCCCGTTCTCCTCGTAGCCCCAGAAGATAACTCCCTCGCCGATCTCCTGCCGTAGCTTCTCCATGGACATATACGGCTCTGTCCATCGATCTGCCGGGATGATGCCTTTGTAGGCCTGCGCGCCCTCGTTGACGATGGTCCAAATGGTCTCAACATCCCGGTCGTCGCAGCGGCGAATCATACTTACTCCCTCGTTCAGGTTTGTGAACCAGGTCGTTAGACGAACCCAGACCCGAAAACGACAACGGCGGTACTCGGCGCCTCGGAGGATCGTGCTCACCCACCCTTCGCGAAGGGCCAAAGGATGGGGCACCCGCCATGGGAGCCGGGTCGAGGGTGGGCTACGCGCCACCCATCTCGGTGGCTAGTCGGTTGTGGATGTACGGCCGCTCCCCCCCTTCCCACTCCCTCCCGGTGTGTTTGGGGCAAGTTGTTTGCTGGCAACGCGCTGGAGCCATGGTTCTACCGTAAGTTGGTTATTTTTCAGGAACATGGAAGCCAGGTTCTTGAAAACATGGAATTTACACGGGCTGGTGTGCGGTGTTGGGCGGGAGCAGCGCAGCAGGGCTGCTGAGGGAACACAACGCTTGAGAACAGGTTAGCGCATGGAGAGAAATAAGCGGCAAATAGGGCTTCCGTGGAAAGCGCTGACAATAAGGGAGATCCCTTCAATCGAGGAGGGATGGGGCTTGACGCGCGGTTTGGCGTTTTTGGCGGCGGCGGGGTAAGAAAAAGAGGGCGGGTTGGGATTCGTGGTCTCCCACTCATCCACGATGAAACCGTGGATGAATGGGGCACGGCGCCTGGGTTGGGACGGGTCACCGGGACCGTGCCCTAGAACAGCTTCAGCCGGATCACGAAGTACTTCTTCGGGTCTTCGCGCATGACCTTGACCAGTTGCTGCGCCTGGTCCAGGGTCTGGTCGGCATGGTCGTAGAGCGCGCGGTTTTGCACCAGTTGGCCGATCGTCCCCTTGCCCTCGTCCACGTTCTTGAGGATGCTGTCCAGGCGGGTCACCGTATCGTCCAGCTTGGCGGCAAAGGCCGGGTCCTTGGCCAGTTTGCCCAGCGAGCCCTTGCCGGCGTTGATCTCGGCGACCAGTTGGTTGGTGTTGGCCACAGCGGCGTTCAGGTTGTTATAGAGGGTATCGTCCTTGAGCAGCTTGCCGGCGCTGCCCTTGCCCTCGTCGAGTGCGGTAGTGATCCGGTCGAGCCGGTCGACGGCCGAGTTGGCGCGCGTGTAGAGGGTATCGTCGGCGATCAGCTTGCCCAGCGAGCCCTTGCCGTCGGCCACGCTGCCGGTGATGGTGTCCAGGTTGGCGGCGATGCGCGCGATGCGGTTGTAGAGGGCCGGGTCGTTGATCAGACTGCCTAGAGTGCCTTTTTTCGTGTTGAGCGTGTCCACCAAGGTCTCCACCTTGCGCAGGAGAACGGTGACCTGTTCGATGGAGACGTTGCTGGTGCGGATGACGTCCTGGATGCTGGGCGCGCCGGCTGCTTTCAGTTCGGCGTTGTTGGCGGGCGGCGGGCCGCTGGCGTGGCTGGAGTCCAGATCGATGTAGCTGTCGCCCAGAACCCCCGCCTGGGCGATGGAGGCGGTGGTGTCGCGGTGCATCGACCCCATGTACTCCTCGCCCACCCGCATGGTCACTTCGACCGGCGTGGGATTGCGGTCGGCGACCACGCGCACGTGGGTCACGTTCCCGATGGTGACGCCTTCCAGGGTGACCGGCGCGCCATCCTTGAGCCCGGCGGCATTTTGAAAGTAGGAGCGCAGCATGAGTTTGCGCGCAAACAGCCCGCCCGTCGACCCGGACATGAGAAAGATAAGGAAGATCAGCACGGCCATAGCCGCCAGCACCAACGCTCCCACTCTCAGTTGCGACCACTGAATCTCTTTGCGGCTGGGCACAGAACTCCCCTGACTGAATTGAGTCCCTTGACGCCTTGAGGATAGCAGACCCGACTGGCCTTACAGCCCGTCCTCGAGCACCACGCTGGCCATGGCCAGATCGGCCGTATGGGTAATGGAGAGTGCGGCACGAGTTACCCCCAGCCGGGCGGCAATCTCGGCGGCGCGGCCATGGTACTGGATAGTCGGTCTCCCGCTGGGTTCGCGGACCACCTCGATCTCCAGCCAGTTCACTCCGTAGCTGATGCCCGTACCCAGGGCCTTGGCGCCGGCTTCTTTGGCGGCAAAGCGCGCGGCCAGGCTTTCGCCGGCTTTTTTCTTGCGCAAGCAGTAGGCCTGCTCCGCTCCGGTGTAGACGCGATCGAGAAACCGCTGACCGTAGCGATCCACAGATTGCTGGATGCGCCCGATCTCTACAAGATCGATTCCGCTGCCGATAATCATGCTGTCTTTCAAGCTACATCATCGTACTGGTGGAAGGGGCTGCGGGGCGAAGGGCAAGCGACGCTCCCTGAAGGGCAAATCCCGGTCGCGCCGGGTGTGAGAACGCGCTTTCGGTTACCAGCGCAGATCGCACCAGGGCCTCAGGGCAGCTTGAATGTTTCAAAGCCGGGCAGCGCCGTTCGACTCCTGAACAGCGGTCATGCTGCGCCGCCTGGCACCGATAATGCGGAAGTGAGGCTGATGACAGTGCCGGATCAGAGCGCGGGACAAACGATGAACGTTCCTTGGGCGTTGCAGATGAAGGCCATCTCCATCGAGGAGCCTTCTCGGCTGGTCCAGACCCTCACGGGCGCCATCCTCGGTTGCGGCGGCTGGGTCCTCAGCCGGGGCGCCGACGATATGGGCAAAGTGAGCATGTTGTTCGAGTTCGAGCGTCAGGCCTGCGTCGATATCTATAGCGTTCTGATCGCCGCAGGCTTGGAACTGAGCCAGAACGGCCATTTGCGCTTTACCGAACTGTGCCAATGCACCCGCAGCCACCCGCGCGATTGCGCCACAGAGATTGCCAGCATCGACCTGGATGTCCAGACCTTCCCGGTGGAGATGGTCCACGGCTCGCACAGCTGCGAGATCGTCTAGCGAACCGCCCGCCGCACCGCCTTGGCCCCTGCTCGAATTCAGAATGGAACGGAAAGAAGCGCCACCCGCCCCGCGCGGGACCGCGATCGTCCGCGCCCCAACGCCTGCGCTTGACGCGAACTTCTCTCGGCCCACGGAATCCTCGGCGACTTCCGGCAGGACGCCATGATTTGGCCACGCACGTAACAGAGCGGAAAAGCAGACCGCATGGCGTGGGACTGGCCCGACTTTGGGCAAAATTCCGTGGCAGGAATCCGAAGAGTAAACAGGGGCGGAGCACGCAGCAAAAAGAGCTCCGTGCCCCATCCTTTCCGCGCTTTTGCGGAAAGGGTGGGAAAGCACCAAGGCAAATCCGCCGTCCGATGGTTGCGCCAAGAATCTCGGTTGGGAGAGCACAAAGGCCGAATCCGCCTCCAGCCATCCGTCCGCGTCAACCCGCCTCGACCAGCCCATACCGCCGCTGCCAGGCCTCTCTCAGCCGCGCCCACACCCGCGTGCGCTCGGCTTCGGTTACCTCGGGGCCGGGAGCAGTGGCGAACCGCGCTGCCTCGATCTTGGCCAGTTCCAGCAACTGCCGGTCGCGCAGCAGGTTGGCCACGCGAAAGTCGGGCAATCCGGCCTGCCGGGTGCCGAAGAACTCGCCCGGCCCGCGCAGGTTCAAGTCCAGCTCGGCCAGCTCGAATCCGTCCTGGGTGCGCACCATGGCGTTCAGCCGCTCCTCGCCCACCGCGGAGACCCGCGGGCCGGTGATCAGCACGCAATAGCTTTTGGCTGCGCCGCGACCGACGCGGCCGCGCAACTGGTGCAACTGGGCCAGGCCGAAGCGCTCCGCGTGTTCGACGACCATCACCGACGCGTTGGGAACGTCCACGCCCACCTCGATGACCGTGGTGGCCACCAGCACGTCGATCTCGCCGCGTTGAAAGCGGCGCATCACGACCTCTTTATCGTCGGCATCGAGACGCCCGTGCAAGAGCCCCACGCGCAGCCCGGCCAGCGCACCCGTGCGCAGCTTCTCGTGCATCTCGACGGCGGACTTCAACCCCGACTTCGCTTCCGGATTGGCTTCCTGCGCCGCTTTGGGAAAGAGCTCCGGGGTCTTGCCCTTGCGAACGGCCTTGCGGGCTGTCTTGGGAGGTTCTTCAAGGCCCGCCTCTGGCTCGTCGTGGGAGAAGTCCAGCTCCGGCTGGTCGTCCTTGGTCCCCTCGATCACCGGGTAGACGATGTACGCCTGGCGGCCGAGCGCCACCTGCTTGCGCACAAAATCCCACACCTCGTCCGACATCTCTCCGGGCACGCGGCGGGTGACGATGGGCGTGCGGCCGGGCGGCAGTTCGTCGAGCACGCTCACGTCGAGATCGCCGTAGAGCGAGAGCGCCAGGGTGCGCGGAATCGGCGTCGCGGTCATCACCAGCATGTCCGGCTCGGCCTGATTGGGCTTCTTCATCAGCTTGAAGCGCTGCAAGACGCCAAAGCGGTGCTGCTCGTCGACCACCACCAAGCCCAGCTTGTCGAACTCGACTTTCTCCTCGATCAGGGCATGGGTGCCGATCACCAGTTGCGCCTCGCCGCGATTGATCTCGCCGCGCGTGGAGCGCTTGCGGTCCTCGGCCAGCGAGCCGGTCAGCAGCACAATACGCGGCTTGCGCGAGGACTTCTCCAGCAGCTTGCGCATGGCCAGAAAGTGCTGCGTGGCGAGAATTTCCGTGGGCGCCATGAGCGCCGCCTGATAGCCGTTCTCCATGGCCACCATCATGGCTTGTAGCGCCACGATGGTCTTGCCCGAGCCCACATCGCCTTGCAGCAGGCGGCGCATGGGGCTGGGGCTGCGCATGTCGGTCACAATCTCGCCCAGCGCCCGCTTCTGCGCCTTGGTGGGATGAAACGGCAGCACCTCGCGAATCGCCTCGCGCACGTTGTCGCCGGTCGCGAAGCCGATGCCCGCGCGCTCCCGCAGCCGCTTCCGCTTCAGCTCCAGGCCCAGTTCCAGAAAGAACAGCTCCTCGAAGATCAGCCGCCGGTGAGCGGGGGTGGCGAAGCTCTGTAGCTGAACAAACTTCGTGCCCTCGGGCGGGTAGTGCACCTCGCGCAGGGCCGTCTCGCGGTTGGGCAGATCGAGCCGGCCAAGCATCTCCTTGGGCAGGCACTCGGGCACTGCGCCGCGCATTGCTTCCAGCAGGTTGAAGATGGTCTTGCGCTGCCAGCGCGAAGCCAAACGCGTCCCGCCCAGCGACTCGTAGACCGGCGTGATGCGGCCTATTTCGAGAAGCCGCGTCTCGGCATCGGCCGTGGCGTCGGGCAGCACCTCGAACTGCGGCTGAATCATCTTCAGGTTGCTCGACGATCGCGAGGCCTCGACCTTGCCGTAGACGGCCACCGTCTGCCCGGCCTGGAACTTTCCTTCCAGATAGGTGCCGTTGAACCAGATGCATTTGAGCGCCAGCCGGCCCTGGCCGATGGTCAGCTCGAAGATGGGCGCCTTGCGCGTGCGCAGCAGCATCGAGCCGCGCACCTCGGCGATCACGCTGGCCGTCTCGCCGGGGACCAGTTCGTCCAGGCTGCGCGGGTTCTGGCGATCCTCGTAGCGGAAGGGCAGGTGGTAGAGCAGATCCTCGGCGGTCTCAATGCCCTTGGGGGCGAGCATCGCCGCCACCCGCGGGCCGACGCCGCGCACGTACATCGCTGGTGTATCGAGGCCTGCCACATCTTGGATGCTAAAGGCTTAAGCCGCAAGAAACAAACGCGATGAAGCTGCGGAGATTCGGATTGGGGGTACAATGGCTGCGAGGAACGGTTATGACCAATCTTCAGTTGGTTCTCGTCACTGCGATTCCGTCTCTCCTGGTTCTGGTGGGGATCTTCTTGAACAACGCGCGGTTTAACGGCTTCGATTCCCGATTCAACAGCATTGAAGCTCGGTTGATCGCGATTGAGGGAGATTTGCGCCCGTTCTATCGCGATCTGGGCCGCCACGAGGCGGAGATCAACAACTTGAAGGAGCAAGGCCGGTCGTAACCCACTCCTCTTGGGATCGCTCGATCAGTCAACTGTCTCCCCGGCAGAGCCGGGAGTTTTCCCCCAACGTTGAACTCCCCCGAGCCAATCCGCCTGTTGGTTACTTTTTTCCTCGCACAGGCCTCTCCCCAGTCCTCGCTCCCGCTTGCTTTTTCTCTTGTAACAAACTGAAAACACGAGAGTTTCCCTATCCGTTTTTGCGCTGGGACTCGCTCTGTCGCCTTCCCGGATGTTACCAACGGGCCATGCGGCTTCCACTTCTGACGCATTGTGACCGCAATCACACTCGGCGATAAAAGAAGCAGAGCGTACCGCTCCCGGTACAGCTTTCCCATCGCGGAAGGCTGAGTTGGGCGACCGAATAACGGGCAGGTACCAGGGGGATCGCCGCGGATGAGTGTCAGCATTCATTACGATCTGCCTGGAACAGGCAGGCCTGGAACGCCCGCGATCCGCACCTTCCTGGCCCCCCTGAAGAAGCTCTTGATTGAAAAAGGCGCCCGGACGCCGGTCCTGCTGGCCGGGGTGCTGTGGCGGGCGCTTACCCACCTTGGAACCCATCGCAAGGTTCTGCGTCTCATCGAGTCGATGCCGCTGGCCGGCGCGATGGATGAAAATCCACGATTCCCGTTCAAATACCTCTTCCCGGACTACCTTGTGAAAGGGTTCTCGGTTGGCGAGCGGGCGGCCTGCTTCCTGCATCACTACCAGCGGCTGCATACCGCTCTGCCCAGTGCCTATCTGCGCCAGATCGTGCAAGGAGAAGTCGTTCTCGACGAGATTGACCGGGGAGACAATAAATTCGCCATCGCCATGGGCCTTTCCCGACCCTACGACAAAGAGGGCGAGCTCTCTCTCAATTTGCATGTAAACGGCGAGATCGTCTTTGTTCTCTCCTTCACCATCGTCCCCGGATGGGTGGCCCAATCCGCGGCTGCCGAGATTCTGTTGATCACCCGCATCCAGGGCATGAAGGGGGCCTACCGGCAGATCTCTCTGGCCACCAAGTCCTTGCACGACGTCTCCCCGGAAGCCCTCCTCTTGGCCGCTCTGCACGGCGTGGCCAGCGCCTTCGGCATCCGCGCCATGGCCGGCATCCGCGCCACCCTGCAAAGTTCCTATGACGGCCTCTACGCCGCTTCGTTCAAGAAGGGGTACGATGGCTTCTTTGCCGACCTGGGCCTCGCCCAGAACGCCGCCGGCTTCTTCCTCAGCCCCATTCCGGCGTCCGCCAAGCCCCTGGAACTCATCAAGCAGGGACACAAGCTCCGGACCAAGGAAAAGCGGGCGTTCAAGCGCCACGTCGCGGCCAATGTGCGGCATGCCCTTCGCGAAGCGATGGCCAAGCCATCGCTGGCTCACGAGCTGTCCCCATTCCGCGCCGCGCCGCGGCCTGCAAAACTGAAGGCCCTGGCCGCCGCGCCTCTATCGGCCAACTGACGCCTGGATCGTCAGAAGCTCTTCCTGCAAACTGCGCACGTTCGCCGCAAAGTAAAACCTCTCGATGACAACCGTCTTGCCGTCGTTCAGCTCAATGCGCAGCTCGCGCGACACCGGGATCAGGTTCAGCCGGTGCGTGAAATGCACTACTTGCTGAATCTCATTCCATTTGAAGTTGTACTCGGTCAGCCGGAAGCGCCCGAACCAGCCCCGCCTGGGCATGCGGGTCGCAATTCCCTGCGGCCCGGCGCAAAAGTAGCATCCCCGCGCGCAGGCGCTGACCATCCGCCCCACCCCGCCCGAAACAAAAGTAAAGGCGATGAACGCCAGCACCAGGCCGACCAAGAACATCCACCACGGCGGCATGTCTCCGGGGGCGCGCACCGCGCCCGGCTCCCCGGCGGGTCCAATCCAAATCAGGATGCCGGCCGGCACGCCCAGGAGCAAGCCGAAGACCACCCGCCAGACGCCCGTCAGCGCCACCCGGATGGGCGCATACCGGGTCAGTTCGCGCATTCCGCTTGCTTCGCGTTCGAGCATTTGCAAACCCTCCGATTGAATTCGACCAGCCTATAGCGAGAACGGCGCAAAGAGCAAGATACCGAATGGGATTGCGGCCCAGGCCTCCAACCAGGATGACGCTGCCCCCGGTCCCTCGCCTTTGGAGACCGGGGAGGGAAGGCGATCACGCTTTCCCCGGCGAGCCGATTCGGAATTGGAGTAACCTTGGAATCAATGAAACGCCTACGCATTCTGACAATGAATCGCGAGAACAGCAAGGGGGCGAGCTTTGGACACTTTCGGACAGGTATTCGGGGGATCGCGGAGATCGAATCGGAGGGAGCGGCACGGCAGAGAGACTAGCAACTGCCCGAGTGGATACGCAACCGAGCCTACGCCTCCCCGGTCCCCAAAAGCGAGGGACCGGGGGCACCCTCAACTTGATAAGTTTCCGCTGAAGATCGGTGCCACCCGCCAATTCCAGCCAACCAAACTACGGGTATCCTACTTGGACTGCGCCATCCACTATGTGCACAGGAGCAGGGTCAACTGAGGCTAATGGAACGAGCGTTAACACGAGTCTAAGCCGAACGTCGAATTAGAGTCCGGCTTCAAGGTACGAGGAGGAAGAAAATGATGATGAAGAGATTGCTACGAATACTCGTGGTCCTTGTGAGTGCTCTGTTTGTTAGCACAGTATCCCAGTCTCAATCCGGTGGAATGAGTGGGAATGAAGCAGCAAAGAATCGAATTGCGATCACTGTGTCTGTTAAGCAAACCACGTTCAAGATTGGCGATCCTATCCTGCTGGATATTCTCGTCAAAAACATTTCGGAATATAAATACTGCGAAAAGAGCATCGTAGAAACCAATCACGCAGAATGGAACGACTACAATGTCGAAGTCAAAGATGCAGGTGGAACGATGATTTCTCGCGTATCAAGGCCTCTTTTGCCTTTGAGGCAGCGTCCAGAGTTGTCGGGAAGTAGAGGGTTGTTGTGCATAGCGCCTGGAGAACTGATTAAGGAAAGAATTATAGTTGACCAGATCGTAAACATGAGCGGAGCCGGAACCTATTATGTCCAAGTCATTCACCGTGATCGAGGCACGGATACTGACGTTGTATCTAACAGTATTCAAATCAATATTACGCAGTGAATGCTGGGTAGATGGCAGAGATGCGGTTAAGCTGTAGTTCGCCAAAACTTGTTCCTCGCCACAATTCCATCCGCTCGGAAACGCGAGGAGTCTTAACAGTTAAGAAGGCGCGGAACGGCACACGCAGGAGATGTAGTTCTGTGTATCGCCAAAACTCCATCCGCTCGAAAACGCGGTAAGGCTTAACTGTTAAGAAGGCGCAGGACGGCACACAGGTGAGAGCCAACGGAAGAGAAAAGTGGTTCAACGGAGAGGTAGACGGGGCAAGCGAAGCTCAACGGTCAGACGCAGACACACGATTCCTGTCAGCCGTACACGGGTTTGACAGATTTTCGGAAGCTCAAGCAGCAAGCTGGTAGCGATGATGCAGGCCACCCAATCTCGGCAAAGCCACAACCTTGCTGGACGCGCTCGGGTTCGACTCCCTCAGGCGGCCAGCGGGCGTTTCCTTCGCCAAGCCGAGATGCGTGCGGTCTTCGTGAAAATATTGGACGTAGTCGCGCATCAGCCGCTTGAGATGGCGTTCGTTCAGAACAATCACGTGATCGAGTAAATCGCGGCAGCAGCAACCGACGAATCGCTCGGCAATACCGTTCTGCCAGGGGCTCTTGAACGATGTGCGCTTCGACTTCACACCAAGAGTCTCCATCGCCTCCATGACCTCCGCATTGAAGATGGCATCCCGGTCGTGGATCAGGTATTTCGGAGCCGTGTGATAGGGAAATGCTTCGCGCAGTTGTTGCGTAACCCAGGCGCCGGTTGGATGGCGCGCCACATTGAAGTGCAGCACGCGTCGCCGGTCGTGAGCGATGACGAAGAAACAGGTGAGCACGCCGAAGGTCAATGTCGGAACCGTGAAAAAGTCCATGGCGGCGATTGCCTCGCGGTGATTGCTCAGAAACGCCGCCCAGCGCTTCGCTGGCTCAGGACTGCGCGGCGCTCTTCGCATCCAGCGCTGCACACTCCGTTCGGACAGATCGAATCCGAGCATCTTCAGTTCACCATGGATGCGCGGCGCGCCCCAAGTAGGGTTCTTCGCGACCATGCGGAAGATGAGATCGCGGGCGTAGCCCACAACGGACCCGTCACAGAAACCTGGTATCTCGATACCCAAGTCCCGCTTTTTGGACCAGAGCGAGCAAAGCCGCTCGATTCCCACCGCATCCCCTGCCCCCTCCGCGCGGTACCATATTCATGGACTGCCGCATCCAAGCAGACACACGCCCATGGCCACCAAGAAAAAATCCGTCAATCTCCTCCGCTGCCCCACCTGCGGCATGTTGGTCCGCGCCAAGGACGAGGACTTCCCTTTTTGCAGCGACCGGTGCCGCAAGATCGACCTGGGCAAGTGGGCCATGGGGGTCTACAAGATCAGCTCGCCCATCCTCGACCCCGAAGTGCTCGAAGACCTGGGCGCCCTCGACGGCAGAAGAGGAGACGATTATGAGCAGTAGCGCCCCCACCACCGCTCCCGCAGCCAAGAGGACCTTCTGGGCCTGGACCGTGGCTACCTTCTTCGGCGCGGGCTTCGGCAAGCCGGGGCCCGGCACCTGGGGCTCGGTGGCCGCCGTGCTGCTCTGGGCGGGCGTGGCCTGGGGCCTGCATCCTGCCCCGCAGACGCTGCTTCTCGTCCTGTTGGCAGGCATTGCGCTGGCTCTGCTGCTCGGCGTCCCTGCCTCCACCCTGGTCGCCCGCGAAAGCGGACGCAAGGACCCCCAGTTCGTGGTGGTCGACGAGGTCATTGGCCAGTGGATCGCCCTGCTGGGCAGCCGCGCCGACTGGCGTCACGCCTTGATTGCCCTGGTGCTCTTCCGCCTCTTCGACATTACCAAGCCGTTTCCCGTCCGCCAGCTTGAAAACCTCCCCGAGGGCTGGGGCATTGTTTTCGACGACGTAGCCGCCGGGCTGTATGCTCTGCTTGTAGCTTCCTTGTTGCATCATTGGATCTAGGTGGAATCATGCCCCGCACCCAATCCCCATCCCCCGAAATCTTTCCCCAGCCGCGCATCGACCAGGTCGTGCCCGCCGCGGCTTTGCCCCTTGGGGAGATCGAACTGATCGGCGTCAGCCTCGGCCCGCACCCCGGCGCACCGCCCCAGGTCCTGCTGGACGGACAACCGGCCCACATCCTGATGAGCCGCCCCACCCGCATCGCCCTGCAACTGCCCGAAGACGCCGCCTCCGGCCCGCTGGAAGTGCGCCAGCCATGGGGCATCAGCAACCCCGCGGCTTTGCGCGTGGCCCGCCGCCTCAGCGAGGGACTGCACCCCGTCACCAGCCCGGCCGTCAGCCGCTCGGGCATGATCTACGCCACCATCTCCGGTCCCCGCGGCAAGCAGATGCCTGTTTCCGTGGTCCGCGTCAGCCCCGATGGCCGCGGCACTCCCTTTGTCACCGGCATTCTCAACCCCACCGGCTTGGCCTTCAACCCCGACGGCGACCTGTTCGTCACCTCGCGCGCCGAGGGCAACGTCTATCGCATCGACGAGGCTGGCGAGTCCACCGTCTACGCCGAGGGCATGGGCGTGGCCACCGGAGCGGCATTCGACGCCGAGGGCAACCTCTTTGTCGGCGATCGCAGCGGCACCATCTTCAAGATCGATCGAAAGCGCCAGATCTTCGTCCATGCCACGCTGGAAGCCAGCGTCTCTGCCTATCACCTGGCCATGGGCCGCAATGGAACGCTGTTCGTCACCGGCCCCACGCTCTCCTCCCACGACGCCATCTGGGCCATCGAGCCCAACGGCGACACCCGCGCCTGGTTTCGCGGGCTGGGACGTCCCCAGGGCCTGGCGCTGGACGCGGACGGCAACATCTACCTGGCCGCCTGCCTGCATGGCCAGCGCGGCCTGGTGCGCGTCACCGCCGAAGGGGATGCCGAACTGGTCGTGGCTGGCAACAATCTCGTAGGCGTTGCCTTCTCCCCGCTGGGCACCGTCATTCTGGCCACTGGCGAAGCCGTTTATGATGTGAACTTGGGTGTCGAAGGGATTTCGCTTTAACTGCGAACCGCGGTACGAGCTTTCAGCTGTTAGCTTTTAGCTATTAGCTTGTTTGCCGGAAGTCCGGAACCGGCGGTCGAAGCCAAGCAAATTCGCTCTTCTGCCACACAAGCTAATAGCTAATAGCTAAAAGCTAGGAGCGGAACTCCGAAAAAATGAAATCCGAAATCATCGCCGTCGGCTCCGAGATGCTCACCCCGTTCCGCCAGGACACCAACTCTCTGTATCTCACCGAGAAGTTCAACGAGATCGGCGTCACCGTGGCCTTCAAGACCATTGTGGGCGATCGCCGCAAGGACCTGGTCAGCGTCATCCGCACCGCGCTCGGCCGCACCGACGTGGTGGCGATCATGGGCGGCCTGGGCCCCACCGAGGACGACCTCACCCGCGAAGCCGTCGCCGAAGCGCTCTCACTCACCCTGCGGCGCGACGCCACCCAGGTCGCCTCCCTCCACGCCCGCGCCGCCGCGTGGCGCATCAGTATGCCTGCCAACAACCTCAAGCAGGCCGAGGTTCTCGAAGGCGCCATCATCCTGCCCAACCCCAACGGCAGCGCCCCCGGCCAGTGGCTCGACATCACCTTCTCCGGCTATCGCAAGCTGCTGATGCTGGTCCCCGGCCCGCCCAACGAGTGCCGCCCGATGATCGACGCCGAGTGCCTGCCGCGGCTGCGCTCGACGCTGCCGGTACGCCACATCGCCAAACGCACCCTGCGCGCGGCCATGATCCCCGAGTCCCAGGCCGACAAGCTGCTGGCCCCCATCTACACCACGTACGAAGACGTGGAGACCACCATCCTGGCCCACGCCGGCGACATCCAGCTCACCCTGCTCTGCTCCAAGAAGAGCCTCGACACCGCCCAGCAGCGCGTCGACGAGCTGGCCGGCCGCATGGAAGAGGCGCTGGAGGAGTGGCTCTACTCCTCCGACGGCGAATCGCTCGAACAGATCGTGCTCTACTACCTCGGCTTGCGCCAGGCCACGCTGGCCGTGGCGGAAAGCTGCACCGGCGGCATGATCGCCCAGCGCATCACCTCGGTGCCCGGCAGCTCGCGCTCGTTTGTCGGAGGGGCGATTGTGTACTCGAACGAACTGAAGACCGCCTTCGCCGATGTCCCAGCGGAGCTGATCGAGCAGCACGGGGCCGTCAGCGAGGAAGTGGCCAAGGCTCTGGCAGTAGGCATCCGCAAGCGCACCGGCGCCACCATGGGCGTAGGCGTCACCGGCATCGCCGGCCCCACCGGCGCAACGGAAGAAAAGCCCGTCGGCCTAGTCTACATCGCGGTCAGCGACCCGCAGAAGACCGAATGCACCGAGCGCACCTTCAAAGGCGACCGCGCCCGCGTAAGAGAATGGGCCACACAGCAAGCGCTGGACCTGGTTCGCAGACGGCTGCGGTAGACCGGGAGTAACCTGATCCTACTTGAATCGTTCCTCAATTGGAGAAGACAGGCAAAGAGTTAAAATGAAGCCAAACAGGAAGCCTTCGGAACAATCCCGAAATAGGCGATGGTGGAAAGATGGACGTTATTGAAGAATACAGCCAACCCACAATCGGAGATGAAGTCCTCGCGTTCACAAGTCACATAGACAGCCTTCGGCAGACGTTGCCGATGACGATGATGTTGATTCAGGCGTACCGAAGTAATGTTGAAAAACGCCTCATGGATTTCGAGCAAGCAAGGTGCTCAGTGGCAGTTGCAGGGGACAAACGCGAGGTACAGATTCCTATAGAACATTACAGCCGATGGAAGAAACTAAAACATCGTCGCGACCAACCAGCCCTAGCGGGAAAGCTTGTCCCAAGGAGCATTTTCGTCTCACTCGTCAGTCAATTTGATGCCTTCCTCGGCAAACTCCTCCGTATTGTTTTTATCTCCAAACCGGAACTTCTCAATGCGTCGAAACGTGAGATAGAGTTCTCCGACTTGGTTGGCTTTGCTTCGATAGGCGCTGCTCGAGAATTTGTCATCGGCAAAGAGATCGAAACCATTTTGCGGATGAGCCGCGCCGATCAGTTCGGTTGGATGGAAAGCAGATTCTCGGTCCCTCTGACGAAAACGGACGCATGGCCGATATTCATTGAACTAACCCAACGTCGAAACCTGTTCGTTCATTCTGATGGCCTGATTTCGGCCCAGTACCTCTCCGAATGCCGCAAACACGGATTCCCGCTCGACTCCAATCTAAAAGAGGGGGAGTCAGCGGAGATCTCGCACCGATATTTCGACGATGCGTCCGCGTGCGTTTTTGAGATCGGAGTGAAACTCGCTCAGGTGCTTTGGCGCAAGCTAATCCCTGGGCAGATCGAGAATGCAGACGGGAGCCTTCTCGAACTTACCTATGATCTGATAGTACAGAAGGACCTTGCACTAGCGATCCCTCTATTAGAATTCGCTGTAAGCCTTCCGAGGTTTGCCGATGGCTGCGAGAGGCTCGCCTTTATTGTCAACCTTGCACAAGCATACAAATGGCACGGAAAAACAGAAGAATGCGAGAATATTTTGCGCAAAGAAGATTGGTCAGTGGTCGAAGAGAGATTCAAACTTGCGGAGGCTACACTCAGAGAAGATTGGGCGCGAGCAGGCGAGATAATGCAGCGCATCGGCACGACAGGAGTTGTCAGTAGAATCGACTACCGTGATTGGCCTTTGTTCCAACAACTGCGCACGAAAGCGGAATTCCTCAAAGCCTACGGCGAGGTATTCGGTGAGCCATATCAAGAAATAGTGGCTTCGGAGTCTGAACAAGCCAAGGGTGGAGACGAAGATGAAGCAGAATTGAATATGGACTTCGAAAACGGGGCCAGTGAAGAGGGGGTGGCTGGTCTAGGCAAGAGCGAGGCCAATTGACAAGGGTTGGCTTGCCTTCAAGGCATCTTTATGTAGATTACTGGGTGCCCAGCGTCCGGGTTCCCTGGGTTCCGATCTTGAGGGTCTAGGAATCTTGTCCTCCACAATCGCCTACGCCTTGAGCCCAAACAGAACGGCAGTAGTCCAATTCCGCGATCTTGACCCCAAAAAGCACTTGACAGCACACGACGAAAGAAATATAATGCACTGAAGGAAACTTTTGATTGCGCTTCACCCCGCTCTGGCCAATTGAAATTGCGTTAAGCAATTTCAATTGGCCAGAGCGGGGTGCTAACGAGCGCATGTTGATGTGGGATTTGCAAGGAACTACCATTTTCTGTGGATTTCGGTTACGCTATAGCGTAACCAGAAGGAGCCCGCGATGAGCAAAGAAGAGAGAGAGAAGCTGCAAAAAGCCCTCCTGGAACTCACGCGAGAGAACGACTCCAAAGAAAAGGTCACACTTCTTTTCATGAAGGATGGCTACTTCGACAAGGATGGAAAATTAGCGCAGGAGTTCCGCAAGTCTGAATAATCTTGTTCTTGCCTACCACGGATGCAGTATCGAGACCTCCCAGACCGTTCTGGGAGGTTCTGCGTTTCTGGTCAGTGAAAGATCTTACGATTGGCTTGGCCCTGGGGTCTACTTCTGGGAGAGCGACCCGATCAGGGCGCTTCAGTGGGCTTGTCTGCCTTGGCGAAACATCAAGATCCCTTCCGTAGTCGGTGCGGTCATCGATCTGGGAAGGTGCCTGGACCTCACTACACAGGAAGGCATTGAAGCTGTAAGGTCCGCCTACGAAGGGCTTGTGCAGTTGCACGCCATGACGGATCAACCCCTCCCTCAAAACACCGGAGCTGAAAAAGGCAAGCGGAATCTGGACTGTGCAGTCATCAAACATCTTC
>Ga0316217_10002122_pt1 | contig 24394 bp, 17 predicted proteins | sample 1anoAmetaG_FD_203633 | JGI IMG/M metagenome (GOLD analysis project Ga0316217, IMG submission 203633) | Freshwater microbial communities from Trout Bog Lake, Wisconsin, USA - 1anoA | ecosystem: Environmental > Aquatic > Freshwater > Lake > Hypolimnion/Profundal zone | place: USA: Wisconsin...
GGCAAATGAAAATTCCTACTGCTTACTTAAGTTATTCATCCAAATGGCTTTTTATAAATATTGATATGAATCTATATTACTGAGAATGGCTCAAATACAGAAAGATCAAGAATAAAACCATGAATTCCATTAACTTAAATTGGAATTATGGCAGTTTGAATGCTTCTATTTCTTTTATGGATTTGCCCTAATTTCAACGCATTTCGGTTATTATAGACATTTTAGGCAAAGGATTGAAGCTTTTTTATTGAGAAAGCAAACTAACAGATAAAAACTCTTTTAATAAAGTTTTATTAGGGGTTCAGAAACCATTTAATTAAAAATCTACTCAGATTAACTCTTCAAAACATAAAAAGTCTTATGAAAGTACTGAGCCTTAGATAAATCAATATTTCTGTGCTTGTTGAAAGATAAAAAGTACTCAAAACTATCAAAAAGAATTTAGGGTTGATTAAAAGCATTTTATCGTATATTTGGTGATTTATGTGGTGAAATTCCTCTTTCATAGAGGTGTCCACAAAGTCTGCTTATTGAATCTTGATATAGTTTGGTAAAATCAACTGCTTATCTTTAGTTTGTATTTATCTATTTCAAGGTTTCTCAAGATCTTTGCCTTCTTTGAAAGAAATGACAATTTATTTTGCTCAATAATTCACCTTTTTATTTCTTATGATAAATCTAGGTATAACTATTGTAGCATTTACTTATCATTAGAAGCTTGTAAATAGAAAAGTCCTTATTTTTAGATAGCAACAGGGCATCTTATTTATTGTTTATATATGAAGTAGCTATCTAGAAGTAAAAATGGTCATCAGTATTCGCTAAAGCCTTCAAGGAGTCTCCCGAAATACTAAAATGTGGCTAAACTAAGTCAAAATAGACCTGTCTTTCCCGAATATAAAATCAGTGATGACGAATCTAATCTTATGTACTCGCCAAACGAATACATTAGCTCTGAAAATAGCTAAAATACAACCAAATTTGGATAAACCAAACTCAAGCTATTACAATCTAACCTTTCTCCTCAACTTACTCATCATTTTGTTTCTCAGGATTAAAAGATAAATGTGAACTCGCGAGAAAATTAAACTACAAATTAGAATAATTGCAATCGGAAATACTCTAATCCTCGTAAAATTCACATCATCCATGACTAAATCTAATCATAGAATCAACAAAATGTTCCAACGACTAAAAGCAAGCTTCCAAAAATATAGCACTAGATTAACAAAAAGCTTATCGAAAAGTTGCTAAGTGTGCGGTGTACAGTAAAAGTAGTATCCCAAAGGCATTTGCCTCAAAATACCAATGAATCCTAAACATAGAATTCTAAATGCGTTAATGGGCTAAAATTTAGAAGAGGACACAGCTAGAAGATAGAATCTAAAGGACAAAGAAATAATCTCAATCGGATTGTGTAAAGTTGGAAAAAGGGTTTGCTTGAAGTGAATTTGGAAGAGAACTAGTTTAAGGAAGTGCTCAAGAAGAAGAAAATGCAAGATTATGTTAATAGTAGACCCTACACCAACAGAGAAATTTACTGTAAAGTTCGGAATGAGTACACAGGTGGGAAGCATTAAGAAAATACACCTGAAAGCATGTAAAAACAAATATCAATGAATAGGATATTGATATGCTAAAACCAAAGATATGAAGATAGTAATCTTAAGGTTTTCAAACTAGATGGGAATATGTTGTAAAGAAGAAGAAAGATGAGAAGTCAGCAGTAGTTTAAATTTAACGAGGTACCACTCAACGGCTGGTGATTAATAATAGTCATTACCTTCATTATTGGTCTAGGGACGCAGTTTGGATGCATTGTGATGCAATCAATGCTTTAGCTTAAACCTATATCTAGACGAAATTTATTTGGAGACTATAAAAATTGCTAAATAGTGTAACTAAAATTATTGTTTTTGATGAATCCCCATTCCCCTTGATAAGTTGAAGAGTTAAATCTTTTTCTATAGATCTAAGAGACCAACACTAAAGCATTAGTATTGGAATTAATGAGTGACCATTGTTTTTACTGCTCAATAGTCGCAATTTAACTCGAAATACATTATTTCTGTTTTTTGGTTTTCTGTGATGACTTATTCTCTAAGGTTATTTTATGTAATTGTGCTGTTATTTTCCAATACTTCTGTACTTCTGTGACTTAAAGTAATTCTTTTGATAAGTATTTGTTGATTTTGCTTGGCAAGACAATTTAAAATTTTGCCGAATCAGATATTTCCCAAAAATACTTCTGTACCAATAGTCATTGATCTTGTGCCAAACCATCTCGAAAATTTCGTTGGGCGTGAATTTGCTTTAGATTTGGAAATTAATCTGTTCGAGCTAATATTCTATTCTATTTCCATTAATGGATATCGTAGGCAATCAAATAGAGTTCAACGTCGCACTGAATGCCCTCCAAGATGAGGTTTTATCTCGGCTTTAGCAAATCAACATCTTGTAAATTGAGTTCCTCAGGCAGTTTTAGTGCCACCATACCTCCCCTGATACTCATCCATCTCTTGTTTACAGTATTCGCAAAATTTTAGCCACTGTCTAGGATGTATACGAAGGGGTCAAAAGTTATTTCGCTGATCTCAATATGGAAGTCACGTATGAGTTGTTTAGAAAAATACAGCTTTTCATGGTAAACGGATACAATTTTTTGGCAAGGGCCCTCCTTTCGCATATCGATAGTTCAGAATAAAGGAAGACGTTAGGAGAAAAAACAAAAAATAGAGAAGCACTTCTGATCAAACACAAGCAGTAGAAATTAAAAGCTAATTAGAATAGTCAGAGCAGAAAACTTTAGCATTGTGACTATACTATAGGGTTTTTCTAAAGCTAGGAGGCGAAGATAACAGAGTAGATGCACAAAGTTCGAGAAAGCTTGTTGTTGTCTCGTCAGTTAGTTGAAAAACTGGTTCCTTCCAAAGCTGTGAAAGAGCTGACAGAAATAAAGTAGCAGGCCTAGGTTACTCTGTAGAATACAGAGAAGATCTTTGAGTAAACCTACCAATTGAAGTACCTTTAGTTCAAAAACTACTTGTCTCACATGCTTAAACCTTAGGACATAGCAAATGAGTTTTGTGAGAATGTAAAGGTTGCTTTGCATGATAGATTCACAAACGGAGTAAAGAAATCGGCCATAGCGTTGCATTAGATGATAAAAAATGAGGAAAATCTACTACTGAAAGATATGCAGATGCAGACAGACGATGTTTAAATCTTCAAATGCGAAAAGAAACAGAATTTCTCCAAAAATACCGACAAAATGCAAAATCTGCTGCTCAAAGAACGAAGAATCAATGAAAAATTATCAGCAAATCTATAGCTCACGAAAAAGTAGCTGGAGAATAGCAAGCATGATAAGTAGAGATTGACCAAAGAACTAAACTAAACAAAAACAAAGCTGACATAGACCTAGTAAAACTATCAAGTGCTTACAAAGCTCTACGAAGAGCGTAGATAACTACTGATGCAACTTTAAAGCTCATTGGGGGTGCAGGCTAAAATGATACAAGATCTCAAGGTATTTGAATGGAGATACAAGCACAAGTAGTCTAGAGAAGTCCAGGTCAATATTCAGAATCCTAAAGCTGACAGAGAAGTTCAAGTGAAGCTAGAGGATGAACAGTAGCTTATTGCTGCAATGCGTAAGCGAATGGAGAAGCTGAGAAGCAGAATCTTAGAGCTGGAACTCAAAAAAGAGAAAGAAGATAAGGTCTCAGTTCCCAGACAAAGTAAAAGGTCTTCTAAATTAAGTGATTCACTTTAACTTAGTGAGGGCTCATTTACCAAGAGAAGTAGCATGAGAAAACGAACCCAAACAAAGAAAAGAACCTTGATGAGTCCAGCTTTATCTCCAAAGAACGAAAGCTCTGAAAACTTGAATTATGCTAAGAAGCTATCAAATGCAGGTGGCAGAATGAAGCAATAAATGTAAATGGTTATTCAGGAGTAATCCAAAAAGAGATATACTGTCCAAAAGGTATCAAACTTTATGCTTGATGCTGCTAGGATAAGTTTGAAAAGCATTAGTGAAGTTTAAATCACTTAACAACCCAATTCATAGTATAAGTAGTCTAGAAATATAGCAACTCAAACCATTCAATACGTCAAAAATAGCAAATAAAGTTTAAGTGTGACAGATAAGTCTATCCAGGCCTGCTAGGATGAAGAGAATTAGAGTGAATAAAAGATAGTGATTTAAAGGGGCAAAAAGCTCACTGAATACCCTAAGGCCTTGCCCTTGATGACTCGCCAAAAGAGTGATTTCAAAATACCTGAGAATCATACAAAGAGTACTGTTTTGAAGAGCAAATAAAACAAGCAAGTAAAATCTTTGGGACTTGCCCATAGGAAATAAAAGACTTACTTTAAAAGTGTGGAGGATAACTTTTTAGGCATGGAGAGATAAATGTTAAGAAACACAACTGTGCACAACAAGCAACGCTTCTAAAACCTGAATATCCAAAACTAAGAAAGAAATGGCCTTTCAAAACGCAACATTTAGAAAACTAGTAGATACCTATTTAACCATAAACCCAAGCCAATAGGTACAAAGAACCTAAGAAACATGACATTCTAAGAGAAATGTTCAATCACAGTGAACTAAGCAAGTAAAATCTACTAAAAACGAGAATGCTTGATCAATGTCGATAAAATCACTCTTTAGCGCAGTTTCGATCTAGAGCATCACAGAACTACCTATTTCAACTATAATATGCTTAGCTAGCCAATAGTCTAATGAGCTGCGAAGTGATTCTTAATTTTTATTGCCATCAAAGTCACAAAATACTCTTTTGTCAATAGCTTAGTTATATCTAAAATATTTTTATATAATAGTAAGATAGTAAATGTAGGACTACATAAATTTCAAGGTTATCGTTTTGGGGGCGCAAGGTACCAACGCTAATATTCATGTGTGGGAAAGAGCAGCCTGATAATGCGTTTCTTGAAGGGTGAGTTTTCGGAACAGTATAACGTAACAGTGGGAGTTGAATACGCTAGCAAAATAATGTCAATCGATGATCGCACATTTGTAAGGCTGCAAATTTGGGACACTGTACTTAAAGGGGGATTTAGGCAGGGCAGGAACTCTTTCGGTCTGTGGTTCGTTCATTCTATAAAGGAATCTCTGCTGTCTTTTTGCTTTACTCTATCAATAGCTACCAGTCCTTTGAGTAGCTTAGAAGCTGGGTAAAGGAGCTCAGATAACACTCTCACGAATAGGTTGTTTTGTTTCTTATTGGCGCTAAGGCTGACCTCGAGAGCTAGAGAGAAGTTAAAATAGAGTAAGCTTCAAATTTGTTGAGAGAAATAGGAGCTATCTTCTTTGTCTAGACAAGTTCAAGAACTGGAGAACGCATTGAAACTGTAATTGTTTTTAAATTTAGCTTTTCACCAAAGCATCCGATATCTTATACAAAAAGTTCATATCGAATGGGAAGTTCCGGAATCTAGTCAGGCCTGTTCTAGCATCCTAAATCACCCGCACAGAAAGTTTAGCCAAGATGGAAAAGAATGCCTCCGTAATACCAAAAAAGAAGTGTTGTTGATTGTACTAAAGGCTATATGATACACTTTTGATGATAAGGGGTTGAGTTAATTTGGTATTTAAATAAGCGAAGGATCATTTCTTGCTGACTTGTTTGGCACGTTTGATGGTTTTGATTTCTTCGAGAAGGAAGGCTCTAATGATGCGGGATTTGACGCATCGACCGCAGATAACTCCACCGTAGGGTCTGGATACAGTCTTGTCTTTCTTGGCCAACTTCTTGTAGTGATAGGGCCTAAGTTGGGGGATTCCGTTGATGCGTTCTCCGCAAGAGCATGAGTCTTGACTGGCGCGAGGTCCATGTCCTCTTTTTTGGACATATTGGACAACAACTTTGGATCCTGGAGTGCGGACCTTTCTGACTTTGTTCGACTGAGTGTTATAGCTGAGTCTGCGTCTGTATGTAACTCTTTGCACCATTATTTTGTGGTGATAATTAAATAATATAAAATAACAATAATTAAGAATATCATTTTCTCACACGATTACAAGACAAAAAGAGAAAAAGATTTTATACCAAAGAATAGCAAATTAATTGTAAAGTAATCTCATGAATAAATCTCAGTTAGTATTAAAAGTCTTCAGTAAGTAAAATGATTCAATAAGATCTTTTGCAGCCAATATGAAGATAAGTTAATTATCGCTCTAAATCTGACATTCTTTATTTTAGAATCACTTTTGCCTTGCCTTCAAAGTTTGGAAGACTCACGTAATCCGATTACCCCAGACACAACCTTGATTTTCCTCTAGATTGTTTAAGCCTAGAAAAATAGCTTACTTTCCTATTTCCAGATCTTGATTTACAAAGACTATCCTGGGAAAACGTGTCCTGTAAAACGTGATTCAACTGATTTCACCCTTTCCGCATCATTTTATAGCAAATTCTGGACGATTGAACGAACCACAGTCCCATTCGTAGCCAAGCCTGAGTTACTCCTATATTACCATGAATGATGGGCCTGGGAAATCCAGCTAGTTTTGCATTTTAAGGATCAATATGCAGAGGATTTTGATCACTATTGATTCTATATAGAATAGCTTGGTTGGGGTAAGTTTTATCCTTGAGAGTCAAATCTTGCTTTCGCTTGGGAATGGGTGGGATAGGAGCCAATTTACCTGTTGACTTGATCCCACTTCCACCGAGGGACCGAATAAAAGTATTCCTATCAATGTAAAATGCGAGCTGCTTTTATCCTTTTTCATTTACCAGATAGCCTGAGAGTCTGTTTGCGATGAAGACCCCCTTGCCCTCACCTCTGTCAATAACGTCTATTATTTAGCTTTGGATATTGTAGTTGACATTGGCTTTGATTGCCGGATGGATCATATGTAGTCTTTCTTCTCCGTGAAGAACTGTATGAAAGGGAAAATCAGGCAGATACTTATTTTTCAAGAATTATTTGAGACCCTTTTATTGCCCCAAGCAACAGGCGATAGTGGGAAATGCTTGATAACCCCAAAGTTACTTGAAAATCTTTTGTCAAGTTCATAGGTGTACTTGAAGTCATTCGTGTTGAGTGGATCTACTTTAAGGGTTGTGTACCTGTGCTAAAACCAATGCCTAAAGCATAAAGGATGAACTCCTTATGGCTTAGATTGTAGGTTCCCAAATCTGTCTTGAGTCCGATGATTTCGGGACTAATTTTACTCGGACGTGACATTAGTATTGACACAAAATTTTATTATGTATCTTACAGAAATGCAAAGATTTATCAAAAGAGAGTTGATTGTATATCCTAATGGTAAATGAATTGGTTTTTGTTTTTACGCTTCGGAAGCTATCTCACCTTAGTTTTGGGCTAAAATGAAATTATGAATCACTTAAATCAAATCAAAAATCCAAAAGCATAGATAGGCCAATAAGTTGACAAAAGTGAAAATTGTGGCTGTTACAATTAGTAAGCTATCACAGATAGATTTTGCTGATGAGTCCAAAATGGTCAGAAGGAGTTCTAACTATTTTGTCGATTCCGATAGCCGTAAATGAGTCTTTTGAGAATGGCTCAATTGTAAAATCTCCAATAATCTAGATCTCATTTTTACTTTACTTTTGCATTTTTTCTTTATTCTTGTGTTTTAACACAACGTGGTCAGGCCTCCAGGCTGAAAATTGAGTAGTTTTTGGCATCGTGAATCCTGTGGCTCTCATTTATTCAGTAGCCCATTTACTAAAGTGCTGTTTTCCTGATTTCCAAACGTCTTGGTACTCGACTAGACTTTTTTCTTCTGCCCACCCATCACTAAAATTGAAGTCTCCAACAATTAAAGTCATATCCATATTATTGTTGAATTAATCAATGATTCGGAGCTGATTGATTCTTTCTTTGGTAGACTCTAAGCTTTAAAGGTGAACACAATTAATCCCCAACTTACAAGATGTTTTATCCTCTGCCTCAAACTCGAAGAAAGCAGTAAGCACACACCTGCCCATAGCTGAAGACTCAAACTCTTTTTTGTAAAACCTACAAGGATATTTGGACAAAATCAGCGTATCGTACCAATGCATCTTCATGACTGGCATGTAGTATTCTTTGTACTCCTTGAACATGTCATTCGCGGGATGGAGCAAATTCAAAAACTATCGATTTACCTATTGCAGACAAATAACATCTGCTCCACTGTCAGCCAACATCTTCAGTATGCATGGGTATCTATTCTGTATGTTGTTAGTCTCAAACCACACGTTGTAGGTCAGAATGGTCAAGTACTCTGGCTTTTAGTGGATTTGAGATTTTAGCAATCCACTTGTTAGTTGTTGTTTAGAAATCAATCCATAAGCTGGCACTTAATGCTCTGCAGGGAAGTAGTCTTGAGAGTAAAAATGAGGAGAGTTCTTGGATATGTTTGATACTTTCTGGCTTTGCGCTGCGAGGGTAGGTAAAGTGTAGTTTAGAGGTACTTTTTGAGGTGAATTTCCCATAGTCTAATTCTGATATTTCAAATCTATAACTAAAAACTTTCAGTAATTTTGAGTTAGAGCAAGTTTCAAAATCTCATAATTTCAAAATGAGGTAAATAACTAAATTCATCTTGCGGCCTTGCCATAAAGTTTGTTCTGTAGTTAGCTGAGCTATTTCAGCTGCAATTACTTATGACTGAGAATCAAACAGAAGATTATCAGCTTCAGTCAGATCATTATGTATATTTGGTTGATGTGACTAAAATGACTTCAACTTGTTTATTCTGCGACATTCGACTTTGCAGCTGATTGAAGGATTGATTAGATTTAGCTAAACTTCTGATGGAGCTTTTATGAATGATTTATATATTTTTATCATAGCTATTAAGATCTTTTTGTTTCAGTGGCAGGTCTAGTCTCCTGGTCAAGTTTGAAAGGTTTTACTTTGCCTGCCTCAACATTCTTCAAAAACTCAACTATCTTCTCTTTTGTAGTCTACTCGACGCTCCCACTATAAAGATATTTCAGCTTTTAGGCAGTTTTAACGAAAACCAGGAAATGCTTTACTGGATTGATCTTAAAGTAATCAGCAATTCCGTTTTCTTCTCTGGTGGCAGACTAAGTAGCAACTTGCTTACTTTAATCTAGGTGAATATAAGTCTTCTTTTGAGGTTGACTTTCCACTCGACTGCCACTAAATTCACAGCCTAGCTCACTGCTTGCCCAGATTCTCCTTCAGGGGTGAAGAAGAATAGAGCGTTTCGTTTGTCAGTGAATATTTCTGAGCTGGCCCTATCATCAAAAGGATAAACGAAAGGTCTATCATAGAGAGCTATCCAGTTTCTGATATTGCCATCAATCACAGCAGTTTGCACACTTTTGGCGTAAGGTCTAAAGATTTCGACAGTATCCTTCTGTTTATCAGAATCAGCGATGTGATAATACACTACGTAACTTTCGAGTTACTGTTGTAATCGTCGGTATTTGCTAATCTGTTCAAGATTTAAGCTTTAGGACTGCTCAGGTCTCCATAGAACACTACGTTTACTCTCCCGTCAGATTCCAGGGTATTTAGTTTATCACTGGAGATGGTTATGATAGGGGCAAGAACTTTTTTGCCCAGCCAGAATTTCATAAACTACAAGGTTCTAGAGCCTCCGAACTTGACTTCTTTGCCCTTTATGAAGAAGATGAGGGTTGGATAGCTGTAAACTTTGTATTTTTAGGAGATGCCTTTATGAGTGTCAAGGTCGATTTGCGCAAGCTTAACTACTTTTCAGCATAGATACTCTAAGTATTTGTGGTTGCAAGTGCTGAGGCCAGTTCCTCGAAGATGGGCGCTATTTTTTTGCAATGTCCGCACCAAGGAGTATAGAACTTGACAAACAGGTATGGGTGGTCAGTGAGCACCTGAGGAAAGTCTGACTCAGACAGTGTAAGAATGCCATTCTCTTCGGCATAGGCCGCGGCAAATGCTAGCAAAGTTAAGATTGCCAGGCACTTTAACATCTGAATAAATATATCTATTGCGATTTATTCTGGTACCTTATATTGGATTAGACCTACGTATCTAATCCGGGTTTAACGTTTTGATTGGGCTGCAATGTCTATAATAATATGTCGTACTTATATAAATCAAGTTTTAGATTCACCACTCTAACTATCATTTCCAAGTAAGATTGTCGAAGGGCTCGGCATATAATCACCCACATAATGGAAAACCCCTAGTCTTACTAATTCCGCTAGCCCGTGAACTGGCAAGGTAACGCAGGGTTAACAAAGGTCTCAATCTTATCGATTACCCCGAGATCATCAAACATCCGATGGATTTGAGTACAATTTTGAAGAAAATCGATGAGGAGCAGTACCAGCACGTTGAGTAGTTTCTCGATGACTTTGAGCTTATTTGGGATAACTGCAAGACTTACAATACCAAGGGAACCGTAACTTTTGGGCTACTTAGTGGATATATGGGTTGGCTGACAAACTGGAGAAGAACGGCAAAAAGATGCTCAAAAACTATTTTCCTAGCATTCCTATCTACTCAGTCAGTAATTATTGGCAGATTAAGAAAATCCTCCACCGAATGGGTTGCCCTCCGGCCCTCCAATTCTCCAGCAATCAAGTGGCAACGAACCCAAATCGGTCTAGAACATCCCCAAAACTTCAAACAAGTCCAAAAAAAGGTAAGCAAACCTGGATTAAGCTAAAAGTCCTAGAAACTTTACTACGAGGATGAGTAGTAGATAACCCTGAATGATAAGATGAAGTTAGCGGACAAATTCAAGACGCTTACTTCATCCCAAAACAACGAGGTTGTCGACTTTATCAAGGAGCGCTGTCCCACAGCTTTTCGAGACCAGGAGGAGAGAGTGCAGATAATTGTAGATAATATGGATATCATCACCTTCAAGCAGATCATGGAGTAACCAAATACTTATTCAGGAAAATCGAGGAGATAGAGGAGGAGAGCAGCCACTCGGAGCCCAACAAAAAGGTCAAACCTGCCTGATTTCGTTCAAGTTATCTTCTCATTAACGTATAAAATTTATTGATCAAAGATCATCAATTCATAATATTTCGTTATGAATCGACTGCATTTAAAAAACCTGCAGGAAAGGGCCCAACAGTTGTTCGAAATGAGCTCAGAAGAAGAAGATATCAACGCCTATACAGCAACAAACAAAAATACGAGGAGTCCTGCCAAAATAGACCTGGACGATTATCTCTTCCAGGACGATGACAACTAGCCATAATAAGTTGAGTAGTCGCCTCACTTTGAAAACACGGATATCGAGCTGCTGAAAAAGTGTATTGCCTTGACCAATTAAAACAACCAGCTGCGAGACCTGATTGAAAAGCAATCTGACTAGATCAAAAATATGAAAGCTCTGTTAGAAAGCAAAGCTTAGGTTTAGCACAAACTTAGGCTCCAAATTGAGAGTCAGCTTGCGCTTGGTAGCAATAACAAAAGCAGTTTGGAGGACAATTTGCAGAGAGAGATAGCTAATCTAAAAAGGGAGGTGGAAGAAATAAAAGCTGAAAAACTGCTGTTAAAGAAGCAATAGACTGAACTGAAGAAGTAGAGAGAGCAGATGCGATTGTAGAAGTAGCAAAATGAGTCAGTGCTAAACAAGCTGGGCAAAGGCAAGGAAATCGAAGTTTTCCACGATTATACTGTTAAAACCCACAAAAACCAACCAGAACGCGTTGCTAGGCCTCACTTTAGTGAGGAATCTTACAGATAGAGAATCAGGAGGCTGGAAAGCAGCTTGAGCGAAGAAAAAGGCAAAATAGGCAAACTTTGCAACTTCATCAATTCCGAAATCCCGCGCCTAAAGGACAAAATCGTTGAGCTTACGGCGAAGCTTGACGCCAGGGTATCCAAATACCTTTTAAGAGATTTTTAATACTGACTTTTTTATGCATTTTGGTAGCATTTAATTCATACGAAAATTAAGTAATTTCTCAAACCTTGGTCAGTCAAGAAACTTCAATTTTTTTGATGAAGAAACGATTACAGCAAAGGAAAAGAATGGAACTAAGCTTAAAAAATTAAAGAAATGCCAAAATGATAGGCAACCTGAAAGAAAAGATGCTCATCGTGGAGGATCCTTTATTTAAAATGGGGCAAAACTGCCCCAAAAAAAGTTTTTATTGATCAACGATAGTTCTTGGAATTATGGAGAAAGACTCAAGGCCTCGTTTATTTATAATAGACTCAGAGCAAGAAAAACTAAACTGGTTTGAATAATAAAAGTATCGATATCAGTCACTCAATTCTATTTGAGGGAGGTAAGCTAGTGTGGCTACTTCAAGGCTTCGATCAATACTTTCCTGTATTTGAGGTGGACCAGGTAGTTCTCAATTCGCGAATTGAATGTCCGTTGGAGGCAGCCTTTTCGCAAGTATTGGTAGGACAGGATTCGAAAGACTTTGTCGTAGGGATTTTCACCTTCAACCCATAGGCTCCTCAGCTGGAGAATCGAATGTATGTGTCCGCTAAGCTCTTGGAAAACCTTCATGAAGTCCTATTCCTCAATATTGAAAGAACTTAAAACTCTTTGTCTCATTTCCTTGTTCTTTTTTATGAAATAAAAGATTGCTTTAGAAAAATTTTTCACCATGTTTTTTGTTTAAGTTTGTTTCTTCTTCATCGTTTTTTATTCAGTGGCCACCAGGTTTTTTTACTATTGAACCTCCTCCATTTCAAAACTCGGGGAGCGTCGTTCTTCCTTAGCTTTCTAGGATGTTGGGGGACTCTTTGGCCGAGTGTCGTTCCTCACTATTATTTCCACGTGCTGGTTTGGGAAGAAAGGCTCCCATTCCTAAGGAGAGCCAATTGTATTTTTTGCTTAAACGAGATCGAGATAAGTCGCTCTTTTTTTTTCAGGAACCTACAGAGTCCTTATTTTTTTAGGAAGCTAAAGAGTCTTATTTTAGGTAGAACCAGTGGCTGAACTATTTTTTGCTGCCTTTCTTATTCCCAAATTCTAGTTAAGTGCAGATTGATGAGCGAGCAACTTGGAGAGAAATTTATTGTGAGATGTAACCACATCCATAATTTCATTTGCATAGTCCACATCACAAGCGAGGTGAGGCATATCTGCCTCAGTTACTGATGGCCTCCGAAAGGCTGACCTACTGTTCATTGCTAAAAAAATTATAAATGAAAGAACAGCAGTAGATTCCTGAGATTCTACTTAATTTAAGGATTATCTAATTGCAGAAGTTATAACTACTACTTAATTTGAAAGACTATAATGAATTCTTATCATAGCGGACTCATTTCCTTATTCAGTTAGTAAATGGCATGAAAGTTTGCTGAGAGACCATATTCCATGGCGCATTAGCTCGAGGGTTGCTTCGGGAGCCTTCGCTGCAAAGATGGCAACTAGTATGCCTTTTGCGATTAGCTGGGTTCAGAGGGCAGAATGAGCACAGATTCAATCTAAAGACTAAGATAATAGAATGTAAAAATAGAAGTAAACCTGCAACTCACTGGGCATTCGATTGAAGACAGAACTGTTGGTTGGAGTCTATGATTTTTTCGGTATTATTTGTAAGAAAGCAGGCAGCATTATTATTCGAAGTCGCCCATAATAATTATGAATTGGGCAGAAATGAGGCGGCTATTCGTTTATCCCCTCCGACTGCCATGGCGATGCTTACTTTCGTTGGATGTAATAATTTTATTGATTGTATGGAAAAACCCTTCTCGAAAAAGCAGCCTTCAAGTGTGTAAAGGTAACCAAGTCACATTTTTTTGCTTTACTCTCGTTTTGCTTATTTAGGGACGAAAAACGCCTCACAACGGCTCCGATTCGCTAACGACCGAAGTACTCTGAAATGTACAAAACGAATAACTTGGAGCTGCCTGTGATTCGTGGCAAGAACCCCCTCGGCAGATAGCCCGTGGTGGCTTCTCGAGACTACAAACGCACTCAGATGGCGAAGCGCGAAGAAGTCGGTAAGGCAGAATACGAGAACTACGAATAGGTTCACAAACGACCGCAGACCTCGAAGGGCTCGCGGAACACAGCCAAAAAATAGTCATAGTACTACGAGGAGGGCGAAGACGATTTAATAATAACTTCGATGCAGGACAAACTGTAGCTTTTCAAGAAGGGGTCCAAGGAGCATCACGTTGTGGCAAAGCACCCCTGATTCATCTAGTTTCTACTAAGTAGCACTCATAATGCAAGGCAGCCCACAGTTATAAAATGGATGCAAATCAGTCAAGGAGCCCTTCGGCTTTGGATGGCCCCTAAGTTCACATCATTCGAAAACTTTTTGCCGTAAAGTGTTTTTTTGTAGGTCTACATGATATTGGAAAGATTGGAGTTGCCTGTGATCTTTGGCAGAATGCCCTCTTATTAAGTCTTCTCCAAGTTGTTTTTGGAGCCGTAGTTTTTGTGCTTCGAAAGAGTTTTCTTCTTGACTGAGTCGTTCTCAGCTTACTCACTCTTTTACTTGCTGTTGGTGGGGTGGGACTGCTTCATTGTGAAAAATGTGGACCGGAACTACTTGTTGTTCATCGAACTCAGGTTTTACAGCTGGGTAGTAAACTACGAAAAGTATTCATGCTTGAGAGCGTTTTAGGCTGTGATTCTTTCGTTGGGGTCATATGCTAGTAACTTGTAGAGAATGTCCCTCACATCCTGAGTGCAGCCGTTGGGCAGAAACTTCTAGATACCTATGCCTTTTTTGGTGGGGAAGTTGATTTCCATGTGCGTGGCTTGACTCTTGAAGCGGTCAAGCACCTCTTGACGTGGAGTGCCTAGAATGTTGTTGATTCTGTGGATCTGGTCGAGCTCGTCTTTGCCTGGGAAGAGTGGTTTTTTTGTGATGAGTTCAAACAGCACACAGCCGAATCCCCAAATGTCCATTTTCTCGTTGTAGTAGCCATCAGTCATCAGACATTAGGGAGCTCTGTACCAACGAGTAGAGATGTAGTCAGTGTAAGGAAGAGGCGAGTGCTTGCCCTTGCAGGATCCAAGATCGGCAAGTTTGACCAAATTCCCCTTGACCAGGATGTTCTCAGGCTTGATATCTCTGTGAAAGATACCTTTGCGATGCATGAACTCGATGGCTCTGAGTACCTGGAACATGTAGAACTTGATTTTTTGGAAGGTGAGAGGGTTTTTCTTATTTTTGAGACATTAGTACATGTTCATATCCATTAGCTCAAAAACTAGCGCCAGCTTGCCTACTTCGCATGATGTGTACCACTGGGCTCGTCGTAAAGAGCTTCGATCATTTTTATTATGTTGTCGTGGGGAGACAGGATGTTCAGAGCCTGGATTTCTTTCAGTTTCTTTACTTTCTACAGGGAATCGAACTTTTTCTTCATGCATTTAATGGCAACGTATTTGCCGCTTTTGAGGGACAGCGCAGTGAAGACCACAGAGAACGTACCGCTGCCTTTTTCGAACTAAAGTTTGTATTGGTCCATGTCTTTATAAATAAAAAATATAATGAAACAGAACTGATATATTTATTGATTACTCTCAAGTCCTCAACCCCGGAAAGAGAGCCATATCGATGCTCAATAAGCTAGGTTGGGAGATTAACACATTGGATCATTCATTTTGCTTTCTTTATTCTTTGCTTTATTTGTTTAACTTTTTAGATACGAAGCTTTCGATGAATTCTTGGATTTAGTTTATTGTGAAGCCTTTTCCTCCAAGGATCTATTGCTTCATTTCTTTGTTCTTCTTGAATTTAGTCGAAAAGGTGATTTATAATCTAAATCTGTTAGGGTTTTCAAGCGCAAGCGTGAGATTTTCGTAGAGCCTTAGCTAAATATGAGAAAGGTAGCCCATATAAATAATGTTGGATATCTTCTTCACTTCTTCAGCCGCATTCTTCTTCATCAAGGCACGATGATTCCCAAGAGTAAGTATATTCAGAAGAGAGTACATATGTGAGGCAGACGTGAAGTATAGACGAGTCCTTATGTGTCTCCAATTGTCACTCTAAGTTGAGTTCTTGTACTTCCAATAGTACTAATCTGAAGTGTTCTCTTTCCAGAACATCAAGTCTACCAAGATCTTTTCAAGCAATGGCAGACATATGTCAGTACCTACTTTGATTCGCTCTTCGTTAGTAATGCCATATTCGTTGAATACGATGAAATAAGCCAGCAATTTGGAGAGCCAGTACAAATTCTACTTAATCTCGTTGTCAATTTAGCTGAAAATTAGTCCATTCTTCCTGTAATCATGCCGAATGGTATCATAGATTTCAGGTATCTTGGAGATATTGTATTTGTTGGTCTCAGGGTCATAGAAATCTTTCTTCAACTTCGACCATCTACTACTCACCAGCATGATATTCTCACATTTGCTGCATAGCTTCATAAGTACTCTTCGATTACTGTGGCATTGCTTTTCTCGCTTTTTTACTCTTACCATTCTTAAAGGTAGATTCTTTAGATCTCAGCGACAAGTACCTTTATTATCTCGTGGAGCTTTGTTATTACTGGATTACTTTTTTAAGTTTTTAACGTGGTTTTCCGATGGCCTTCAAGGTGTGCATCATTGCCTAAGAAGTTTCGCCTTACTTAGCGAACTACAAATAGCTCTTCATCAACTATTCATCCTTGTTCATCATATCGGATAACCTTTCACATAGCTTGTCTGCCAGTTAAGAGTGGTTTTGTTGACTTGTACAGTCAAGCAATCCTGGGTTAGAAACAACTTACTTTGCGCTTTGGCATCGGCTTGAACCATACTACTGATTATTGGAGCCAACTCACCTTCAATACTTAAGAACCCTTTGAGAAATGCAGCTGCTGTTTTAATGCATCTTCCTTCATCTGAAGCGTAAGTCTTCAAATCATGGCGGTAGGAGGAATAGAGACTGAGGCAATCTTTGTCATCATATCTTTCTGTTCTCATCTTCTTACCCAATTAGATAGCATCTTCATAGCCCAAGAATGACAAGTCTCCTCCCCATTTGAGAACTATCATTATCTTTTTGATTTCTCCCTTTCCATTGGCAGATTATTATCTTTAGAGTACCTTCAGCTGAAGTTTTCTTGTCAAGCCATCAAAATGACCGCCAGTCTACAGTACTAACTTCATCTGCATATAATCTTTAAGCAAAGGGTCTTTGGGGCCAAGTTCTGCTATCTTTTCTATAGTTAGTTCAAGAACTTTGGTCAAACTAGGTGCATCTTTCAATTTGAGTTCATCTTTACTTTGGTCAACAAAAAATGCTATGAATCTGGACTAACTCGTTTTTATCTTGAGCTTCATCTTTGGAGATCTATCAGCGTGCCGAAAAATGGAGACGATTGATCGAAGCTACTCTACCCTCGGATTCAGGTTGTCTAATGGTGGCCTATATTAGTTTTGAAAGTTTTTGGGGAACTTATCTGTGTATGAAAAATTTCCCATTTTTTAAGGGAAAAATTGACTAAAGATCTTCTTTTTAAGAATTTTGGCACAGTCGTCCCAGTACTTTGGATTGCCTTTGACGAATGACCAACCGTTGACATCACAGACATAGGACTTGCCATTAGCTCTCAAGAGATCAAAGCCACAAACCTCCTGTCCAAACTCTTCCACAATACGATTACAAATGAACTTTTCATCTGGAGTCAAAATAACAGGATATCTAAACTCTTTGCCCTCCTTGTTGCGCTGAACCACTCCATCCAGAGTAGGAGATTTACGAGCCTAAGCATACATATAGTATGGACCGATTGTGTATACCTTAATATCGAAGGCATTCGTAGGCAAAAATTACTCATAGATGTAATTGCCATCTTTTCTAATCTAGTTTTGCTATCTTTAGTATTAGCTGCAACTATTTTTGACCTTTCGGAAGAGCTTTTTTCTGCCTCCTCCCATCTACAAAGGGTAATAGATGCATATCTAATGATTTTCAGAGTCAAAAGGCTTTTAGACAAATGGCTTTTTTAGCTGAACTCTTTCTTCTCCCTGCCTCAGCCAAATGCTATCTTCCAGTTATTCTACCTCAAAATAGTTAGTGGGTCTTTGCTAATAAAATTGTCTCAAGGCATTAGGAAATCTATCATTATCTAGTAGCTGAACATGTCTGGACTTCCTCTGATCAGCTTTATTGGATTACCTTTGTTCAATGGTAAGCTCTCCTGAAGTATTCAACATTTTTTCGGATGTGGATTTGTCCAAATCACTGTGATTTCCATTCTTAAGGTTCACAGCTTTATGGTTTTGCCTCTCCTCAGGGACATAGATCTATTTCGCTGGTTTGTCTTATTAAGCTAATTATTAGTTATTTTCTATTGTCTTCTTTTACTCAGGCGCAGGTATAACCTTCCCAAACCCTTTTTTTTCAATCTCATCCAAACAATCTTTATCCCGGAACACAAAGAAGTGTTTGGCAACGGGCACCTTGATCTTCTTCAGGATATCGTAGATTACCGTTCTATCCCATAGCAATTGCTGCTTCTCCAAATCATTGATCAGGTAAGGTTTGTGCTTCTATACGTAACGCCAGGCCATCAGATAGGGGAACCCTTCGGAGAAGAAACAAATGAGAGCGTCAACCACCGGCCAACTCTGAAAATAACTCAAATAGTACAGACCAATGCTCCTAGAGGTGCGACCACATCTCCATTATCACAATCTAGTGGCACTTTAATCTGGAGAGAATTTACCTCATAGGCTTCGATTACACCTTTTTTCTCATGGCGCACACCCCGAGGGTTATGCTGCTCTTTTTTTAAATCTATTTTAACTGCTTTCCTTTGTGTTACAGCACGGGCGTACTGCATTATGCCCAAGGTTTGATCTATTTCTCCATGCTAGAAGACTTTGGCTTTTCGTCCATTGTAATATTAAGTAATTAAAGTGAACAATATAGTAACTTATAATAGCATAGTTAATGAATGATTGGCAATTAACTCATCAAGCTATTACTTACAATCATCTTTCAATATGATAAATAAGTATTTTTCTGAGCTATTTAAGAGTTTTGGTGAGCTCAAAGTAAACAACAACCTGCATGCTTTTAATGAAAGTTCCACAGGTGCCTCCATGCTTTTAGTGCATAAAAGCCATAAATTAGACCATTTAACAATAGACACTGCAACCTAATATTCGCCATGATTGTAGGCTAATTCTGTTCATTCATGATTATTTGGAATGATTTCGAATAAGATGGTGTTTAAATCATTTACAAATAATGTACATTCTTCACAAGAGCACAGTTTTGCTATACCTCCCTGCCACTCTCTGCTTAACCTTCTCCAAATACACCTGAATATCAGTTACTTTAGTTTACTTACCGAAGATGCTGCTATAATTGGCTACTGCACTGAAGTATTAATAGTAAACGGGCATGTAGTTATTCATTGCGGTCTGATGCTTCTCCAGAAAACCCTTCAGTTTCTATAAATAGTATGGATTCTTATCTTCAACGTGCTTATAATAGCTCAAACAGTCGCTAATTACTTCGTAGAACGTTTTTTCTTATATTTGCAGAGGTTCGATTTACTTGATTTGCTGAATTTTTTTCAGAATGGTCTTAAAAAGGTCGTATGAGTAGGTTTATTATCTGTTTTGGGTTTTGAGGAGAGTCAACTTATGGGCTTGGATGTAAGCTAAAGGAATAAAGAGATGGATAAAGTTACACTGTAGGGTTTAGTTTTCTTCAACTATCTTGAAAATGCTTGTGATCAGAAACATGCAGTGGAAAATTTAAGAAGAGAAGGAATTGCTTTTAGTTACGGTCTAATGAGTGCACTTTATTATTTTTTTCGGATCCTTATCAGCAATTCGCTTAGACTACTAACAAAGAAGAAGATTCCTCTGCTAAAACACAGCTGGGGATGATGCAAGTTTGTTAGACTATTTCGAAAGTATGACAGCACGGTGTTATTGAGGCTAGTGTGAAGTAATTTCTGCTGTGAAGTGACTGATCATCTTAATTATAATAAGTAAATAACAACTACACTAAAAACGTGGAATGCCTCAATTTATATAACTGTCTTATCGATTTATGTTATTTAATAAGTCTAGTTAAATAAGTCTATTTAAATAGAATTTATTCCAAAAAATTACTAAAAAGAAATAAATAAGATTATGGTCATTGATGCTTGTGGAAGCTCAGCCTACGGACTGACTGTTTCACGTTCCATTTCATTTTCATGCTCTTCAAATTCTCATCTCGCAGATAGCTGCTCCAATCGTAGATGCAGTCCACCTATAGAACTTCCTTCTTTTCGTTGATCATTTTCTTCAGGAGGGACAGTCTCTTACTCAACCCCATGAGAATATTGTCTCGACTCCTCTTTGAGATGTTGATGAGGTCGTCTAGCTTTGTCCTGTCTCGCCAAGTGTGGTGTTTTGGTTTGCTTCTCAAACTTTATTTTTGAAGGGTTGATCTGTTCTCAAGAGAGACAGCTTTGAAATTTGGAAACAGTTGATTGCATTCATGCCAATGATGGCTTTTGCCGCACTTAAAGCATTTGTAGAAAACTAGTTTAAGGTTGCTTCTGATTTTCAGCTAGTACCAAAGCGTGCACAGCTTCTGCTTGAATTCCAGGTCATTTTGCGCCTTCATCTCAAACGCCTCCCTAGGAATGAAATAGACAACAGTATTGCCCTTGGAGAGCAGTTTGACCTGCGACCTCTAATGTATAAAAAACTAGTATATCCCCATAAATTAGTCAGCCATCTTAGTAAAGGATGAATTACCTGGGTTTCAGTGAGGTGAATCTAGCTGTTGTAGAAGTTACAGACTATTTTGAGCTTACCACTGTGAAGGTAGTGAAGATAGTTCAGTGGCTCACCTTGACTCAGTACAATATCATTGTTGCTGAACTTCTTCTACTTTAGATGCTAAAGAAGAATGCCGATTTTCTCGGTCTACCCGAAAAAGTAGTAGAGTCCATTGCATACCTTTTGATAGGCGTTTTAGATAAGTTCTAGTTTGAGTTCCTGAGGTAGTTTGTTGGTCATGAGTGCTTCCAACTGCATATTCCTACTGTTTTCTTCCCAGTGCCTGTACTTAAGGAAGTCTACTGTGTCAAGTTGTGCTCTGGCACTAATTCCCAGATTATCCATGTACCGATCGAATTAGATGAGTGAGATGCGATACTGGTCCCTAAGTTCAGTTGCGTAGATGATGGCCTTGATGATGTTGTTGGTGATGTAGCTGTAAACAAGGAGGCTGAAGCACATACACAAAAGACTGTAGATAACCTCGATTTGGTTGGCAGAGGCAATATCTCCATAGCTGATGTTGGCTATGGTGTTGACTCCCCAGTAGACAGTGTAGAAATACTGGATCTCCCAATCGTAGGAGATAATGGGTGAGAAAGCAGTGGCAGAGTTGAGCCAGCACACTAAATCAAAGATAAGATACGAGAGGTGTCGTTGAGACACATGGGAGTGTTGAGGAGTGAATAGTCTATCATATAGAAGAAGATGCCGATGGTGTGGGAAAGGATGAAGATGGTCAAAAACTGCTTCAGAATGATATAGATGGTCCTGGCCTTGATGCGGGTGCTCATGGACAATTTGCGCATGACAAGTTCGTCCATCTCCAGCATGCGTAGAAATTTGAATATGACCAACAGTTTGGCGAAGTTGAGGTAGTAGTTCTGCGAGATCAATGCAGCCAGCAGGATCAAGATGACGATGACGTCGTAGTAGAAGTAGTAATGCAGATAACGGCTCATGACTTTGTTGCGTTAGACTATTATCGCCCCACGCGAGATGTAGCCAGTGTTGAACTGCGCAACGATGTCCAGTACAAATATGATGATTGCGACAACGTCGATGACCAGCATGGGCACACTTTGCAGTTCGCTAGTCCAGGCCTGTTGCCCGTAGGTCAGCATGATGCCCATCTCCACGTAGTAGTAGAGGATGGAGAGCAGGACCAGCAAGTACCAGAACATGAGCACACTTTTGCAAGGGTTCACACACAGTCTGCTGCTAGATTGCGGGGAGTCTTTGCTTTCTGCGATTTGAGGCACCCTTTTGTAGGCATCAACACCTGTGCATTTGTCGTCTATCAAACGCTGCATTTTCTAATCGAGGACTTCTCTCGCCACAGATAGGTACGGGAACAGGATAGAATTCTAGACCAATAAGTGTCTCAACTTTTTGAGGATTTTTTTCATCCAATCTCCAATTAATATGGGACTTTTTATAATCAGAATAAAAGGATTGCAATTACTACTAATTTTAAACTTCCTATCTTGCTTTTTTATCCTATTGAGGACAATCCAAGGGTTGAGCACACTTCAGATGGTTCCTGGTCTGGCGTTATACTTCTACTTCACGAGTTCGATGTTGCAGTGGGACAAATAAATGGACCAGTCGTAGATTCTGTCGACTTCAATTGCACCCATCGCCATTTGCTTCTTCGCCTTTATTTGCTTTATTCTCCTTTCCAGTGCCATCAAAATAGAGTCTCTGTTCTTTTTGACGATTCTGCTCAATTCCTACAGTTTTGCCTTGTCTCGCCATATCCTATGTCTTTTGTTTATTCTTCGCACTTCGCTCTATTTGGTGGACAACGTTTTGCGACCTTCAAAGATCGCAGATGTTATTTCAGATGTAATTACTGATTTGTCTAAAAAAGCAGAAGGGCATTCGTTCCATCTATGTTCCTTTTTGCAGATTAGGCATTTCTCAAAGATTCTCTCTAATCTATTCAAATGCCTCAATTAGTAGATAAGTAGACACATAGTTTGCTTGCTGCTCTAGTTAGCTAAAGCAATTTGCTCGAAAGCCTGTTTTGGAATATAATAAAGTAACGCCTTATCCAAAACAGTGGTGGTATAAGATGCCTTTAAGTTGAGCAAAAACTAATAGCAGAACAAAACGAAGCCTGAAATCTTATTTAGTTTATGTTTACCTCTTTGGAGCTGATATGATACGGTTCTGAGAGCAGCTGACAAGTGAATTATAAGGTTCCGCTCTTCACATAGAACATCCCTTCCACAGGAGAACACTGCTGCAGCAAGCACTAGCCAGGACTATACTTTATCTCTTTAAGGGCACTCAATAGTTTAAATATTTCTATCTAGCTGCCAAACATGAAATCAATCAAATAGTAGACTCCATGGTAAGCGATTTCAAAGTACTAATTTTTGACTTCCTCAGGCAATTTGTCCATCAGCTCCAGTTCCTTAGCCTCAGCCTCCATACTCACATACCGGTTGTACAAAAAATCCTTGGTTTTTATTTGCTAATCTCTGCTAATCCCCACTGTGTCCATGTACTAGGTATATGTTATCAGCTACTGCCTGTAGTTTTCTTTGGCCTTGATTGAAACCAAGATAACACTCACGATTTGGTTGATTATGTAAGCACAGACTACTAAACTCATTAGAAAGCAGCAGAGGTTATAGATGGTTTCCCAGGCGTTTTGGGGAGCAACATCTCCATAGCTGATGTTGGTGACCGTATTGACTCCCCAGTATAAAGCATAGAAGTATTGGATCTGCCAGCTGTAATTGGCAATGGGAGTATAGGCGACTGCATTGTAAAGCCAACACACTAAATACAGCAAAGGGTACATTGCGCATTGGATTGGCATAGAGGAGTATTGAGCAGCTGCCTATCCATAAGGTAGTAGAAGATGCCAATAGTGTGTGAAATGATCAAAATTAGCAGAATTTGCTTCAGAATCACGTAGATTACCTTCTTGTTGTATTAGACCAGCAGAATGCGATTAATGAAGTTGTCAATTTCGAAGATTCGGGCAAATTTGAGGATTATGATTATTTTGGCGTAATTCAGAGCATAGATTTGGGTTGCCAGGGTCAGGATAATGATAAGGACAACTGTGATGTCTATAAACATACGGTAGCCTAGGTACCTTGACACTATTCTTTCTCTTTGTTTTACTACTATTCCGTTATTCAAGTAGCCAATCCGAAACTGCGCAAAGATGTCTAGAACTAGGATCAAAATAAAAAAGCTGCCAACTGTCATCCAGGCCGGAGTCATTATCTCTGTCTACCAGGCCTCCTGCCCAAAGGTAATGATTATGCCGGTTTCAAAGAACCAATACAACATGGCCAAAAGGACTAAAAAGTACCAAGGAATCAGTACTAAGTGGCATGGGCTGATACACTCCTGGCTGAATAGAGCTTTAGAATTTTAGAGAGGATTCTTGTTGCTGTTTTAGATGTTGTTTAGATGTTCTTGTTGGAGTGTGGCTTGGGTTGTTAGAGGAATATCTGAAGAGTCAAGCATGAGCCTTCGGAGTTTGATTTAGTGGCTCTATTTGAGGAGAGGCAGGTAGGGTGATAGTGGTGAAACTTAGTAGATAAGTCGCCTTATTTTCTTGGCAAAGGCGATGAATGCTTTGAGAATGTCAATTCTGCTCATGAAATAGCACCCAAAGATTAAACATTTTATAACTTCGGTGATGTAAATGCAATATTAAGCTCAAATTTTGTTTGTTATTGTGCCATAAATGGG
>Ga0316217_10002125_pt1 | contig 24375 bp, 23 predicted proteins | sample 1anoAmetaG_FD_203633 | JGI IMG/M metagenome (GOLD analysis project Ga0316217, IMG submission 203633) | Freshwater microbial communities from Trout Bog Lake, Wisconsin, USA - 1anoA | ecosystem: Environmental > Aquatic > Freshwater > Lake > Hypolimnion/Profundal zone | place: USA: Wisconsin...
ACGGCTCGTCCCCACCGGCTGCGAGCACAAGTTTGTGGGGACGGGCCGTCCCCACCCCTCTTTTGATGCTACTTCACGAACGGCACGAGATCGCCCCATTTGCCGGGGGAAATGAGCGTGCTGACGGGCAGGTCCAGGAAGAGTCCGCCTTCGAGGATGTCCGGCTTGCTGTTGGAACCATGGTTCCAGAGGCCGCGCAAATAATAGCGCACTTCGCCGTCGCGGCTTTGGTAGAAGGGAATCTCCGCGACGATCTGCTGGCGCGTGCCGTCGAGGCCTTCGGTTTCGCCGGCGGTATATTCCACAAAGCCGCTGCGGTTGAAAGTCAGGCGCAGACCCGCGTAGCGGGCTAAGCGATAATCCGACTCGTCATACAAATGGTCAAAGCCGACATTGACGGTGGGACCCAAGGCCAGCGCCAGGGGCTGGCAGAAGGGACAGCCAGAATTGGTGGGGGCGCACGCCAGCGCGGTCCAGCGGAGCCACGACCAGGTGAAATCCGCGCGGAAACCCAGGCCCGCGTCGCTGCCGGGATGCGGGTTGTTGTCCGGTTTGGCCAGATCCGAGCTGGTAATTTCGGCGCTGGCATCCGGGATGAACCAGCCGTTCTTGCCGGCGCGCTCACGCAAGCCGTCGCCGTAGGCGTAAAATTTGGCGCTCAGCCAGTAGGAATCGTTGTTGTCGCCGTGGTTAATGTGTTCGTAGCCGCCGCGGAAATGCACGAAGAAATTGCCTGCGTTCTCGCCCACCAGCGGACTGGGCGTGAGGCTGCTGGTGATGGTGGCGGGATAAAAATTCGTGGGCGCCACCGGCGGCTGGGACGGCATCTCCACCACCGCCGTGTGTCCGGGCACGTTGGTTTCCGCCAGGGTGGTGGTTTCCGGCGCCTTAAGGGTGGTTTCGGCGGGCGGCAGGTTGGTGATTTCCGGCGCGGCCGAAACGTTGGTGGCGAGGACCACGCTGCTCACGGAAGCAGCCGGGATATTGGTGTCGGCGGCCGCATTCGTATTGTTGGCGCTGGCGGCGGCATTGGTCGCCAGCGGTTCGGACGGCAGCGGCTCGTGATTTTTCTTGGCGCAACCCGCCGCGTAAGCAATCAGGCCGGCGAGGGTGGCCGTCCGGGAGAGCATAATCGAGAACTTATTGGTTGTCACACCGGTCAATAAGAGCAGGTGGGTGGCGGAATATCAAGCAATCTCTTTGACTGGCAAGTTCCCGGCGCGCCCTCCCGGCCAGGCAGATTTCCCGTGTCCGCGCCCGCGAAAACCGCCCAAAAACCCGCGGCCGGAAACCCGCTCGGGGCCGGACTTGCCGATTTCAGGCCGCAGGTAAAAAACATAACAAGTTTGACTCCACTCAATCAGGAAACTAGATTCAAGCCGATGTTGGCCGCTGAAACCAAAACCACGGGTTCCCATTTTGAACGGGCTCCTGACGCCGAGTCCGCCTGTTCCTGGAAACAAATCATGGAACCGGTGGAGCCGTTCCTGGGCGCCGTGACGCAACAACTGATGCGTCAGGCCCGGGATTTTGACCCTAAAATCGTGCCTTACGCGGAACACGCGCTCAACCACGGCGGCAAACATTTGCGGCCGGCGCTGGTGGCGCTGGCGGCGGGCTGTTTCGGACGGCCCACCGAGGCGCAGGTCAAAGCGGCCGTCATCATCGAGATGATCCATCTGGCGACGCTCGTTCACGACGACGTGATGGACGAGGCCGAAATCCGCCGCGGCCATCCGACCGTAGCGGCCAAATGGGGGAACGAAATCGCCGTCCTGTTTGGCGACTGCCTGTTCGCGAACGCGTTGACCCTGGCCGCCAGTTTTCCGACCACGGAAGTTTGCCGGGCGGTTTCGGTGGCCACGAACACGGTGTGCTCGGGGGAAATTTTACAGACCCAGCAACGGCGGAATTTCGTCGCCGCCCGGCGCCATTATTTCCGGGTGATCGAAATGAAGACGGGCGAACTGTTCACGCTGGCCTGCGACTTGGCCGCGTTTTTAAGCGACGCGACGCCGGCGCAGCGCGTGGCCTTGCGCGCCTATGGCGCGGCGGTCGGCACGGCCTACCAGGTTTATGACGACTGTGTGGATTTGTTCAGCACCGAGGCCGAGGCGGGCAAATCGCTGGGCACGGATCTGGCCAAAGGCAAGCTGACCTGGCCGGTGTTGCTGGCTTGGGAACGGGCCTCCGCAGCCAATCGCAAGGTGCTGGAGCATTTGATTCAGAATTGGGATGCCAAGAACTTCCCGGCCGTCAACGCGTTGCTGGCAAAATACGACACCTTGGAGCCGTCCGTGCGGGAAATCCGGCGTTTTCTGGACCAGGCGCAGCGGGCGTTGCGGGGGTTGCCCGAGTCGTCGGGCCGGATGGGGCTGGCCGCTTTGGCGGATTTTTTAGCGCAACAAACCGGGACTTTGGTGGTTCAACCAGCATGTTGACTATGCCTGAACCCGCCACAGCCCCCGATGCCAATGTGCCCGCCGGCATGATGGAAGGTGATTTGGTGCGTCGCGCCCGCCGCGGCGACCTGACCGCCTATGATGAGTTGGTGAAACGCTATCAGGAGCGCATTTACGCGACGATTTACCACATGACGGCCAATCACGAGGATGCCAACGACCTGGCGCAGGAATCGTTCATCAAGGCCTTCTCGGCGTTGAAATCGTTCAAGGGCGGCTCCAGTTTTTACACCTGGCTGTACCGGATTGCCATCAACAAGACGATCAATTTCCTCAAACAACGGCGCAACAAGCATCATATCAGCCTGGACGACTTGGATTTCAACGCCGAGCACGACCCGGACCTGGTGGCGCTGATTTCCGAAAAGACTCCCCAGCGCGACATTAATTTGAGCGAGCTGCAAGAAAAATTGAACGAAGCGTTACTCCGGCTGTCTGAACCTCACAGAACGGTCGTGGTCCTGCATGATGTGCAGGGAGTTTCCCACGAAGAGATTGCCGAGATCGTGGGTTGCAACATCGGCACGGTGAGATCCCGGCTGTTTTATGCGCGCCAGCAGTTGCAGGGTTTTCTGGCGGATTACATAAAAGCGTAGTGTTTATTTAGAACCTGATGCCAGCATGAGCGACACCAACAACAATTTTGAAGACTTAAAGCGGCTGCTTAAGCTCAAGCGGCACGAAATCCCGCCGCCGGGCTATTTCACCCATTTTTCCGGCGACGTCGTGGCGCGCATTCGCGCGGGCGAAGCGGGCGGCGCGCAGAATATTCTGGAACGAATCCAGTCGGACTCGCCGTTCATGGCGGCTTTGCTGCAGCTCTTTGGAGCCCGGCCCGGGGTTTTCGGGGCGGTGGCCACCGGCCTCTGCCTGCTGTTGCTGGTGGGCGTGCTGTTCATGGACCGCTCCGAACCCGGTTCGGCACCCACCCCCGAGCTCTTTGCGCAGTCGGCGGCGGAGCCCAGCCCCATCCTGGCCGCCTCAACCCCCTTGGAGCCAGCCGACAACGGCATCACGGTCAGCACCAATCCGGTGTCCAGTTTGCAGCCGGCCAATACGCTGTTTGGCTCGCCGCAGAACCCGTTGTTTCAGTCCGCCGGGTTCACCCCCGCCGGACAGTAAGCGGTTGAAAATCTCCTTTTTGTGCGGTGTGCGCTTGTAACGCCACCGCACTTTTCATTTAATTCGTCAGTGCCAACCAAAGTCATTGCCGTTGCCAACCAAAAAGGCGGCGTGGGAAAGACCACCACCGCCGTCAATCTGGCCGCCTGCCTTGCCGCCGCAGGCCGGCGGGTGCTGCTGTTCGACCTGGATCCGCAGGCCAACGCCACCAGCGGCGTGGGGATCGAGAAAATTCCGGGCGCCAGCGCGTATCAGGTGCTGCTCGGCGACGGCAGCCTGTTGGACAAAATCAAGCCGACGGCCTTCGAGCGTTTGGAACTCATTCCCAGCGAGGTGGATCTGTGCGCCGCCGATTTGGAACTGGCCCGGCTGGAGCATCATCTGCACCGGGTCGCGCAATCGCTCCAGCCGGTGCGCGACAGCGGGCGCTTCGATCTGGTGCTGCTGGATTGTCCGCCGTCCTTGGGCATTTTGTCGCTGAACGCCTTCGCCGCCTGCGATGGCATTCTGGTGCCGCTGCAATGCGAGTATTACGCGCTGGAAGGCATCTCGATGATGAACCACGTGCTGGACCAGTTGCGAACCGCCGGCGTCAACCCGCGGCTGGACATCTTCGGCGTGGTGATGACCATGTTCGACGGCCGTACCAAGCTGTCCAACGAGGTGGTGGAGGAGGTCCGCAAACTGCTGGGCGCGAAAGTCTTTGAAACCGTCATCCCGCGCACGACGCGCCTGGCCGAGGCGCCCAGCTTCGGCAAACCCATCATTCACTATGACAAGTACAGCTCCGGCGCGGCCGCCTATCAGTTGTTGACGCAGGAAATCCTGGACCGCCTGGCGGCGGCGTAGCGTCAGGCATCCTTGCCTGACGTGGAGGGCGGCATCCCTGCCGCCCGGAACCGGCGTGGGAAGTTTTGGCGCGTAAGAGAATTCCAACGCGGCTTGGTTGGCATGAGGTTTTTTCCGCCGGGCTGGGAAGCCCGGCTCCACGGCCGGCAAGGATGCCCGCCGCCACAGTGACTCGCCAATTTGCGCGATGGACAAGGCCGGGCAAATCTGGCCAAAATGGCGCCATGCTAAAACGCACCTCACTGTTTTCCGCGCATCAGAAACTGGGCGCTAAACTGATTGACTTTGGCGGCTGGGAAATGCCCGTGCAATACACCAGCATCTCGGACGAGCATCTGGCCGTCCGCAAGGCCGCCGGCATTTTCGACATCTCGCACATGGGCGAAGTCACCGTCAGCGGTTCGGGCGCGGAGGCCTTTCTCAATCGCACGCTCACCAACGACGTGCGCAAACTCGCGCCGGGCCAGGGCCAGTACACCCTCATGTGCCACGAGCAGGGCGGCGTGATTGACGATTTGTACGCCTACCGGCTCGCGCCGGACGCCTTCTTTCTCATCATCAACGCCTCGCGCATTGCCACCGACGTGGCCTGGCTCCAGGCCCAGGCCGCGAAGTTCTCCGGCGGACAGTTGAATCTCACGGACGCCTCGCATCATTACGCCGCCATCGCGGTGCAAGGTCCCAAAGTGCGCTCCTTCATCAACGACTGCCTTCCTGGCGCCTCGGAGGCCGTCATCGCTGTCGCCGCCGTCAGTAAGCTGAAGAAGAACCAGCTTGCCGGATTTCCCTTTGAGAACAACAACCTCCTGGTGGCCTGCACCGGCTACACCGGCGAGGACGGTTTTGAAATCCTCGGCCCGGAAGCCGTCGCGGAACCGATCTGGAACAAACTCCTGGCCGTGGGCGCGACCGCGGGCATCAAGCCCTGCGGCCTGGGCGCGCGCGACACGCTGCGCACGGAAGTCTGCTATCCGCTTTACGGCCACGAACTGGATGAGCACACCACCCCCATCGAGGCCGGGGTCGGCTTTTTCGTGGCGCTGGACAAGGGCGAGTTCAATGGCCGGGCGGTGCTGGCCGCGCAAAAAGCCGAGGGCGTAAAGAAGAAACTCGTTGCCTTCAAGATGACTGACAAATCCGCCCCGCCCCGTCCGCATTATCCCATCTGGGTAAACGGCGCGAAAACGGGCATTGTCACCAGCGGGACGCAAAGTCCGTCTCTGAACGTGGGCATCGGGCTCGGTTACGTTCCGCCCGAAAGCGCCAAGGCGGGCACACCGCTCGAAATTGAAATTCGCGGCAAGTACTGCGCCGCCGTGGTGGTGCCCAAGCCGATTTACCAGCCGGCCAAGGCGTGATACGTGATACGTGATACGTGATACGTGATACGTGATGCGCGATACGTGATGCGTTGAAGGGTGAAGAAGCCGCCCAGTCTCAATCCCAAAGGGATTGCGTCCTCCAGCCCAGGGTTGCGAGGAACGAGCTACCCTGGGGGGGGGATGAACAGAAGATCAACAACCGCAACGCGGTTGCGGCCAGGGATGATATTGAAACAACCGCGATTGAGCTGCGGTTTAAAATGTTGGTTGAACGATGACTTATGGTTGATCACCTCCTAGCCGCCGCGATCCTGCTGGCCGGGTTCGCTGAGACAAATTTGTCCGCCCAGCCAACCATTGGCGGCTACGATCCCGACAGCGATTTCCCTAACGAGGAAATCCCGTCGCCGATCCAGATCACGCGCGCCACCAACGGCGTGTTCAAGGTGGAAAATCATTTTTATTTCACTGATGCGCACGATTGCAAATTCACCTGGCAACTGCGAAATTTCCCGTCGCCATTCCAGACCAACGCCCCGTTCACCGTGTTGCGCGAGGGCACCTTGGATTCGCCCGTGATTCCGCCGGGTGAAACTGGGCTGCTGAAACTCAAACCCGTTGCGTCAAAAAATGCCGATGCGCTGGCCTTGCGCGTGGCGGATCCGTCCGGGCGCGAATTGGGGACGTGGGTGTGGCCGCTGCGGCGGAGCGACACCTACCGGCTCACGCAGGAACCCGCCTTCCATCATGCCGTGCCGGCGGAAACCAACGGGATCATCACCATCACGGCGGGCGAATTGACCGCGACCTTCAGCCGGGACAACGGCCGGCTGCTCGGCGCGCGGCGCGGCGCGCAAACTTTCTCGCTCACCAACGGGCCGCGCCTCGCCGTGGGTGGCGCCACACTGCGGCAAATCCATTTTGACGACGACGGCCCCGACGCGTTTGTCTCCGCCAAGTATGACGGCGATTTGAAATCCGTCTTCTGGCGGGTCAACGGCAACGGCTGGATCAACTGCGATTACACTTATACCGCCGCCGGCACGAACGATTTCGCCGGCGTGCTGTTCGACTATCCGGAAAAACTGGCCGTTCATAAGCGCTGGCTGGGCCAGGGCCCGGAGCCGGCGGGGACAAACCAGCCGCGCGGCGCGGCCCTGGGCGTCTGGGAAAATGACTGCCACCCCGCCCGCAACGGCGGGCGCGACCGGACGGAGCCGGAGTTCAAGGGGTTTTTCAGCGGCGTAAACTGGCTGCAATTGGACACCGCTGAAGGGCAGATTACGATTCTCAATAACAACGCCGTGCCGTTTGTGCAGGTGCTCACGCCGGACCTTCCGCCCGCCAACCCGGCCGGTCAGGCCTTGGCGCCGGCGCCGCAATGCGGGCTGGGATTCTTGGACGCCCTTCCCGCCCCCGCCAGCGAGGTCGAGGAAACGCGCTGGAGCGGCCCGCCAGGCGAGTACACCGGTTCGGTGAACTTCTATTTTGGCCATTGAAGGCGCCGGATTTTTGCGCTATGCTGGCCCCATGGGTAAAAGCAAAATTCCCGCCACCGGCGAAGGCTATCTTGGCGAAGTCATGGTCCACAAAATCACGCGCGCCGTGGGCGTGGTGGAGAGCGTGACCGAAGGCCGCGACGGCTGGCCGCCGCAAATCGCGCTCAAGCTGCCGGACGGCTCCCTGAAAAAAGGCCGGCTCAGTGATTTCCGGGGCCCCAGCGCCACCGAACGGGCGGCGCTCAATCCGGCGTAACCCCGGCGGTGTTCAATGGCTCAAAAAACTGGATTTCCCGGGCAAAGCTCGCATCCGAATCCGAGGCGTGAATCAGGTTGAATAGAAACTGGTCATCGCCCGGCTGTTGAAATTTCAGCCGGTAGGGCGCGTTCGCTTCGGTGGCGCCCGGCCAGAAGTCGCCGCGAATGGTCCCTTTATCCGCCTGCCAGGGACGGGTGGCACCCACCGCTTGACGCACCTTCTGGATGGCGCCGACACCGCGCAAACGGATCACCTTGACCGGCCCGTAAGCCATGTATTTCGACGTGCCATCCCAACAAGGAGGACGGTCCCCGATGGCCGGAAAGTAAAACTCGCGCCACTTTTCCACCGGCAAATTCGCGCCGTCAGCCAGCGTGAGTTCCGCCACCACCCGCACGCCCAAGGCGTGAAGGCGGGCCTCGATCTGGCGGGCCAGGCCGCGCCAGAAGGCGTCAGGTTTGAGGATCACCAGCGTGTCTTGTTGTTCGCCATTGCTCATAAAAATTTCGGCCGATTTCCAGTCAGAGCCGGTTCCACCACACCGCCGTCGGCTTGGGCACTTCGATGGTTACGCGCCGATCGGGGCTGTGCTTGGTATAAATCGCATAATTAGTGGCTTGAAGCCGGAAATGGCCCGCCCGCAGCCGGCGCAACCGGTGGCTCACTATCCACGCCGGCTTGAGCAGCCGCACCCAGGCCGGAGCCATGTTGGCAGTCTCAACTTTTTCGCGGATGGCATTGGGTTTGAGGTTCATGTTGTCACCCGTGTCCGCGAACGCGGAGGTGAACGTGTCGCAAACTGCCATCGGCACCCGCGCCCGCATCAGCGCCCGCACCCAGTGAAAATCCCCGAGATCGCGCCACCGGGTGTCGAAGTAAATGCCGCGCTCGTGAATCACGTTGCGCCGGATGAAGATGCCGCAGGTCAACAGCGGGAAACGATACCAAATATGCCGCGGGTTTGGCACCAGCGAATGCCGGTGGCACAGGTAACGGCCATCGCCGTCGGTCACAATGGTGCCGGCGAGCACGACTTCCACCTGGGGATGCGCCGCAAAAAAACGTTCCACCGCCGCCAGCGCGCCGGGCAGATATTGCTCGTCGCAGTTCAGATAGGCCAGGATGTCGCCGGTGGCCCGGCGATACCCGCGGTTGACCGCGTCATACATGCCGGCATCCTTCTCCACAAACGCCTGCACGCGCGGATCGCGCGGCAGCCAGTCCTGCGTGCCGTCGTCAGAACAGGAATCCTGCACCAGATGCTCCCATTCCGCCCCCTGCTGGTCCGCCACGGAAGCAATGCACAACTTCAGCCAGGCTGAGTTGCGAAAACTGGGCGTGATGATGGAAAACTTCATTTGTCCTGTCCGCTGAATGATTATTGATTTTCCCGCCGCGCGCAAATGCCAAATCGCGGATCGGAATTATCCGGGGTGGGGACAGCTTGTCCCCACGTTTTCAGTTTTGGGTGCCTGGGTCCGGGGACAGGCTGTCCCCGCCCCTATTCTGGCCGGGGAGCCGGGGAGCCATCCCTCTCACTTTTCCCTGCAACTTTTTGCTGTTTTCGGTTATAGATAAGGGACTTTATGCCGCAGTTTTCATACAAGGCCCGCAAACGCTCCGGCGAACTCGTCGAGGGCGTGCTGGAAGTGAACGACCGGAGCGCGGCGCTGATGCAAATCCAGCGTTCGGGCCTGTTTCCCATTGCGGTGGCCGACGCCAAGGTGAGCGCCACGACCGTGGTCAAGAAGGACAAGGGCGTAAATCTCACGTCGTTCCTGCCGCCGAGCATGCAGGCGCAGTTCAATAAGCAGCGCAAGCCCAAGCTCCAGGAACTGGCCACGTTCACCACGCAACTGGCCAATTTGCTGAACTCCGGCATGCCGCTCACGGTGGCCCTGAACAGCATGACGCACCTGGAAACCAGGGGCATTCCCGCCGACATCAGCCGCGGCTTGAAACAGGAAGTCACCGAGGGCCGGGCCCTCTCGGACGCCATGGCCCGGCAGCCGGTGATTTTTTCGGACTTGTACGTGAACATGGTGCGCGCGGGCGAGCAGAGCGGCGCCCTGGTGCCGGTGCTGCGCCGCATGGCCACGCATTTCCAGCAGTTCGCCGACGTGCAGGCCAAGTTCAAATCCGCGATGATCTATCCGATCATGGTTGTCTGTTTCGGCATTTTGCTGGTCGTCCTGTTCATGATGGCCGTCATGCCCAAGTTCATCGTGATTTTCGAGGGCTTCAACATCCCCCTGCCGCTGCCCACGCAGATCTTGATCAGCATCAGCAATTTCTTCACGAACTTTTGGTGCATGACCATCGCGGCGGGGGTGGTGCTGGCGCTGTTCATCCTGTTCAAGCGGTTCCAGACCAGCAAGGCGGGCAGCCGCAAGCTGGACGAGTGGCGCATGCAACTGCCGGTGTTTGGCGGCGTCGTGAAGATGAATTTGTTCGCGCAGTTTGCGCGCACGCTCGGCACCCTCCTCCAAAACGGCGTGCCGGTCTTGACCGCGCTCAAAATCACCGAACAGACCGTCTCCAACCAATTGATCCGCGAGGCCATCGCCAAAACGCGCGAGGCGGTGACCGACGGCAAGACGCTCGCGCAGCCGCTGGCGCATAGCAAACTCCTCGTGCGCATCGGCGAGGAAACCGGCGACGTGCCCGGCTCGCTCAACAACATCGCCGACACCTACGAAAACGAGCTCCAGATCGCCTTGCGCGTCATGAGCGACCTCATTGGGCCGGCGCTCATCATTGTCATGGCCATCGGCGTCGGGTTCTTGCTGTTGAGCATTTTCCTGCCGCTGTTCCGGCTGATTTCCTCCATTCACTGAAATGAAATTGCCGAATACCAATGACCGATTGCCGCGGGAGCCGAAAGCGCGGCGGCGCCGCTTTCCATTCGTCATTCGTCATTCGTCATTCGTCACTCAAGGCTTCACGCTGATCGAGATCATGATCGTCGTGGGCATCATCGGCCTGATGGCGGCCATGGGCGCCCCCTCCCTCAGCAAGGCGCTGCAAAAAGAGGGCATGCGCAAGGCCGTGAGCGACCTCCAGGACGTCTGCTTTTGCGCGCGGGAGCAGGCCATTGTCGGCAATAAAACCACGGCGGTGGTGTTTTATCCGCGCGAGCGGCGGTTCGAGGTGGATGGCAGCGGCGGCTCCGCCATCAACGTCCATTCCGGCAAGACCATGTCGGGCACGCTGCCGGCCGGCGTTGAGTTGGGGATGCTGGATATTTTCCACCGCGACTTTGTGCAGTCGGACTGGGCGAGGATCTTTTTCAATTCGGACGGCACTTGTGACGAGGCCGTCATTGTCCTGATCGCCAAGGGCCAGGCGGAAAAAATCACCCTGGAATACGCGACGGGCCTGCCGGCGGTTTCCGCCGTGGACCAATGAAAACGAAGCTTTCCCCGCGGCGCGCCCGCGCCTTTACGCTGCTCGAAGTGATGATCGCCATCGCGATTTTCTTCGTGGCGTCGTTCGCGATTCTGGGGCTGATCTCCAGTTCGCTGAACAATGTGCGCCGCTTGCAACGGCCGTCGGTGGACGCCAGCCCGGTGCTGGCCACTTGGGTCGCCACCAATAGCTGGGTCGAAGGCCACTACCACGGCAGCCTGGGCGACGAAGACATGCTGGGCAAAGAATACCGCGACTACAATTGGGATCTGGATATCATCGAAGTCGCCTCGAATCATCTTTATCTCGCGGACTGCGTTATCACGTCGGCCAACGGCCGACGCGAGGTCATTTCGCACCTGTCCACGACGGGCTACAAACCGAGTTCGCCGCCCGGCTCCCTGGATGGCGGCATTGGCATGAAAGGACACTGACGCCATGAAATTGCCGAACCAATGCCAATCCGGCGCCCTGACTTTGTCGAGCGGCGGCGACCGTTTCTCCCGCTCCATGAACCGGAGCGCCGGTCTGCGACCGGCTTTGGGCGTCCGGTCACAGAGTGGTGGGCCGTCTTCAAATTGGCACACTGCCAGGAACTCGTGCGCCTTAAGCCGGCTGCAAGCCGGCGCTCCGATCGCGCGGTTCATGGCCGCAATGCACGTCCGCTTGCGGAGGTTGGAACTTCCCATGAACCCGGATAACATCCAACCTCCAACCACAAACGCCCAACATCCAGTGAAGATGCGGAAGGGACACCGTTGGATGTTCGCTGTTGGATGTTGGATGTTGGATGTTTTTCATGGGCCGAGCGAGCATCGTTCACGCCCGGCTCCAATTCCTTTTGCGAAAAGCACCTGCCGTCAGGCGTTCACCCTGATCGAAATCATGGTGGCGGTAATGCTCTTCAGCCTGGTCATCGCGGCCATTTACTCCACGTTTGCGCTGATCATGCGCGCCACGGAAGTGGGGGAGAACACCGCCGCGCAGGCCCAGCGGCAGCGGGTGGTCATGCGCGCCATTGGCGACGCGCTGATGGGGGTGGAGTCGTTCCAAGCGTCGCAAAAATACTACTGGTTCAAGCTGGCCAATGGCGAGGATCCCTTCCTGAGCTTCGTCGCGCGCCTGCCGGAAACATTTCCGCGCCATAATAAATTTGTGGGCGGCGACGGCGGGCCTGACGCCAGCGCGCGCCGGGTCACGTTTTCGCTGGCGCAGGGCGACAACGGCGAAAAAGACCTGATCGTGCGGCAAAACCGCATCCTGATGGACATGGACCAGGACGAGCAGAAATATCCGCTCGTGCTGGCCAGGAACGTCAAGTCCTTCACCATCGAATGGTGGGGCACCAACTTGGAGAATGAGGTGGCCTGGCACAAGGAGTGGGAGGACCAACAGACGAACACCATTCCCCAGATGATGCGGGTGCACTTGGTGATGGGCGCCAATACCGAGCGCGGCAAAGAGGCGCCGGATTTCGCCGCCACCCGCATCTACACCGTGCCGTCGCAGATGATGCCGGCGATGGTGCAAGGCGGCATGAACGTGCCGGTTGCAGGCCCCGGCGGCCAGCCGCCTGGTCTGGGTGGCCCGGGTGGCGGCCTGAATATGCCCCCGATCAGAAGATGAGAATTTCACCCGCCAACCAGAACCGGCGCGCGTTCGCCGTCATTGTCGCCTTGATCGCGGTGACGGTGCTGACGATGATGGCCGGCGCGTTTGCCTACGCGATGAAAATTGAGACCAAGCTTGCCGCAAACACCAATAACGACGAGGAGTTTTACTGGATTGGCCGCGGGGGCGTGGAGCGCGCGTGCTGGTGGCTGGCTTTGGAGGGTAATCAGCCGTTCAGTTCCAAGCAGCAATACTGGGCCGGCGGACCCGGCGAGGGGCCCGAAACCAATGGCCCGCTGGTGGGCGAATCCCTGTCCGGGTTTCCCATTGGCGAAGGCACGGTGTCGCTCTCCATGACCGAGCTGGAAAGCAAGATCAACATCAACCGGGTGGATGAACCGCTCCTCAAACAGGTGCTCACCGTGCAGGGCGCGGACGCCGGCGACATCTCGGTCGTTTCGGATTCGATTTTGGACTGGATTCAGCCGGGTGACTACGCGCGGCCGGCGGGCGCGAAAAGCGATTATTACCTCGGCCTCAGCCCGCTGTCGTATAACGCCAAGGCGGCGCCGATTGACAACTTGGACGAGCTTCAGCTCATCAAAGGCGTGACGCGCGACCTCTACACCGGTGAAAACTCATCCGCCAACACGCCCTTTGCCCGGCATCAACTCGGCGTTGGTCACGCCCCGGGGCAGGAGGCGGCCTATGCATTTGGATTGAAGGATGTCTTCACGCCGTTTTCCCTGGGCCAGGTCAACCTGCTCACGGCGGATGAGAAAGTATTGGAATGCCTTCCCGGGATGGACACCGCCGCCATTCAGGCGCTGGAGACCGCCCGCGATTCCGAACCGCCCGCCCGCAATGTCGGCCAGTTGCTCACGGCCGCCGGCGGCGGCAATCCGGCGATCGTGAACCAACTCGGCAAGTACGTCACCGTGCAAGGCAGCACCTATGAAGTCCATGCCACGGCCACCATTGGCCAGCTTTCGCACGAATACACCGCCATTGTCTGCCGCCGCGGACCCACCGTAACGGTGTACAGTTTCTACCGTACGAAATGACCCGCACCGAAGCGCGGGCGGCTCGCCCGCGTGTTTCTTGGGTTTGCCGCCGGCAGGTACGGTGTGCCCGCGCAAAGCCACCAGAACGCAGCTTGACACTGTTCTTGATTGCCTGGGGGAATGGCGCAGAAACAGGCGACTGGAAAGTCGCCTGAACCCGCAGGCTGGAAAGCCTGCGCTACGTAGCGCCGACATTCCTGTCGGCGGGTTCTGGGGACTTTCCAGTCCCCAGTCAAGAACAGTGTCAGGATGCGCGCAAGCCACAAAAGCCACAAACAGGACCCAAAAATGAGATTGCCAGCCCGCACCGACTGGTGGTAAGTTCGGCCACGCTCGTGCGCTGGCTCGCCCGCGAACTGGATCACCATTAGCCAACGCCCGGCAAAGTCACGTTCATTTGAGGAAGGAGAGGCGCCAAACTCCCCACAACCGCGGGCTTGAACCTGGCGGCATTGGAATTATGAAAAAGAAATTTGCGCCCATTCGCCGGCCGAAAAGGCCAGCCACGGTGGCGGCCCCGAAGCCGTCCCGTCCGCCCGCGAGCGTGCCGTTCCCCGTGGTCGGCATTGGCGCCTCGGCCGGCGGCTTGGAAGCGTTGGAACTTTTCCTGTCGCGCGTGCCGAAGAACAGCGGCCTGGCTTTTGTCATCGTCCAGCATTTAGACCCCACGCGCCCGGGCATCATGCCCGAACTGCTCCAGCGCGCCACCGGCATGAAAGTGCTCCAGGTAAAGGATCGGACCCGGGTCCAGCCGGACTGCGTTTATGTGATTCCGCCCAACAAGGACATGTCCATCCTGCACGGCGCGCTGCACCTGCTCGAACCCGTGACCCCGCGCGGGCTGCGCCTGCCGATTGATTTTTTTCTGCGCTCGCTGGCCCAGGACCAGCAGGAACACAGCATCGGCGTGATTCTCTCGGGCATGGGGTCCGACGGCACGCTGGGGCTGCGGGCCATCAAGGAAAAGGCGGGCGTGGTGCTGGTGCAGGATCCCGCGACCGCCAAATTCAACGGCATGCCGCGCAGCGCGATTGACGCGGGGCTGGCGGACATTGTGGCTCCTGTGGAGGAGCTGCCGGAGCGGATTCTAGCCTATCTCAAGCGCACCCCACTGGTTCACATCACCGAACCGGCACGGGAAGACAAGACCGAGGGCGCCTTGGAGAAAGCGATCGTCCTGCTGCGCGCCCACACCGGCCATGATTTTTCGCTCTACAAGAAAAACACTTTTTACCGGCGTATTGAACGGCGCATGGGCATCCACCAGATTGACAAGCTGGCCGATTATATCCGGTATTTGCAGGAAAACTCGCAGGAACTGGATTTGTTGTTCAAGGAATTGTTGATCGGGGTGACGAGTTTCTTTCGCGACAGCGCAGCTTGGGAGGAGTTGCGCGATAGCGTCATCCCGGCCCTGCTCGCCCGCCGGCCCGCCGGCCAGGCCCTGCGGGCGTGGGTGCCCGGTTGCTCCACCGGGGAGGAGGCTTATTCCCTGGCGATGGTCTTCAAGGAAGCGATCGGGAACCTCCAGCCCGCCAAGAACTTCACGCTGAACCTCTTTGCCACCGATCTGGACAAGGACGCGATTGACAAGGCCCGCGCCGGGGTTTATCCCGCCAACATCACCGCCGACATAGCGCCGGAACGGCTGAACCGGTTCTTTGTCAAAGTGGAACATGGCTACCGGGTGGCTGCGGAGATCCGGGAGATGGTGGTCTTTGCCCCGCAGAGCCTCATCCTGGATCCGCCGTTCACCAAGCTGGATTTTCTGAGCTGCCGCAACCTGATGATCTATCTGACGACGGAGATGCAGAAGAAACTCATTCCGCTGTTTCACTACTGCCTGCGTCCCGGCGGCATCCTGTTTCTCGGCAGCGCGGAGACCGTCGGCAGCTTCACCAATCTGTTTGAGAGCCTGGGCCGCAAGACGCGGCTTTATCGGCGCAGCGAGTCCGCCACGCCGCCCGAGCCAGTCGTTTTTCCCCCGGCCTTTGCCCGGCGGCTGCCCATGGCCCTCGAGTCCCCCGGGGAAACGCCGACGCCCCCCAGTCTTCAGTCGCTGGCGGACAAGTTGGTATTGGATCACTACGCCGCGCCCGCCGCGCTGGTCAACGGCCAGGGCAACATCCTTTACATCAGCGGACGGACCGGCGATTATCTGGAGCCCGCCGCCGGCAAAGCCAATTGGAACATCTTTGCCATGGCGCGCGAAGGCCTGCGCTACTTGCTCGCCGAGGCCTTTCAAAAAGCGCTCCAACAGAAAGAACCCGTGGTGCTCAAGGGAGTGAGAATCGAGACCACCCACGGGGAACATTTTGTCCATGTCACCGTCCAGCGCCTGGCCGAACCGGAACCGTTGCGGGGACTGGTGATGATCGTGTTTGCGGAGGCACCGGCGCCGCTGGCAACGGAAGTGGCCAGCGGATCCCGGAAACCGCCGGGCCGCAGCGTCCGGCTGGCGGAACTGGAACAAAAGCACCAGCAAGCCTGCATGGAATTGCAGACCACGCGTGAAGAGATGCAGAGTTCCCAGGAGGAGCTTCGCTCAACCAATGAGGAAATGCAGTCCGCGAATGAAGAACTCCAGTCCACCAACGAGGAGCTCACCACTTCCAAGGAAGAGATGCAATCGCTGAACGAAGAATTGCAGACGGTCAACACGGAGCTGCAATCCCGGGTGGACGAGCTGTCCCGCTCCAACAATGACATGAAAAACCTGCTGAACAGCACGGATATCGCGACGTTATTTTTGGACAACGACTTGAAAGTGCGCCGGTTCACCACCCAGGCGACCAAAATCATCAAGCTCATTGCCGGCGACGTGGGCCGGCCGATCACGGACCTGGCCTCCGATCTGCTGTACCCGGAATTAACCACCGACGCGCAAGAGGTGCTGCAAAAGCTGGGCATCACGGAAAAGCCAATTGCCACGCGCGACGGCCGCTGGTTCACGGTGCGCATCATGCCTTACCGGACGCTCGACGACCGCATTGACGGCGTGGTCATCACGTTCGCGGACATTACCACCGCCAAAATGCTGGAAGCGCAGTTGCGGGAGAAACACGCGGCGCTGGAAAAGCTGCTCGCGAAACAAGCCCGGGAAACCCATTCCGCCGGGGACACGCCGCCGGCGAAACCGGTCGCCGGAAAACGAACCCAGCGGGGTGCGGGAACACCGGGGGCACCCGCTAAAACATAAATCCTGCCGTGCCCAAGCGAGCGCACCACCGTCCCGATCCCGCCGAACAGCGCCGGCGCGCGGAAGCCCAGCTACAAAGGCAGCCGAACCGCCCGGGGGCCAAGGCCGGGGATCAGCCAAAAGAAGCCGAAACCCAGCGGCTGCTCCACGAACTGCAGGTCCACCAGATCGAACTGGAAATGCAGAACGAGGAATTCCTGGAAACCAGTGGGAAAGTGGAGGCGATGCTGGAGAAATACACCGAACTTTATGATTTTGCCCCGGTGGGTTATTTCACGCTTGATCCGGCGGGTAACATCATGGAGGCCAACCTGGCCGCCGCCGACCTGCTGGGACGCGCACGATCCGCGTTAATCAAACAGCCCTTCCGTTTTTTTGTTTCCCCGGCGAGCCGGCCGCTCTTCGATATATTTCTTAAGCGAGTATTTGCCGGCGGCCCCAAAGAGGAATGTGATGTGATTCTCCTGGTGGATGGCAAAAAGGCATTTGATGTGCGGATCAGGGCAAATCTGTCCGCGTCGGGCGAGGCCTGCCGGATGGCCGTGTCGGACATCACCGAACACAGGCTGGGGAAAGCGGCGGCCGAGCAATTGGCGGCGATCGTGAAATACTCCAATGATGCCATCGTCGGCGAAGACCTGAACAGCATCATCACCAGTTGGAACCACGGCGCGGAAAAGATTTTCGGCTACACCGCCGACGAGATGGTGGGGACTTCCATTCTGCGGCTGATTCCCCCGGATCGGCTCGGCGAGGAGAATCAAATCCTGGGCAAGATCGCTCGGGACGAAAATGTGGATAACTTTGAGACGGTGCGACGAACCAAGGACGAAAGGCTGATTGAGGTCTCAGTCACGGCATCGGCGATAAAAGATGCCACCGGCAAGATCATCGGGGTGTCGAAAGTGATACACGATATCACCGCGCACAAGCAGGCGGAAGCGGATCGTCTCATTCTGAACAAGCTGGAGTCCACGGGGATTCTGGCGGGCGGCATCGCCCATGATTTCAACAATCTGCTGGCAGTCATTCTCCTCAACCTTGAACTGGCCGAAATGCTTAACCCGGCCAATCAGGAACTGGCCAGCTATCTGAAGGAAGCAAAGGCGTTCGCCTTAAAGACCAAGAGTCTGACCGCGCAACTGCTCACGTTTGCCGAAGGCGGCGCGCTGAACCGAAGGCCGATGCGGCTGGCGGGATTGATTCAGGAATCCGTCCGGCTGGCCTTGACCGGCTCCCAGGTTCGGGGTGAATTTTCACTGGCCGGGGATCTCTGGCCAGCCGACGTGGACGCGGCGCAGATGGGACAGGTCCTCCGTGGCATGGCTTTAAATGCGCGCGAGGCGATGCCGGCGGGCGGAGTGCTCCGCGTCCAGGCGGAGAACGTGGTGCTCAAGGCCGCGGAACACTCATCTTTGGCGGCGGGGGATTATGTCCGCATCCGCCTCGCGGACCAAGGCAGCGGGATTCCCAAGGAGGCGTTGCTGAAAATTTTTGACCCTTATTACTCCACAAAGCAACGGGGCAAGCGCAAGGGAATGGGGCTGGGGCTGACCATTTGTCATTCCGTGGTTCAGAAACACGGCGGAGCGATTGCGGTGGAATCAGCCGTTGGGGTGGGGACGACGTTCGACATCTACCTGCCGGCCGCAGTCCAAGAATCGGGAAGTGAAGAGCCAGCGCCGCCGCCAGCCGGGGTTCCGCAGCCCGGGCGAGTGCTGGTGATGGAGGATGAGGCGGGACTGCGCGAAGCGATCGGCCGGACCCTCTCGGGGATGGGCCACGAAGTGGCGCTGGCGGAGGGTGGGCGCATGGCGATTGAGCTTTACCAAACCGCGAAGCTGCAGGGCCGTCGCTTTGACGTGGTAATTCTGGATTTGAACATCCGCGACGGGCTGGGCGGCTTGGATACCCTCCAGGAATTGCGCAAGCTTGACCGGCGGGTAAAGGCCATTGCCATGAGCGGATCCACGCTCGATCCAGTGGTGCGGGAACCGGAACGCCACGGATTCTTGGGCGTCCTGGCGAAGCCTTTTAATACGGAAAAATTACGCGGGATTCTTTCTCAAATCATGTATAGTTCAAGCGTCAGCAAGCCTGCGCCATGAACCACCGATCGAAACCCTCCGAGGCTCCCGCCGAACGGCGGCGCCGGGGCGTGCCCGGACGGCGAAAACTTCCGGGCCAAAAGGTATCGGCAACCCACGGGCAGGATGCCCCTGCCACCAAGGTGTCCGAACTGCAACAACTGGTTGAGCAAAAGCAACTGCGGCCCAGGTTGGCTGAGCTTTACCATCGCGCCGAAGTCATCTTGCGCACACCGCGGAACAACCGGAAGGCAAAGGCCGGGGCTCCGAAGACCGCTCACGATCCGCAACGGCTGCTCCATGAATTGGAGGTGCAACAGATTGAACTGGAACTGCAAAACACCGAACTGCGGCAGGCCCGGGACGAACTGGAAACGGCACTGGAAAATTACACCGATCTCTACGATTTCTCGCCGGCGGGCTATTTTACCCTCGCCGCCACCGGCGCCATCCGCCAGGTCAATCTCACGGGCGCCCAGCTCGTGGGCATCGAGCGTTCCCGTTTGGTGGGCCGGGCTTTCGGACCATTGGTTTCCGCCGCGCAACGTGACGTTTTCGCCGCGTTCCTCGAACAGGTTTTCGCCGGTGCGGAGCCACCCGCCATTGATCTTGAGCTGCCGGTCCAAGACCGGCCGCTCCAGGTCGTCCGCGTCCGGGCCAAGCGCGCGCCCGCCGGGCTGGATTGTCGCGTCGTGCTGGTGGATGTCACCGAGATCAAACAGGCCGAGGAAGCGCAGCGCCGCCTGGAGGTGCTGACCGCCACGAACCGGAAGCTGGAAGCGGAGGTCGTCCGGCGGCAGGCGGTGGAGACCGCCCTCAAACAAAGCGAGCAACAACAGAGCCGGTTATTGGCACAATCGCGCGCCATGCAGGAACAGTTGCGGCATCTGTCCCGCGAGGTGCTGCAAGCGCAGGAAGAGGAGCGAAAGCGCATCAGCCGTGAGTTGCATGATGTCATCGCCCAGACGTTGACGGGCATCAATGTCCGCCTGGCCACCCTGAAAAAGGGGGCCGGACGCAATGCCCGGGATTTTGACCGCGACCTCGAACTCACGCAAAAGCTGGTGGAAGACTCGGTCAACATTGTGCATCAATTCGCCCGGCAATTGCGCCCGGCGGTGTTGGATGATCTGGGGCTGATTCCCGCCCTGCATTCATTCTTGAAAACCTTCACCGCGGAATCCGGCATTCGCACGCATTTGACGGCTTTTGCCGGCGTGGAAGCATTAGACGCGTCCCGCCGCACGATTCTCTACCGGGTGGCCCAGGAAGCGCTCACCAACGTGGTCCGACATGCGCAGGCCAGCCGCGTGGAAGTGACCATCCAGAAACGCGCGGCCGGGATTTGCATGAAGATCACTGACAACGGCAAATCCTTCAGCGCGGAACGCGTGTTGAACGCCCCCGGCAGAAAACGGCTGGGACTGCTGGGCATGCGGGAACGGCTGGAGATGGTCGGCGGCCGGTTTGAGATCGCGTCCGCCCCGGGCCAAGGCACCACCGTCACGGCGGAGCTGCCGTTGGGCAAAGAGGTTTAACGGTTAGCGCAGCAGGAGAACCACCACCACGATGACGAGCAGAAGGCCGACCGAGCCACCGCCGATGTAGAGAGCGCTGGCTAAAACGGGCGAAAATAGGAGATGCATAATTTGTCTTTCATTTTATGATGGCAATTCATTTGCCACCATTTTCTAAAACAACCTTACGCCATAGGCCGCGCTGGGGCTATGGGGTGTAACCCGACCTTGATTCACTCCTTTCGCTTATGTTTGTAATTGGGTCAGGCTTTCCTGCGAAAGCCTCCCATCGCATAGATGAGAAGGCAGATCACCAGAAGGAGGCCAAGTCCGCCGCCGCCGATGGCTGGTCCACCAAAGTAAAAACCGCCGCCGCCGAACAAAAGCAGGAGCACAACAATCAATAGCAGTATATTCATAGCTGAAAGGTAACCCACCGCGGCAAAGCTTTCTATGGGGTGTTCACCCCAGGTGAGATCCATGGCTTGCCAGAGATTCGGTCCCGCCAGGTGTCATCACTGCACTGGCGGGCCAGCTTTGGCCGTAGCGATCACCCCAATTGGCAACAGGAAGCTGAAGGGAGATTTCAGGAATCTTCCGACGATGGCCCGGTAAAATTGGCGGCGCTCGGGGCCGCGCAGATTACGCGCACGAATGGCTACGAACAGGGCCAGGCTGAAGCTGACCAGGATGTTCAGCAGGCCGATGCCGAGAATGCCGACCCCAATCCAGACGGTCGAAAGCATCCACCAGCGTCCGCCGCCCATGGCCGCGAACGCCGCCGTCACTTGCCCGGTGGAGAGCGTAACGTGGCGCACCTCCAGCGGCAGTCCAAAGAACACCGCGACCGACGGAATGATCCCGAGCATTAAACCCAGCGAGATGTTCCCCCCCAAACCGGCGACGTTGTGCTCCAGCCACACCGACAGACGCCGCGCGCGGGTCGGGCCGAAACACCGTTGCAACCCGCGATGCTGCGCGAGCGCGGCGCCCAGTTGATGCAACACGAACCAGTTGTCCGCCCAGGCGGCGAACAAACTCGAAAGCCACAACAGCACGCCGGTGAACATCGCGAATAACCAACACCCGCTCCACGGCGCCACCGTGCCCAGGATCAATTCCGCCTTGTGCTCGTCCACAATGTGCCCCCCGGTGAAACCGCGCCAAAGCATGTCGAGCAGCCACGTCGCCGGAATCACCAGCGCAAGATTGCCAAACACCGAGGCGATTTGTGAGCGGATGAGGAAGACCACCTCGTCCACCAGCGCTTCGAGTTGCGCCGCCGTGTGCAATTCACTCATCCGGCGCGCCAGTGCGGGGGCCGTGGTGGCGGGTTGTTTGGTGGCCACGGAAAAGCCGCACAATTGCACCAGCACGAAACTCACCGCGTAGTTCAATCCAAAGCAGGCGCCCTGGAAAAACTCGGCCAGCACCAGCTTGGCCAACAGTAACTTCAGAATCGTCGTCACGCCCAGGATGACGCCGCCGCCGGCGGCGCTCCGCAGCATGTCGGTGTATTCCCGGCCATTCCGCGCAACGTAATGCTCCCCGGTCTCGGCATTGCGCTCGACGATCCGACGGGTAAGCAGGTGCAGGTTCTGCCGGCACAACTCGCGCACGCCCCGGCGCGCATGATTCTGCCGCACCAACTCGGCGAGGATGGCCACCTTGCGCTCGGCGGTCAGCACCGGCGCCGACCATGCCTCCAACAATAACTCCAGCCGCTGCACCTGAGCGCGCAAGCGCTCAATGTCATATACCAGCGCCGTGCTGACGCCGGTTTTTTCCAACCGCCCGATCACTTCGTCCACCGCGCGGTCGCACGCATCCGCGACGCCGCGCACCCCGTTGAATTCCGGAGCCAGCTCACTCAAGGGCGTGCCCGAGTCGCGGCGCGCCAGCAACATTTCCACTGCCGGGGTGAGTTTTTGAAACGGCAGTTCGCGAAACGCCACCTTGCGCAACCGCGCCCGCACCTCCCGGTTTGAGCCCACGACACAAATGCGGTCCGCGAGTTGCACCATCGCATCCTCCAAGTCGGTCCGCAGCGCGTTCCAACCGCCTTCCTCTGGCGTTTCGGCATGGTGAAACAGCGCAATGATCTGGCCGGCCACTTCGGCATCCAGTTGTTCCAGCCAGCCGGTCGTGGCATCACCCGGGAACAACCGGTCGAAAACGTCCGCAAGATCACGGGTCTCCGGTGGTGCGGGCAACATTCTCGAAACCAACCGTGACAGCAGCTCGCTCGTGAATCCCGCGCCCTGCGGCAAACCCGTATCGGCGAACAGATCCAGCGCCTCGGTATCGCGCACGATGGAGCGCAACGTCTGGGCCAGGTGTTGGTGGGCTTCGGGTTGGCGTGCCAGCAGTTGGAGCAGCAGCCGCAGCCGGGTCGCGGGCACATCGCGCCGCACCCACGAGAGCAAATCCTCCACCCACGCCAAGCGCTCGGCCAGCGACGCGTCGGGATGCGCCTGCGTCAACAACGCGTCCAAAGCGGGTCTGCCCCGCAGCGACCCCAGCCGATCTTTGAAATACTGCCACCCAAGCATAGGTAAAACTCACCGGCCCGCTGCCGCCGTGTTCCTGAACGGAAGTTGCGTCTTCCTGAATTTGGCGCGCCGCACATGATGGCAGGTAGGATTACAAATCACGACTTGAAGAACGGTTGCGAGTCAGGCCTTTGGCTTCACTTCCAGCGTGGAAGTGACGTCGCGGACGCCGTCCATATCCAGTGCGATGGCGACGGCTCTACCAATGTCGTCGGGTGAAGTAACGGCCCCTGCAAGGGTCACGTGACCTTGGGAGCATTCCACCGAAATGCTCCGAGCAGAAAGGGTTGCATCCGCCGCATACTTGGCTCTGGTCTCAGCGATGACCCGCGCGTCGGACGCGGCATTAACCCCTTGATCGCCGGCATCTTGGGCTTTGCGCCGGAAGATTTTGCCGCTGCGGGTGAGTTCGTCCTTGATTTGGTCGGTACGCAAATCAAGCGTGTCCAGCTTGGCGCGCAGGGCATCCGACATATTGTGCGCCGCTTCGCTGGCGTTGCCGCGCAACTGCGCAGCGGATTGTTCGTAACGCTGTTCTGCTTCGGGATGTTCCCGGGCTTTTTTTTGTACGAACCAAAAACCGACCGCGCCTAAAATGATGCCAAGGATCAATCCCGTTGAAAAACCTCTCATAATGTTCCTTTCTTATCCTCTTTGGCCGCAGCCTTGGCCGCCTGGAAGCTTTGATCAATCTCTGCTTCCGCGATGCCGCCTTCGACCAGCCGCTCATTATCGCTTCGGCCTTCATCATCCTCATCCTCACTGGGTGCGACTGGCACTTTTCGTCCGGTGGACCCGGGCACCGGATCCCAGCGTTCCGACTCGGGTGCGGATTCGAGCACCGCATCCTTCGGATCCGTATCTGGCACGCCGGTCAATTCCCGTTTGGCCTGCGAAAAATGGGACGCGGTCGCGGCCTGCGACAAGTGCCCGTCAATAATCGCCAGCTCTGCCGCTCGCGCCTGCACCATCTTGCGTGTTACCGTGCCGAGGCCGGCGGATTTTTCAGTCAACGCGCCTTCCTTGAGTGGATTTGTTTTCATATCGAGGAAACCTCATTTGTTTTCATGTCATTAAAGTGGCAGCAAAACCCAATGACCGCTATGGGGTATAACCCGACCAGAACACAGCCGGAGGCGGTTTCAATTGTTTTGGTTGGATTAGCCTGGATTAGGTTGGATTTTTTGCGGAATCATTGGGGCTTTATGGAAAGCCCCGTGTTCCTTTGGACCTGCTCACCGGCCTTGAACCGCGCGATCGGAGCGCCGGGCACCGTCCCGGCCAGTTGGCGAGCAATCGCATCCATCGAGCCGAGGCGGTGCTCGGCGCTCCGGTTCATGGAAAGCAAAGTGTTCTGAAGACAGCCCTTGATTGTGCCCATGAACCTGGCAGACTCTCGTTCGGTCGCCGTCGCGTGCAGTGTA
>Ga0316217_10002127_pt1 | contig 24367 bp, 16 predicted proteins | sample 1anoAmetaG_FD_203633 | JGI IMG/M metagenome (GOLD analysis project Ga0316217, IMG submission 203633) | Freshwater microbial communities from Trout Bog Lake, Wisconsin, USA - 1anoA | ecosystem: Environmental > Aquatic > Freshwater > Lake > Hypolimnion/Profundal zone | place: USA: Wisconsin...
GCTCGATAACGCCGTCGTTAAAGCTCGACGGGCCATCGGTGCGGTAAAACGAAGCCACCAACAAAAGATCCCCGGGGAAGCCGTCCAGCCCCACATCATCGTATACGCCGACCCGGTAGGTCTGACCTCCATGTAGTATCACCGGAGTGTTTAACGGAGTCTCCAACCAAGTTTGAATCACGCTCTGCACGGGTTGGATGGCCAGCAGGACACCGTCGTCAGTCCAGATGGAAACTATGCTGCCAAAATAGTGACGCACGCTTCTGACGAGCAGGTCACGATTCGGCGTGAAAGAATAGCCGACTGTGTCTGCTTCGGAGGCGAAAGTTGCTATGCCAGCGGTGTCATGCACATCGCCCAGGATCTCGTTTGGGATGCCGGAAAACACCTTCACAGCGACTGAATTGGTAAAGCCGCTCGCGACCCTATCGTCGATGGTCTTTGCGGCAATCCCGACCTCGAATGGGATGTCGGATCGTTGTGGTGATCCGATGGGTGACCAAACAAAATGATGGACCCTGTCAGCCAACCCGCCGTCTTTGATAATGGTGCCGACAGCCTGTTCCCGGCCCAGATTTGCGTTCGTGGGATTGCTCAGCCAAACGTAAAGCGTAAGATTCGAGCCGGTTTCGGTCCCACCCATGACCGGAACGCTGACAACCTCGTTGGTCTCTCCTGGCGAAAAACTCAGCAACCCGATACTAGTCGCATAGTCGATCCCAGCGGTGGCGGTTCCATTGGTAGTGCTATATTCCACAGTCACGGTCGCAGCATTCGCCGGAATCAAGGTTACCGTGAACACCAGGTTCGTCATCCCGAAACCGTTCTGCACGACAGCCGCGTCACTAATGATGATCCTGGGTGGATTGCTAGCAACCGTTACCATGCTGGTTGCCTGGTTGTTGGCAGGGTCGGTGTCGGGCTCGCCGCGAGATACCGTCGCGATGTTGGTCAAGACCACCCCGGCTACTGTCGGGATTCCCATGATCGTGAGCGTAGCGGTTTGGCCTCTGCCCAGTGTGCCCATATCCGCAACGACCATCGTGCCATTGGTGGAGCATACGCCTTGGCTGGCCAACGCGGACACTAATTCCAGACCCGCGGGCAAGGAATTGGTGACTCGAACCTTGGTTGCCGGATTAGGTCCTGGATTCATCACCTCTACGGAATAGGTAAGATTGCTTAGCGGGTATACGGGGTTGGGCGAGGCGGAGGCCGTCAGCAGCAGGTCGTTAGCCGGCAGCAACCGCGAGAGGCTTACCGCGCCCCGATGCCCATCAACGTCGGCGGCCCACAGGGTCAGGTTGGTTCCTGTTCCCGAAAGGGTGAGCAGTCCGGACCAGACTCCGTTCGTGAACACCAACCCGCTCGCAGGGGTCAAAGCCAATCCCGCGGAGGCGCTCCCGCTGGCCTGGTAGGTGATATCGACGAGCCACCAGCGCGTGGAATCTGGCGTGGACGGAAACCACCCCGGGCTATAACTGGAAGCGTCCCAGGCGCCTGAGTCGTCGTAAGAAGCAAGCCCTTGGTTGATGGTGCCATTGGCAAAAGTTTGCGCGCCGTCCGAGCGATAACCCAGGTACCCGCATTCGGCAAACGCGGCTAGGCGATAGTTTTGTCCGCTCGCCAATGCCAAGGGCGCCGCCAAAGGCGTCTCGCGCCAGAAACCTGGCGTGGGATCCACGCTTTGGTTCACAAGGAGCGTGCCATCCTCCTGCCAGATGCAAATCTGTTGGCCGAAATAATACCGTACGTGGGTCACGACGATATCCTGGCTGGGAGTAAACGCATAGCCCACTGAAAAACCGGCAGGGCAATCAAACACATAGGTTTGCGAAGGACTAATGTCGCCCAGGATGTTGCCGGTAGCCAGCGAGTCATACCCCAAACTCACCGAACCGGAGAAACGTGTGGCCACAGTATTGCTCACATCCTGCGCGGTGATGGTTACGGCAAACGGCGTGCCGGAGGCCTGCGGGGATTGAATGGGCGACCAAACAAATTGATGAACAAATCCCGGAAACTGATCGACATTGATCAGGGTCCCAGCCACCTGGGTCGGCGTGAAAGCGGCATTCGTTACCGGAGCCAGATTCAGGTAAAACACCCTTTGGACATTCAGCCCGAGATCACCTGTTGCCTGAACAATTGCAGTTTGGTTGGTGGATCCAGGCGGAAAAGTCAACACGCCATTTGTCGGCGTATAATCCGCATTCGCAGTGGCTGAACCATCGGACGTGGTGAAGCCGATTGAAACGGTTTGGGCGCTCGGCGCATTGAGATTTACGCTAAATACCAGATTTGTCCGCTGCCCTGTCGCGATCGCCACGCTTGTTCCCACGACGGTCACGCTGGGCGGCTGTACCGCTACAATATTCGTGGCAAAATTGTCTGCCGGATTCGAGTCGATCTCGCTGCGCGTGATCACGGCTACGTTTGTCAAGTTTACACCCGCCACCATTGGAAGCACGACAAGGGACGCCGTGACGGTTTGCCCAGCAGTTAGCGTTCCCAAGTCGAGGACGGCCAAGTTAGCGCTCCGCGACCAGCTACCCTGGCTACTCAATCCCGAAACCCAGGCCACCGATGGCGGAAGTGCATTCGTGATACGAACAGCAGTCGCCTGGCTTGGGCCGCGGTTGATCACCTCGAAATTAATCGTTAGGTTGCTGAGGACTGCAACCGCAGTCGAGGTAGCAGAAACGAACAGTGCCACGTTGTTTGAATCTCCCAGGTTGAAAGGGTGCGATACACCAAAATGGCCGGCGGCATCCGTTGCGCTCAAAATGATATTTGTCCCTGCCCCCGTGACGGCAAGGCCTCCAGACCAAACCCCATTGGTGAAACTCGCGCTGACCTCGGGTTCCACCGCCAGTGAACCCATTGCTGAGGCGTCACCCTCAACCTGGTATGCCATGTCCACCAGGTAAAAGGCTTGACTGTCGAAGGTGTTGGGAAATTCTGATCCGAAATAACCGTGCCCGATCGCACCATTTGCGAAGTTCGTGGGACCAGTGTCAACATAGAAAGCAAGGCTTTCAGAATCACCCACGTAGGCCCCAATGCGATAAGTGCTCCCGGCCTGCAATTTTACGGGGAGGTTAAGGGCCGTCTCATGCCAGGATCCCCGCGCACCGACTACATCCTGGCTCGCAATAAGATCTCCTTGATCTGTCCAAAGCCCGACTTTGACTCCAAAATAGTGCCTCACGTGGGTGACGAGCAAATTCTGCCTAGGTGTGAAGGAGTACCCAGCAATCTTGCCCGGTTCACCGTCGGAATTCGCTGGTATCCCGCCTAAAATGTTCGTCCTTGCGCCGGAGTACCAATCAAGGCGAACCTCGCCCACGAAGCCGCTGGCGAGGTTATTGCTGCTATCCTGCGCCGCAATGTCTGCCGCAAACGGTGCCCCGGACCGTTGCGCCGGGTTTATTGCCGACCAGGTAAAGTGATTGACGTGACCGGCAGAGGCACTGCCGTTTACTATAGTCCCCAACGCCTGGCCCCGCGAAACGAGCGCATTAGGCGACGAAGCGGAGACAAGGACGTTAAAAGTTCGGCTGGTGGGCAAGTAGTTGTTTTGGATGATCGGCACGATAATTGCCTGGTTGGTAACGCCCGAGCCAAACACCAGCATACCGTTTGTCGCGCCGTAGTCCAATCCGTGGACGGCAGTCCCGTCGGCGGTGGCATAACCCACCCTGACCGTGGAATCATCCTGACGGTTTAGACTCACCGTAAATACCGCGGACGTGCTACCAGGGTCGCCTAAAACACACGTGGCATCGCTCAGCGCCAATGAGGACATGGGAATTATCTGCACCTGGTCAACCCAGGCGCGATCGTATCCATGGTCAGCCCAATTATCCTTGGAATACGCCCACTGCAAGCCATTGCTGCCTGGAGGCAGCATAACCGATACCGCTTGCCAGGGTTCTTCACCCGAAATCTGAGCGGCCAGAACTTGATTCGTAAATAAACTCAGGTAGTGGTGGTTGGTTTGCGAAGAGACTGACCATTCGAAGGCAATCTTGACAAAACCAGTGGCGGAGATAGACGTTTGCAGCCAGGATTGTTGATTGATACCAATAATTCCGCTGCGCCCGGCGGAGACACCATCAAATGTCGAGGTTGTCTGACCAAACCACGGCATATCGCCCCCGCTCGTCCAGACAACGTTTGTCGTGTCCAACGCCACATCCAGAGGGACCCCGAAGAGTGCCGTCACGTTCTTATTGCCGTTCATTAGCAGGCTCGCGGCTGGGTTCGTCCCCGTGAGGCCACCATACCAACCAAAGAACGCCATGCCGGGAGCCGGAACCGCCTGCAATTGGACGGCATCATTGACATTGTATTTGGTGTTGAACGGGTTGATAGAAACGTTGCCACCGAAGGTGCTGTTTACGGTCAGTCGTGGCTTGTAGGAGTTCGGATCGGTCGGATCCGTGCCGTCCAGAAACTCGTCGAGATTCGAAACGCCATCGCCGTCCGCGTCTCCGAAGGGATCCACGCGCAGGTGACCGAAATAAGAGGTCTGCCAGGCGTCTGGAAGTCCGCTGTGGTCGCTGTCGAAAGAAGCGACGATGACGGCGCTAGTCACCACACCTGCGGTGTTGCTCACCACAAGTTGATAATTTCCAAGATTCGCAATGGTGGCGCCGGTCACTTCGTAGGAGTCATTTGTTGCGCCAGTAATTGGAATTCCATCCAACAGCCATTGGTAATCAATCCCGCTCCCACGAAAAATCGGGACAGTTACAGCAAGAACCTGGTTTGATCCAACCAACTCGTAATGCGATGGCACAGCCAGCGCGATGGGCCCCGGCAATGAAATCCCCACCTGGTTGCCCAAGTTGCCGTGGAGGTCATAGCCGAACTGTGACTGCGCCACTGCTAATGGATAAATGCGAAGCATTATCAACAGGCATGCACCCTCACCCAACCTAGCGAGCCATGTTCCTTGCTGAATGCTTTTCTTAGTCATGACAAGCCTCACGTTCTCTGCAGTACTGGCGCGTGATAATCATAATTGGTAGTGGTAGATAGGAATCGTTGCGACTGACAGCAAATCGCACGATGACCTGCACCGTATCAAGGCAGAAGCAGGTAAACTTGAGTCTTCCCCTCCGCATCGCCTCAGTCGCGGTAAATGAAGTTCCCCAGCTGCCCCTCGGACCTCTCGTACACAGTTGGCGCATTTCTTCAATGGGTTGGCGGTCAGGATCAAAACTTGCGTGCCTATTTTTAGGTTCTAAGGGCATGGAAAGTACTTGTGCGGAAGAGGCCAAAGGGGCGGGTCGATGAGGATGGGGGGCCAGACAGGAGAAATTTGGGCCTCCGATAAGGCCAAGGCAATAGCTGCGGCCACCTGTGCCGACATCTTTAGTGCGTCCGACAATTCTGGCGGAAAGCCGTTCTTTATTACGTCGTCGATAGCCCCCGTGGCAATACCAGCAAGGCCGCCCAGAGATGCACCGAGCCCCACTCCAGGCGGCCCCCCAGGCAGTCCCATGATCCCACCGCCAACAACGCCTTCAATGAATTGTGTATTAACGGCCTTGCTGAAGCTCTCCATATCGAGTCCTAGTGGATCTCTCCAATTCAAAGGACTATTTCCAACGTAAGCATAGAGATTCGGCCCAACTCGTTCGTTTAGAGGGTCGCGACTTAACCACCTGCCGAGTGATGGACTATATGCTCTATGTAACCCTAGAAGCAGCCTCGTGCTGGGATGCCGAAAATGACCCGTGAAGCCAAAATGGCTATCGATATGCCCTAAAGGCCTTGCCTGCACCCCGAAGGGCGAGTAGGCAAAGGTTGAAACAAGATTCGATTCTCGGTCTGTTAGTGTGCGCACAGAACCTAGGTGATCGCGGCCGTAGTAGTAATTTGTTCCCCAAATCTGTTCACCAGAGGCAAGAAACTCAGCGATCAGAGAATTGTCCGATGCCCTTTCCTCACACAATCGCAAACCGTCCCATACGTAGAAAAGGTCCGACAAAACCTCAGTGTTGTCCTTCTCAACGATCCTCACTCTCCTTCCTAATCCGTCATACGAGAACTCGCTCCGATGAGACCCGGCGGTTATTGCTGTGAGCCTCTTCTCAGCATCCCATTCGTAGGCAACATTCGTGATCGTTGGGTCGGATGTAAAAAACAGCTCGTTGAGGGCATTGTACGCGAACGACCGACCCACACCGTTAGTGATCTCGAAGAGCCGATTGCCCGCCGAGTCATACCCGAAGCCCCAGGAGAAATCGTTCGTGGCACCTTGGGTGGCAGTGACAGCCAGCAACTGATCAGCGGCGTCATTAGTGATTGTCCAGTTCTGGCTTGTATCCTTTAGCACTTGCACCCAGTTTGTGATCATGCCTGCCCCATTGTAGGAGTATATAAAGCGACTAATGACGGACGCATCGGGTGCGAGGTGGGTGATTTGCTTGAGACGCCGGTCGCCCGAGTTATCATAGTAATCGAAGTGCGACGTCTGTCCGTTGGGGTAGCGGGCATCCAAGAGCCGAGCTGTAGCGCCATCATAAGTGTAAGTGAAGTTGCCCAAGACGTTCGCGACATTGGTGATGCGAAGCAAGCTGTCATAGCCAAATGTTTCAGCCAAGCCATTAATGGTCCGGTTAGTAATACGGCCCAGCGAATCGTAGGCATAGAATACGGTCTCGTTGAACCACGGGCCGTCCGACTCAGCTACGGCGAGGGCTCCCGGGACACCGACCGGATAATAACTCCAGGTGGTCATCCCGATCCCATCCTCCATTGATGTCACCCGTTTGTAGTGTGGGTCGTAACTAAAGGTCACGGTTGCGGTTGGGATCTGCGCGTTTGGATAGGAAATGCTGCGAATGGTGTCGTCGAGATTGTAAGCATAGAGTTTGAACTGGCCTTTCTCATCCACCGTCGATTTCAATCGGCTCATCGTGTGTTCGTAATTATAGGTAACTCGCGAGCCGTCCGCGTATTGTTTAGCCGTTTGGCGCCCTTGAACATCATGTTCCCATGCCGTCCGCCTTCCCATTGGATCAATTAATCCGGAAATCGCGCCACAACCACAATGTTCTAAGCGTGTGGTGCGGCCGAGCGCATCCTGCACGGCGACCAAACGGCGAACACTATCATAACTGTACAACGTCTCTCGATGCATTCGGTCGCTAGTCTTGACACGATCTAGATTATCAAACGTGTATGTTATGCTCGTACCGTCAGGATAATTGATGTTCGTTAAACGATTCATATTGTCATATGAGAACGTGCGGAAATATCCGTCCACATTGGTTACTGCACCCACACGGCCATGAAGATCGTATCCCAAGTAATAGGTGTCATTGGTACCGGCTAGTGGTCCATCGATGGTTAGGACATAACCGTTCGTATCGTAAGAAATACTGGTGGTCTCCCCGCGAGGGTTGGTCGTGCTGATCAACTGTCCGCGGGCGTTAAAAGTGTTGGTGGTCATCATACCGGCAGCATCCCAAATTGCAACCGGCAGGTGCTGCAAATTGTAAGTAGACTTCGCAAGGAGTTCGTTATTGGTGCCCGTGGTTTGCCGTATCTCAAGCAAATCGACGCTGTTAGTAGAAAAAACGTAAGTGATGCTCCTTCCGATTGGATCCATCGCACTAGTTACTTTCCCTGCTGCATTGTAACTGAATCGGCGCAACTGGGTGGTGCCGTCGTCCAAGGTTCGCGCAATTGCAATGGGTCGGGCGGAAGAACCCGAAACGCCCGGGCTTGGCTGACCGTCGTAATTGTACCAAACTCTGCCCTCGAGAGGATACTTTCGGCTCTCCAAAATGCCGCTGGCCATGGTTGTTCCCTGCAGGTGAAGCCAGTGGTACCACTTAGCTGTTGAGTAATCATTTGTGTTCGCCGTGAAAAAGGGGTAGGCTCCGCGACCCCAAAAATAACTTGAGCGGTTCTGGAAGAATCCGTTAAAAAGGGACATATCCAAAGGAAGGTTGGCGCCTGGGTCCTGAAAGTAAGTTCCTCCAAGCGCAGCTTCCGAGTACTCAAGCCGTTCCTTCTCCCCATTAGGGTAAGTGGCCTCCAACCAACGCGAACGCCCCAATTCTCCACACGCAAAAATCGTAGTTCCATAAGGCGTGGTCAGCGCTTGGATGAAGTCGCCTGGCAGGGAATTGGTGGGAAGTGGAGCCGGCGCGGAAGGGCCGTAATTGAACTGGGAGACCAGTCCGATACAGTCAGTGATACTGGTGAGCCGACCCTCGGCGTCGTAGCGGAATATCGCTTTACGTCCAAACGGATCGCTTACACGGGTGATCTTTAGTTGGTCCGACGGGTTTTCATACGACAGTGTGGTGACCTGGCCGATGGCATCTGTGATGGCCACGACGCGGAAGGTCCCGTCGTAGCTTATGTGGACAGCGTTGCCCTGTGGGTCGACAATGGCGGTCATAAAGACGCGGCGGAAGTTGCCTCCGAGAGAGTCCGCCAAGGAGAAAATCTTTTTTGTTCCATCGCGATAAAGCATTTCGAAACCCTGGTCTGGCGTGCGCGTGAGGATTGCTTGGCTTTTTATCTGTGGGGCGAAACCATCGGTCGTGACCGCGAAGGGCAGAACTCCGCCTTGCTCTGGATGGTATTCGACATCCCTCGACGGTGCGTTTGGTGTTTCCTCGATGTAAGCAAGCCAGTTGAATGTCCATTTGGGGCCTAAGTTCGCGAAAGCAAAAGTAGCCGGTTGTCCCGCCTCGCGTTGGTTATAGGTCGCTGTGAAGTGGATCTTTCGCCCGACCGGAGGATCGTAAAAGAGCGGCGTATCGCGAATGTTCAGGCTTACCAGCATCAAGTGCATCTGGTGGACCGCCATGCCGTTGGGGCAAGGGCTCGGCTTATGTGGATTATTGGGATCTGGATTATTGGGATCTGGATTATTGGGATCTGGATTATTGGGATCTGGATTATTGGGATCTGGATTATTGGGATCTGGATTATTGGGATCTGGATTATTGGGATCGTCGGAATTCGTTGTTTGATCGTAACTGGTTGTTGAATCGGGATCGCTGTCATCGGTCCCTCCTCGTCCCCAAACACCCGCCGATTCCGCCTCGCTAACGGCCCGCCAACCTGACGGCACATCCGCACCCGGAGGGACCAAGAAATAGCCACTGGCTTCCTCCGCAAGGGCACGTTTGGAAATCCAGCCGTTATGGCGAAACGTCGCATCCTGAAGGAAATACCCGCCGTTCGTCTCTCCAACGACCGCCGCATAATGGCCCACCTTCCAGTGAACCACGGCCGGCAGCGGCACCGAAAGGTCCTGCTCCCGACGCACCATCTGGTAGTTGAGCCCCACGTCGCGGGACAACCTGGCAAGCTGGGCCAGGGAATACCCGTTGGTGGTTGAATGAGCCTTGAAAAGAATTAGATCCCTGGCGGAGGTCCGATCCTGCCGAAAGCGAATGCTATCGAGGGCGGCCGGGCCGCACAAGAAGGACTTTTCCGGACGATGCTGCATGCTCCACAATCCTTGCCGTGCGCCCGCGATCCTCTCCGTGGCGGGCCCGATGAGTGCGCGGCCCTGCAAGGAGTGCAGCAGTGCGTTCAACTCGTTCATGCGCCCCAGGCGAGCGTACATATAGGCCAACTCGCCGACAGCCCGATCCGCTAGAGGTTTGGCTGGACCGTTGGTCGTGCCGCGGAACAAGGTCCACGCTCTTTCCAATGTTGCCAGCGATTTCGAATAAAACCCGGTGTTGAAATAATCCATGCCCAGATCAAAAATCAACGCCGGACCCCAGGGGGAATCGGGGTGGCTGGCCACGAATTGCTCCAGCTCAGAAAAGTCATCCACTTCAACTCGGCTGGCGTAGCCCCGGAGAGCGGAGGCTAACTGGTGGTTTTCCAGGGCTGTTGGCACGCGTCCGACTGGCAGCAACGGCTCAACGAAAAAGCGAACATGGCGGATCTCCTGCTCGGAGGGGTCGCTGGACAGCGAAAGCTGGGCCTTTGGGGAATCGTGTGGAGGCAGAGTGCGGTTGGGCTGGGGGATGCTGGCAGCGTCTTTCGCGTTTGCAGTGGCATTTGGGGCTGGATCATTAGCGGCACCGGCGCGGAGCACGCCGAGGACACAGGACAAAAACGCGACAAAGAAGTGAAAGCGCCTCAAGATGGGCAATCGATTCATAAATCAATTCACAATCCGACCACAAGACAACCCTTCAACCGAGAACCAAGCATTCCGGGTGATGACCCTTTCTCCCTATCAGGAGACTATCGCGGTTGCAAGAAAAAACGCTAATCTGTGACCAATTGTCAACGACCACATATTGCTATAAGCGCAACAAGTTAGAGTGATAACAAGTATGCCACGAGGTCTTCGGTTTCTTGCCCTGTCAGCCCCGAGGTCTTCCCGTGCTGGTCGTAGGGGTTGGGCGTAGTCAACACGTCCCGAAGTGTCGCGGCCGAACCGTCGTGAAGATAGGGGGCCGTCCGCCAGAGCTCCACGAGGGTCGGGGTGTCGAATCTGTCGTCGGCGCCATCGAACGAGGCGCGCGTGCCGACATCATACTGGTGCAAGTCCGTGAAGAGCCCAGGCGGGTGGCAGGCGGCGCAGCCCGCCTTTTGGAAAACGAGTTTTCCCCGCCGGGCCGCCGGGCAGAGCCGCCCATGCGCCAAGAACGGACTCGGCACCGGCTGTAGCGACCGGAGATACTCGTCGATGGCGGCCGCTACCGCCTCGGGTTGACGGGAAAACAGGATATGTTCGAGCCCGGCGCGGACAGCATCGTCGGCCGTTCCCCGCACCCCCAGGCTCATGGCTGGAGGAGTCTTGTGCGCCCAAAGGAGGCTCTTGGTGTTTTTCGGATTGCCCACGCCGTCATTCATCAAGTCCCAGTTCAGGCCGTCGACCCGCCCACCGCCCGGGTGGCAGGAACTGCAGCTCTGCCAGCCCTGGAGGCAGAGGGTGGCGTCATGGAAGTAAAGCTCACCTTTCCGGGCGGTGCTCATTTGCGGTTTCGGCCCGATTGGGATGGGCTCCGCGTTCACAACCGCCGTGCGGAGGTCGAAACGGGACACGGTATCCGAGAAGTAGTTTGCGACGTACGCGGTGGAACCGGCCATCACAATCGCTCGCGGTCCCCGGTCCGCCTCCGAAAGCTTGAGCCGTGTCCGAATGCCGGACATGAAGGTCAAATCGTTCGGCACATCCGCCCTTATCCGTGCTCCTCGTCCATATTCACCGGCTATGGGCCTTTCCAAGGAGGCGGGCAGCTTCAGCAGCTTCTCGACAAGCGCCGGGAACCTGATCACGGAGACCTCGTGAGTACCGGCGTGGGTGACAACAAGGTTCGCACCGTCTGGCGACCAGGCCACGCCCCAGGGGTTCGCCGCGCCCCGGTCGAGATCGTCGAGCAGAACGGTATTCAGCATTTCGAGCTTGGCGACATCGATGATCGTCAAGGCACTGGCGTTCATCCAACCACGCTCCACTTGGTCGGCTGGAAGGAAAAACCGGGAAAGGGAGTGTGTCACGGCGCAGTATCTCCCGTCAGGCGAAACGCGGATGTCGTTCAGCGACCCGCCGCCGTTGGGCAGGCGGATCTGTTTCACAACGCGCGCTTCGGCGGCATCGATGACGCTCACCGCGGCAGCCACATTATCCGCGTCTGCGCGGCCCGCGGGCAGCAGATTGGCCACGAACAGCCATCTCCCATCCGGCGTGATCGCCTCCGCGACGGGCTCGCGCTCAACAGGAATCCGGCGCGGAAGCCTCTTCCCATCGAGGTCGATAACCCGAACCTCGTTGTTGAATCGGCTGCAGACAAAAAGTGTTCGGCCGTCAGGGCTCAGCACTGGCGCCATGGCCGTGTGGCCCGCCTCGAACTGGCGGACGATTCGAGCCTTAAACAAATCCACCACGCAGACCTTGCTCTCGGGCGAGGCGCAAGTGACATAGAGCGTCGAGCCGTTCGGGGAGATCGCCAAACCCGATGGCGCCCCGGGCATCGGAAAGGACGACGTGACTCTTCGCATGTCGAGATCGAGGCGTAGGACCTGGTTGGCGGTTGCGCAGGCCACGAAGATCGCTTTGCCGTCTCCCGTTGCGGCTAACGCCGTTGGGGAGAGGTTCGGAATATGCTGTTTGCCCGCAGCTTGGATTGTGACGATCCCAACCTCCGCCACAAAGGACAACGTCAAGAGCAACAAGAAGAACGGTATCCTTGGAGCCAACGCGCCCCCTGAATGCAGGCGAATGCCGTTTTTCCGGCAATTTGTTCTCGCAATGGAGGGTCGCGGTTTCACTCTTTCCGAGGAACTTGAATTAAACGATGCGCGAGGCAGCGAGGCCCGCTATCGAGGCAAGGATTAGGATTCTCCTCGGTGCAGGCATGCTTCTGGCCACTCATACCACATCATTCTGGTTGCGACCGTGAACGGATTCGTTTCCGGTGTCAACTTCAAACCTCTTCAAGGGGAGCTTCCCGAGCTTCCCTCGCAACTTTGCCTGGTGCAACGTGCGAAGACGCCGCTTGTGCTTACCCTTCCAGGTGCGCGCCTTCTTCCCGGCCGGGGAAAAACGAGGCCCACGATCCTCTCGATATCAATATGACAAACAAACCAAAACCCGTGCATGAAGTCCGACTCGGGCACATCAAGGCCGCAGTCTGGAGAAACGAAACCGAAGCTGGCGTTCGCCACAACGTCACCTTCAGCCGTTTGTACCGCGACGATAATCAGTGGAGATCGACGGACAGCTTTGGACGGGATGATTTGTTGGTCATCGCCAAGGTGGCGGATCTGGTCCACTCCTGGATCTTCGCCCAGAGCCTGGAAGAGGAAGCCGCAACCAAGAGCGCCGCCTCGTCCTCGTAGGAGGGTTGCCAGGTTTTCATCGACCATTCATGGCTCTGAGGATCGTGCCCCTGAACGATCCTCCTGTCCCCTCCCCGGTTTAATGCGAGACAGCAAGAGGAAACGCGCGCTCACGCTGCGAGCCACCCGCGCCGCGATGCAATTTAACGCTGTTGAGGAGGTTCACGTTTTTCAGTCTGTCCCGGATCAATCAATCATCAAAAGGAAATTATTATGAATGATAATCAATGCGGCAGAAGTGCAGCGGAAGTCACCAGGATGCCGGGGTATGTCCTTCGGTCCCTGCTGGGAGGCGGGGTCTTCGCGGCCGCTCCCATGGCGGGGCTGGCCTGCGTCTTGGCCTGCTCGTCGGCCAACCTCATCTGTCTCAATGCGCTAACTGGCGCGACGATTTCCCTGCTGGGCATCACGGGGAGAAGCGCGCTTGCCCTTGGGGAGGCATTGCTGGTTGTGGTGGTTTCCCTGCTCACGTTATGGACTATTTACATCTGTTGGAACTGGAGAATTATACGGTTCTTCCAACTCCCAGACGGGCAGCAACGGAGCTACGATTCGGGGTTCACGGCCATTTACGACGAGAACAACCAACGAGTCGGATACATGGAGAATTCGAAAACCGAGACCGTCACCTATTCCGGTCCCGGCCGGGTCGCGTATCTCGCGAGCAAATCGCTAGTCCTATGCTCGCATCAAGATAAAGTCTGGTACTGGACCTTCCTGCTGGCGGGGCCAATCCAGGCTTTGGCCTTGGGGGTTCTCTGTCTGACATGTGTCTGGACCACGGACGGCGCTAGCGGTCGCCCGAGCTTTGAAGGGATCTTTACCCACCCGACCTTCTCTATGTGCTGTCTGGTCATCATCGGCATCACGTCGCTCCCATGCTTCCTCCTGCGCACTTGGAGAACCGGCCGAGACACCTGCCTGCCCAGCGCAGTCAACCGAATCTCTGCCCCGATCTTGACTTGGGCGCCGATTTTCGCAGCCCTTTACGCCAAGCAAACGGCATTCATCGCGAACTCACCGGAAGAAAGCGCGGTTCACGGCGCCTTCTTCGTGATCGTTGCCACATCTTTTGTCTGTCTGGTGTGGCATTTACTGCCCAAGCAACGCTGACGAGGAGGAGACGCCCCCCCCCCGGTTCGCGAGCCACCCTGCTTAAACAGACGAAGCGCGGGACCATGAAATCGGCCCGACACGATTCGGCCAAACGAAAATCAACAGAAACCTATATGCAAACTCCCGATCCAACTCACAACGCAGGCCAGGCACTCCGCCAAGCGGCGGCGGCAGGCGACACTGCAACCCTCCAGCAATTGCTGGACGCCGGCGCCAGCGTGGACCCGCTGGATAACGCCGCCTTGCGCTGGGCCGTCCGCCACAGGCAGGCTGAGGCGGTGCGCGTACTTCTTGAGGCGGGTGCCCCGCTGGAGCCCTATGCGGAGGAATTCCTGACCCTAACCGCGCGCAACGGTGACGCTCCGACCCTCGAACTCTTGCTTGCCAGTCTGCCGGGGCCTCGCGACCCAGAGCTTCTCAATCGACTTTTCCTGCTCGCGGTGGAATCACAGAATATCCCCGCCACCGTTAACCTCCTTCGGCTCGGAGCCGATCCCAGCGCCAAGGATAACCAGGCGCTCATGTTGGCCGCGTGCGGCGGCGACATGCCGATGCTCCGTTTGCTTCGGAAACACGACGTGGATTTTCGCGCCCGAAATTCCCAGGCTCTATTCAACGCCGTGTTCGCACCTTCGCCGGAGGCCGCAAATTACCTCTTGCAGGAAGGCGTGGACCCCCAGGTTCAACGAGGCATTCCGCTCCAACTCGCCATAATGGGTGGGGAGGCCGAAATTGCCGAGATCCTGCTCGACGCCGGAGTGCCGCTTACCGTGCCCGAATGGTTGGTGGATTGCGCCTGCAAAGACTCGCTGGAGACGTTGCAACTGCTCCTGCAGCGCGGATCCAATCTTGGCGACTTCGCGGATGCTCTCGTGGGCAAGGCCGTCGAGCATGCCGCGCCGCGAGTCCTCTTCTATGTTCTCCAACATGCCAAGGTAAGCCAACAGATACTGGACGACGGTCTGGAACCCGCAGTGCGAGCAGATGCTGGTCCGGTGGTCCGCCTGCTCTTGCACGCGGGTGCCAATCCCAAAGCCAACGCTGGCGCCGCCTTCCGCGTGGCCATCGAGTCAGGGGTCCTGGGGCTCGCCCGGTGGTTGCTCCAGGCGGGGGCAAGCATCGCCGACCTAGCACCGAGGGCGGTGACAGATGTGCTCGCCGTGGGCGATCAACCCTTCCTGATTGAGCTACTCCGTAAAGGGCTCAGTGTGGAGGGCGCCCCGTTCGTGCCTCTGCTCGCCACGTTATTTTGCCAGGCAGTCACGCCGGCAGATTTGCTGCGCGATTCGTCCGGGAACCTCCACCCGGAACCTTTGTTTTCGACGCGGTTGCGATTCGCCGCCGCAGTCGCGTCCCAGGCCGGCGAAGCCCCGCAGACCAAGGCGGTCCTGCCCACGAACTGGCTCTCGGAAGTAATGGCCGAGATAGGGCCTCGGCCGAGATTAAACAAACACCGCTAATTACTATGGGAATGTTGGAGGGCGACATGCCACCAATTGCCGGCGCTCCAATGCTCGTTCTGCGCCTTTCCCCCCGGCTCCGGGAGGAGGTTGACCGCCTCATTGGCGGGGGAATGGGCATCGTGGCGGCCATCAGACGCCTGGCCGAAACGCGGTCCGAGCTGTTCGTCGGCCCCGGCGACGAAATTGCGCGCCTGGTGGCAACGGCGGACACCGAGTTGCGCGATGAACCGCACCGCCCAGCCAGCAACATCAGCCGAGGGCAGGGCGCCGAGGCAACGCAACCAGAACGGGTGAACAAGACACCCTAGCGAGACTGGCCGGGAGAGGGGCGACTCCGGGCCAGGACTATGGGCCGTGCGCGACTTCCAGCCGCGTACACCCAGGCATTGCGACAGCAGAGGTTCCAAGTTGCCATGATGAAAAGAATTCTCGCTTCCCGGTTCCTCGCTTGCAAGATCGTTGCCACTGCCACGCCCGAATGTGCCGCTCTCGGATTCCGTCTCGTGGAATCGCACAGCCACGCCATGCGTCTCGGCGGTATTACCCTCGCAAGCGTCAGCTTGCTGGCGCTCTCCCTCATCTGGGTCCGCCACGCCCTGCATGCCGACGCGGCGATCCAACCTATAAGACCCGCCTCCAAGACTCAACGCCGCAACCATGCCCGGTCGCGCGCTTCGCGCACCAACTGACCGACGCCGCAAGCGCCTCAGGTATATGAATTACGCCACACTCCCCACTTGCGACCTGATCGCCCGTATTGCCGGTGAGTCTCAAGCTCACCTCCTCATGGAACGGTACGGAACCCTCACAGCTTTGGCTCGTGCCGATGAACAGGAATTGATGGACGTTCCCGGGGTGGGGCAGGCTAAGGCGGCCGCCGTGAAATCCGCGTTGAGCCTTGCCCTGAAATTGTCGGAGGAAGCCGCGCCCGAAGCTAAATTGCTAGACACCCCCGAGCGTGCCGCGGACCTCCTGCGGGAAGAAACGAGAATCCAGCCCGTCGAGACATTCTACGTGATTCTGTTGAATACTCGGCGACGCTTAATTAAGAAAGTCCTCATTTCACAGGGGACACTCGATACGATTCTGGTAAGCCCAAGAGAGATATTTTACCCTGCAATCATCCACAGATCTGCGGCAATTTTGTTAGCGCATTCGCATCCGAGTTCTGATCCGACCCCCAGTGAAGCCGACATTCGCGTAACCCGCGACCTGATCCGCGCCGGCCAACTCCTTAAAATAGAGGTGCTCGACCACATCATCATGGGATTGCGGTCAACCGAGCGCCCCAGGGATTTCGTAAGTCTCCGGGAACTTGGTTTCTTTTCCTGAGCGAGCCACGAACTCCAGACACACTGTTCTCGATGAGTATTTCACCGCATAAAATCTATGGATAAGAACGAAGCCCGACTAAGAATCGCAAACGAACTTCACCGAACGTTCCTGGAGCTGTCGCCAGAGACGCCCTGGGTCGCCAGCCTTTCGGTGGCCCACCATGCCGCAAAAATGATCGTAGAGCGAGCGGAAGAGAACGGGAGCCTTTCAGAATTGTTTGAAAACGTCGAAGCCAAGCTGCCGTAGAGAGACCGAATATTACAACAAGACAGTATTACGATATTACGATAATAGGATGAAACAAGTTATCACCCAGCAGGATGTTGCCAAAGCTATCAAGGACTTGGGCGGGCAGGGGAAAAAGCCGACCTTGGCCGCCATCCATGCGGCCCTCAACCATCGGGGCTCAATGTCCACGCTGTGCAGACTCAAGACTGAAATCGAGGCGGCAGCGCAACCGGTCACCGATTCTCCGGAGGCTGGGAAGCTCTTCAAAGACCTTTGGGCGCTTGCCGTCGATGAAGGCCGAAAGCAACAAGAAGCGGTCATCGCCGAACTCCGTGACAACCTACATAGCTTGGCAACGGAAAATGAACGGCTCGACGGGACGTTCGCAGCCGTCCAGAACCGAGCCGGCGAGCTTGAGCAAGCGAAGTGCAGAGCCGAGGCCGACCTGAGCCAAATCCAGTCTTGGCTGGAAGGCCAACTGAACCAAGCGCAGACGGCTTTGGTCGAGGCGGGTGCCCAAACCACAACCGCGCTGAAAAAGTTAGCGGAGGTCCAGGCCGCTACCGCCTCCCAGATTGCCGTATTGCACTCCGATCTGGGCAGCGCCGTGAGCCACGCCCACAGACTCGAATTGGAGCTAGCGCACGCTCAGGCCCTGCTCGATACCAAGGGTGTCGTCCCCGGCAAGGCGTGATCCTCATCGCAAGTAGTTCTCGGGAGCGGTTGCCCCTATCCGGTCACCGCGCCGTTATGGCCGTCGAAATGCCGTCGAAATGCGACTTGTCACGACTCCCTCCCCCGTTCAATATATTCACCCAATGCACGCGAATCGTGTCCAGTCAGACCGGCACTCACGCCGAAGGCAGGACCGCAGGTTTACAATTAGCGTGGCACGTATATCTCATAAGACATATATTTCATACACTATGAGGCCTATGTAGCGCACACCAAATCCGTGGAAAAAGCAGGAACTCGCCTTGTTGGGCGCCCGCCCCGACGGCGAGGTTGTTGCGATCATCGACCGCACCTTTGAAACCGTCTGGCAAGAACGCCCGGCGCTCCATATCCCCCAGCCCGAACTAAAGTGCCGACCATGGAGCGTAGCGGAAGACCGTCTTGTCGGCACCTCACCCGACGCGGAAGCAGCGGTGAGGGTTGCGCGTACCGCCGGTGGGGTCAGGAGCCATAGGGCCATCCTAGATCGTGAGCGCGCCGTGCAGCCGGGACCAGTCCAGTTGTCCAGACCGAAGCTCTGCCCGCCCGTAATGGAGGACCCATTTGTGGCGCATGCCAGAACCGGATTAAAAAGATGCTGGGGTTTTAGCAATGGATTGCTAAGGCCATGCTCCACTTCGGTCTGCAGGGTCTTTTGTTTTGAAGGATTCAGGAGCATAGGATTCGGAGACTTTGGTCTGTTTTCCGGCTTAGTTCCTCGAGTATTGCCGGTGAAGCTGTATCCGGGAAATGCTGGGCGAGAGCGGCTAAGAGGGCGCTACGGATGAGGGCGAGGTTGGCCAGGAGGTTGGCGTGACGACTGCGGGAGTCGTCTTCTCCGAAGATCACGTCGCGTCGCCAGTGATTGCGAATCTCCACGCCGGCCCAGTGCCCGCGAATGAGCCCGAGCCACTGGTGCGGCCGATATTGATCGGGCGGTGCGCTCGACAGGTAGTAGTGAGTTTCGGTGGTGCACCGATTGCTTTTCTTGAGACAGCGGGTGTTACGCACTACGATCACACTTCGAGCATACGGGAAGTCCGCCTTCATGGGCTCGATGGCGAAAGCGTGCAGGCAACGGGTTTCGACTCGTCCGTGTCCGGTTTCGGTGGCGACAAAAAGGGGGTACCCTGGAGCGCGTCGAGTCGTTGTGCCTGTTTGAGCAAACGCTTTTGATTGGCTTTGATCTGGAGTAGATAGTCACCGCCCTTTTCTACAATGACCCGTGCTTCTTTGCGTTGGCAGTGCAACGGGTCGGCCGTGATCATCTTGCCATCCAAAGCCGCCAGACTTTCCAACAATGCCAGCGCGGCGGTTTGTTCGCAGCGTTCGGTCCCCTCTTTCTGACCGTAAACGGCCACGGCTTGGGGAGCTCCGTCCTCGTGCTGAGCCAACGTCAGCAACCCGATATGGTCGCGGATCATTTTACCGTCCATGGCCAGGGCGGTCGGCAGCGTTCCCGCTCGGGAGCACAGCCACTGGCTTAAGCGCGTCGCAAAGGCCTCCGGGTCCATGCGGGTCAATACTTGGTAAAAGACATCGTAGCCGGGCACTCGGTAAAACGCGCGCGTGCCTTGCTTACGCGGCAGCCCCAAGCGCCGACGTTGGGGTTGCGTCAACGTGGTGGCAAAACGGGCAATTTCGGCGATCTCGCGCCGGCCCGCCAGTAGTGCCAGAGCGATGATCACCAAAACCGGAGCCGTACGGTATTGGGTGTTGGCGGCACGCGGGTCAGGAGCCTTGATAAAGACCTCCCGTAACGAATCGACTTCTGGCTCTTTGAGCGGCAGTTGACCCGAAGGGGCCCCGACCAAGCCCCCGCGACACTCCGTCGGCACTGCCAGGCCGCGTAACTGCTCCCGAGCTTGGGGAACCAGCGGGCGTAGCCACAATCGCTTGGGACGCTCATTGGGCACATAGAAATCAGCCCGGTGCCGGCTATAACCGACGCTCCAGCCCACCGGTTCCCAGTTACTGGCCTTGTAGCAGGTGCCCGCGTAAGCCTCCGGGTCCGTGAAGCTCTCGGCCAACAGTGGGCGATACCCAAAGGCCTCTTCCCACTGCTGGCGCAGCGCCCGCAATGCCGCGGCCATGGCCTGCGACGCCAGATTGGGAGCCTGGTCTTTGGGAGTCAGGAGTAAGAAGCGGCGGTTTTGCACGATGAGCTTGAGCCGCTCCACCCGCTGACAGGCGCTCCAACTGATCCACAGGTCCCGGTCTTTGAGTGCATAACAAGCCGGCCCCCAGACCAACAAAGCCACCGGCTTGCCCTCCAGGACGACGATTTGGCGCAGATAGTCTCCCACGGGCCGTCCGGCTCCCAGATAATGATGCTCACCCAGTTGCTGGTCGAACCACTTAGTGTCCTGAGCGGTGGCGACCCGGACTTCTAATCGAGAGAGACGAACCTTAGTTGCCTCGGAAATAAAAGTGTCTTTCATCCCAATCAAGCAGACCAAGAAAGAGGTTTCGTGTCTAGACCCATTTTTTGTTCAACAGCCAGAATGACTTATGCCGCTACTCCGAAGGACCCTGCTTCGGTCTGTTCGTGGTCCGTTCGGGGCTTGACACTCAGGGCAAAAGGTGACCAAATGCCCCCATGACCAAGAAACCACGACGAATTCGCTTAACCCTGCGGGGAGCAGCTTTGGAACGTTTCCGTCCTGTGGGGAGATGATGGTTTGTGATACCTGCATCGGACACCACCTCCTCAGGCCCAGGCCATGATCGTCAGTTCACGGCGACTCATTGGAGCTTGGTCGCCCAGGCCGGGAATGACAACACCGAGGTGCGTGCTACCGCGATGGGAAAACTCTATTGCGCTTATTGGTATCCGGTTTATTCATTCATCCGCTGGCGCCGGCGCCGTGGTCGCCATGAAGCGGAGGACTTAGCCCAGGCGTTTTTCGTCCACTTGGTAGAGGCGGAAACGGTCAAGAATGCGGACCGTGAGAAGGGCAGATTCCGCACCTTCTTGCTGTTTGCCCTTGAAAAATTCCTCGTCAACGATTGGAAACGGCAGCACAGGTTAAAACGAGGCGGGCAGTGCCAGACCATTTCCATCAACGAAGCTGAGGCGGCGGGATGCTATAAATGCGAGCCGGTTGATGCCGATTCACCTGAAAGCATTCGACCACGCATCGGCGGCCACAGTTCTGCGCAGAGTTCTGGACCGACTGCGCAACGATTATATCGAAAGCGGCAGAGCCGAGTTATTCGACCAATTGGAGTCAACACTCTCGGCCAAAGGCGCGATCGGCTCGTACGCCGAGATGGCAATGAAATTGGGCAAGAGCGAGCCCGCGGTCAGAGTAGCTGTGCATCGCCTCAGAGGCGAGTTTCGTCGAATCCTCCAGCAGGAGGTTGCCGATACGGTCTCGTCCTGGGGAAGAGGTCGATGATAAAATCACCCAGATTATTCGCTCGGTCTACGGCTAATAGTTTCACCGGGATTTCCTGCAGCAATCGTTCTGGTTTGTTGGATAAGAGCGTGGCGGCCTGAGGGATCGAGTCTCAGGGCCAGGTCGAGCTCCCAGCGGCGAGGTCCATTAGCGGCCCCACCGCGAAGAGGCGCGATTGGGCTGATGTTGATGGTTTCAAGCGAGGGCGGGATATGGCTGAATTGGGTAAATGTGCCAGTTGTGGAGCTCCGGTTTTCGGGAACGCACCCGGGGGCCAGTGTATGCGCTGTCTCCTTCAACTCGGGTTGTCGGATTTCCCTATCAATGAGTCGCCGGAAGTCGTGGCCGATTTGCGAAATACCCTAGGCAACGTCGATGAAGAATTGGGCGATTACGAGCAGGCCGAAACGGAGTTGCGCTCCGCACTGGCCCTGAGGAGCCCGGCCCAAAGAGCCGAAGACACGGAAATTGCCGCTTTGCTGGGTAGCCTAGGCACCATCATCGAGCGCCGCGACAAATTGTCAGAAGCCGAGACCTTCCATCGCCGGGCTCTGGCGCTACACCAGCAACTCCTGTGGCCTGTCCATGCCGAAATCGCCACCAGCCTGAGCCACGTGGGGACTGTTCTGTTTCGGCAAGGCAAATTCGCCGATGCCGAACCCTTCTATCGGCAGTCCCTCGACGTGGCGCGGAAGACGGCTGGCGCAGAGAATTTGCCAGCGGCGACCACGCTGGGCAACCTGGGCAACCTGCTGGCACGACAGAAAAAGCTCCCGGAAGCGGAGATCATCTTCCGCCAGACCCTGGAGCTGCAGCGGAAACTTCTGCCCGAAACCCACCCTATGGTGCCCAAAACCCTCAGCAATTTGGGCAGTCTGCTCAATGACCTGGGCCGGGCGGCGGGAGCCGAGCCTCTCCTTCGGGAATCGGTGGCTTTGAGAAGGAGGATACTCGGCGAGCACTTTGACTTGGCAATCTCCCTTAATAACTTGGGGGTATGCCTTCAGAAGAAAGGACGATTCGCGGAAGCCGAGGCCGTCCACCGCGAAGCGCTTGCAATGCGTCGAAAACTGCTGGACGCCGAGCACACAGATGTCGCCATGTCCCTCAACAATCTGGCCGAGGCCCTCTTGGCCCAGGGCAGCGAGAAGCTGGCCGAGGCTGAGAGCGCGTTCCGTGAGGCCCTAGCCATCCGTCGCAAGCGGGTCGGCAACGAGCCTCTTGACATAGCCGGGTTCCTCCAAGGACTGGGCCGCGCGCTGGCGGCCGAAAACAAGCTCGCCGAGGTCGAACGGGTGCAGCACGAAGCCCTCGACATGCTGAAAATGCTCCACGGCGACACCCATACGGATGTCGCGTCCGCCCCACGCAACCCGGCGCACACGTTAATGAGCCAAACCAACCTGGCCGGAGCGGAGGCCGTCTGGCGCGAGGCGCTGGCTTGCCGGAGAACGCTGCTTGCTCGCGAACCTTTGCCCGGCCCCGCTTCGTACGGCCTCCTCATCGAAGCCCTCGATTCCCTGGCGCTCACGCTTTCGGACGAGAGGAGATTTGCCGAAGCGGAGTCATTGCAAAGGGAGGCGCTCGGAATCGGCCAGACGCAACTACCTGACGACTGGCGAACCTTCGCCGTTGAGTGCCGTCTCGGAGAGTGCCTGCTCCAGCAGAAGCGGTTTACCGAGGCCGAGCCGCTCCTGCTGGCCGGCTACGAGGGCCTGAAACGGCGTGACCAAGGCTCGCCTGCCCCCGGGAACTTATTGGCCGACACCGCCCGAGTCCTCGTGCGTCTTTACGAAGCCACCGACCGCTCCGACCAGGTGGCACAGTGGAAGCAAGAGGCGAAGGCCCGCCAGTAACACTCGCCGGAGGAGTTGAGAAAGAGAAAAATCCCAAAACGAAAATGAAAACGAACAATCAGATCCTTCTGTTCTGCGCCCTTGAGGCCCTGATGTTAGCCGGAAATCCCAGGGCGGCGGCGCAAGCGAACTGCACGCCAGCCCCAAGTGCCTTGGTCGCTTGGTGGCCCGGGGATGGCTTCGCTCTCGACGTCGTGGGCGCCAATAATGGCACACTTCAAAATGGCGCCTCTTACGCGCCAGGTAAGGTGGGGCAAGCCTTCGGTTTCAACGGCTTCGGCCAGTCCGTTGAGATCCCCTTTATCCCCGCCGTCGATTTGAGCGCCTTGTCCAACTGGACCATCGAAGCCTGGGTAAATCCCGCCACGTTCAGAAACGAACCGTGGCCGACAATCTATGCCCAGGGCCATTGGGGGGCCTCCCTGGGGCTTAATGGCGTCACCGGTAAACTGGAGAGCTGGATCAACAACGGCAATCAATTGATAGGAACCTCCCCAGTGGCATTGGGCCAATGGAGCCATGTCGCCCTGGTCTATGACGGAACCAACCGCACCTTTTACATCAATGGCGGCTTTGCCGGATCGGGCAACGCACCCCTTGTCAACCAGGCAAGCAACGGGTTTGCCATTGGCAACGTCTCGCCAAGCACCAACTCCGCAAGCTTCGACGGCGAAATCGATGAGGTCTCAATCTACAGCCGCGCTCTTACTCCGGCCGAAATCGCGTCGATTTATTCTGCTGGCAGCTCGGGAAAATGCTTCAGCAACAACCCCGCGCCTGTTTTCCTTCAGCAGCCTGTCAGCCAGACCGGTCACTTGCTCGGCACGGTCATTTTCTCGGCCGCCGCGATGGGAAATCCCAGGCCCAGCTACCAATGGTCATTTAATAATCAGCCGCTGGTTGGCGCCGCAAGCCCTTCTTTGTTTCTTCCTAATCTCACCTTGACGAATGCCGGCAATTACCAGCTTGTGGTCAGCAACACCTCGGCTTCGGTCACGAGCGCGGTCGCCGTCCTCACTTTGGCTCCATTTGTGCTGTTCGCCAACAACACAACGATTGCCCTAACCAACACGACTTACGATGGCCAGGACATTGTCGTTTCAAACGCGACACTAAGCATCAACGGTCCACACAGCTTTAGGTCCCTTTGGGTGGCGACCAACGGGGTGGTGAGCTACACGGTGGGGCAGAGCAATCTGGCGCTGACGGTGACAGGGGACCTGACAGTGGACCAAGGCGGTTCGGTGGTGGTGGATGGATTGGGCTATCAACCGACCGGTTCTGGGCCGGGCAACGGGCCTGGTGCTGGGGGCGGCAACAGTTCCTACATGTGTGGCGGCGGAGCCGGCCATGGTGGCCAGGGCGGGCAGTCCAGCGGCGGGGAGTATGGGGGCGGCAGTTATGG
>Ga0316217_10002128_pt1 | contig 24366 bp, 24 predicted proteins | sample 1anoAmetaG_FD_203633 | JGI IMG/M metagenome (GOLD analysis project Ga0316217, IMG submission 203633) | Freshwater microbial communities from Trout Bog Lake, Wisconsin, USA - 1anoA | ecosystem: Environmental > Aquatic > Freshwater > Lake > Hypolimnion/Profundal zone | place: USA: Wisconsin...
GTGGTCGCCTCCACGGCGTTTGCTACCTGCCCTCAGGCCGGGCGGGCCTTGCCTGTCTCCCAGTGGAGGGCCTGCCCCTCTAGAAGAATCCGGGCAGATCACTCTGAGAAAGCCTGGGCCCTAATACGAGAGCCACTGAACTGATCTTCTCTTCTCTGTGGCCTCTGCGCCTCTGCTGAACTCTGTGTCTGATCAGTTTCTTCAACCCACCCAAAAGAACTGGATCAGCCGTGTCCCAGGCATTTCAGTCGCCCCCACCCAGCCGCCGCATAAAGACCGTTAAAACCGTGGCACGGCCTCAATGGACGTTGATATGCGGATAAGCAGGTCCACTAGTCAATCAAGCGTATTTCCACCATCCGGTTCTGGCCGTAATTTTTTAACATTCCTGAAAGCTCCAGTCTCAGGGCGACAAGTTACGTCGGATCGCGCGGTGCTCAGTTCCTAGCTCAGGAACTGGTGTGCCGCTCATCCGGGCGTTTCACCTTCACATCTCATAGGGGGGACCTATGCTTCTTACTCCAAGGGAGCTTGAAAAACTCACTATCCTGAACATGGCCGAGGTGGCCCTCAGGCGAAAGGCCAGAGGCCTGAAGCTCAACTTCCCCGAAGCGGTGGCCGTGATCTCGGCCGCGGCGCTGGAGAGCGCCCGTGACGGCAAGACCCTCGAGCAGGTCATGGCCTCGTCCATGAAGGTGCTGGGCAAGAAGGACGTCATGGACGGCGTCGCCGATCTCATTCCCTTCGTCCAGGTCGAGGCCGTGTTCACGGACGGCAGCCGGCTCATCACCGTCCACACCCCGATCCAGTAGGCAACCAGAGCGAAAGGAGAAACCTATGTCTTCAAACATCAGTGTCAATGAGAGCGGAGCCGGAGTGCTCGGCGGCATCGTGGTGGGCAAGGGCGACATCGAGATCAACGCCGGCCGTCCGGTCACGACCCTCAAAGTGCGCAACACCGGCGACCGTCCGATCCAGGTCGGCTCGCACTTCCATTTCTTCGAAGTGAACCGGGCGCTCCAGTTCGATCGGGCCAAGGCCTTCGGCCAGCGCCTCAACATCCCCGCCACCACCGGCGTGCGCTTCGAACCGGGCGAGGAACACGAAGTCCAGCTGGTGCCTTTCGGTGGCAAGCAGTGCGTCTACGGCTTCAACAACCTGGTCGACAACTGGGCGGGCGGTTCGTCCGTCTACCAGCCGGTCAAGACCGGGAGCCTCGACAAGGCCGAGCAGCTTGGCTTCAAGTCCAAGAGCACCGAGAAGGAAAAGCTGGAGTCCAGGTAAATTCCACCGTCCACACAATAGGGGGTACAACTTATGGCCAAGATTACGCGATTAGAGTATTCGAGCCTTTACGGCCCGACCGTGGGTGACAAGCTCCGGCTGGGCGACACCAACCTGTTCGTCGAGATCGAGAAGGATCTCAGGGTCTACGGCGACGAGTCGGTGTGCGGCGGCGGCAAGACGCTGCGGGACGGCATGGGCCTCGACAACCGGATCACCAGCTCGGGCGGCGCGCTCGACCTGGCGATCACCAACGTGACCATCATCGACGCCATCGTCGGCGTGGTGAAGGCCGACGTGGGGGTCAAGAACGGCAAGATCGTAGGCATCGGCAAGTGCGGCAACCCCAACACCATGGAAGGGGTCACCCCGGGCCTGGTGGTGGGCGCGGCCACCGACGTCATCTCCGCCGAGCAGCTGATCCTCACCGCCGGCGGCATCGACACCCACATCCACGCCCTCTGCCCGCAGCAGTGCGAGCATGCCCTGGCCAACGGCGTGACCACGTTCTTCGGCGGCGGCCTCGGCCCCACCGACGGCACCAACGGCACGACCATCACCTCCGGCCCCTGGAACATCGAGAAGATGCTCCGCGCCTTCGACGGCCTGCCGGTGAACATCGGCCTGCTGGGCAAGGGCCACGCCCAGAACCCCGGTCCCCTGGTCGAGCAGGTCGAGGCCGGCGCCGCGGGCTTCAAGTGCCACGAAGACTGGGGCACCACTCCGTCCACCCTGCGCAACACCCTGCGCGTGGCTGACGAACTGGACGTCCAGGTGGCCATCCACACCGACACCCTGAACGAGTCCGGCTACGTGGAAGACACCATCGCCGCCCTGGAGGGCCGCACGGTCCACACCTTCCACACCGAAGGCGCCGGCGGCGGGCACGCCCCCGACATCATCAAGGTGGCCGGGCAGATGAACGTGCTGCCCAGCTCCACCAACCCGACCCTGCCCATGGGCATCAACACCCAGGGCGAGCTGTTCGACATGATCATGGTCTGCCACAACCTCAATCCGTCGGTGCCGTCCGACGTCGCCTTCTCGGAAAGCCGGGTGCGCTCCGAGACCATCGCGGCCGAGAACGTGCTCCACGACCTGGGCGCCATCTCGATGTTCTCCAGCGACTCCCAGGCCATGGGCCGGGTCGGCGAGAACTGGCTGCGGACCATCCAGGCCGCCGACGCCATGAAGCAGGGCCGCGGCAAGCTGAAGGAAGACTCCGCCGACAACGACAACTTCCGGGTGCTGCGCTACGTCGCCAAGATCACCATCAACCCGGCGATCACCCAGGGCATCAGCCACGTGCTCGGCTCGATCGAGCCCGGCAAGATCGCCGACCTGGTCCTCTGGGATCCCAAGTTCTTCGGCGCCAAGCCCAAGATGGTCATCAAGGGCGGCCTGATCAGCTACTCCGGCATGGGCGATCCCAACGCGTCCCTGCCCACCTGCCAGCCGATCATCTACCGCCCCATGTTCGGCGGCTTCGGTTCGGCGCTGCCCGAGACCTGCGTCTCGTTCGTCTCGCAGCTGGCCATGGACAAGAACGTCAAGGAGAAGTACGGCCTGCGGCGCCAGGTGATGCCGGTCAAGAACACCCGCGCCATCTCCAAGAACGACATGATCCGCAACAACTACCTCCCGCACATCGAGGTCAATCCCGAGACCTTCGCGGTGACCGTGGACGGCGTGCACCTCACCGTGCAGGCCCTGAAGAACATCTCGCTCAACCAGATCTACTTCTTCAGCTGACGCGAGTCTTTGCACAGCACCAACGCATCAGTGCGGTGAACGTCCGGGCGACGCCATCCCATGCGTGACGCGCGCAGGGGATGGCGTTTCCTGAATATCGCGACAATTTCCGGAGAGACCCATGATCATCATCGAATCCGTACTCGGCAACTTGAAAGACAGCGTGTGGCAGGACCGGGCGGCGCGGGCGGATCTGGACGGGCTGGTGCTCAACCAGTGGGACGCCCAGAAGAACCGGTTCCGCAAGCTGACCGAGCAGGGGATGGAGATCGCCGTCTCGCTCGAGCGCAACACCTACCTGCATGACGGCGACATCCTCACCTGGGACGAATCCACCGGGAAGATGGTGATCGCCAAGATCTCCATGAACGACGTGATGGTGATCCACCTGGAGGCCCTCGCCGCCAAGGATCCCGCCGTCCTGGTCCGCACCTGCGTCGAGCTCGGCCACGCCCTGGGCAACCAGCACTGGCCGGCGGTGGTGAAGGGCGACCACGTCTATGTCCCGCTCACCGTCGACCGCAAGGTGATGGAGTCGGTGATGCGCACCCACGCCTTCCAGGACGTGACCTGCGAGTTCCAGCCGGCCTCGGTGGTCATCCCCTACCTGTTCCCCCATGAGTCCAGGCGCCTGTTCGGCGGCGCCGAGCAGCAGTCCCACTCCCACCCGCTGATCCCCACCGGCAGCCACGACCACGGTCACGGCGAGCACAGCCACGCCCACGGCGAACACGAAGGGGCCCACGGCCATGCCCACCACGTCTGAGCTGTTCCCGGCGCCCTCGGCCCGGATGGGCTGTTCGCTGCAGGATTGGATCCGGATCCTGCAGTTCGGCGATTCGACCCTGCCGACCGGGGCCTTCGCGTTCTCCCACGGGCTGGAGTCGGCCATCGAGCGCAAGCTGGTCACGGACGCCGGGACCCTGCAGGACTTCACCCGGACCGCCATCGAACAGTCCGCCGCCAGCGATGGGATCGCCCTGCTGGTGGCCTACCAGGCCGCCCTGGACGGGCGCCTGGACGAGGTGGCCGCCGCCGACCAGTGCCTGTACAACCGCAAGCTGAACGAAGAGCCCCGGATGATGGCGGTGCGCACCGGCAAGAAGCTCATGGCGATGGCCGGACGGGTCATTCCGGACCAGCCCCTGCTCGGCTCCTGGCTGGCCCGGGTCAACGCCGACACCACCCCCGGGACCTACCCGGTCTGCCTGGCCGTGGTCTTCGCCGCCCTGCGGCTGCCGCCCCAGAGCTGCTTCGTGGTGCAGCAGTATTCCGTGGCCATGGCCATCCTGAGCGCCGCGCTGCGGCTGATGCGGGTGGACCACTTCGACACCCAGGGGATCCTGTTCCGCCTCAACGGCGATATCGAAAACGCCTATGTACGGGCCGCGAACAAGTCACTGGAGGACATGGCGACCTACGCGCCCGCCATCGATGTCCTGGCGGCGACCCACGTCCGCGCCCATGTCCGTCTTTTCATGAGTTGAATCAACAACAAGTGTCCTGGGAGATAAAGCCGTGAAGAAAACCACACGCATCGGAGTCGGTGGACCGGTCGGATCCGGCAAGACCGCCATCATTGAAGCCATTACCCCGCTCCTGCTGAAGATGGGGGTGAAACTGGTCATCGTCACCAACGACATCGTCACCACCGAGGACGCCAAGCACGTCCAGCGGACCCTCAAGGGGATCCTGGTGGAAGACCGCATCATCGGGGTCGAGACCGGCGCCTGCCCGCACACCGCCGTGCGCGAAGACCCGAGCATGAACCTGGCCGCGGTCGAGGACATGGAGGCCAAGTTCCCGGACACCGACCTGGTGCTGATCGAGAGCGGCGGCGACAACCTCACCCTGACCTTCAGCCCGGCCCTGGTGGATTTCTTCATCTACGTGATCGACGTCGCCGCCGGCGACAAGATCCCCCGCAAGAACGGCCCCGGGATCAGCCAGTCGGACATCCTGGTGATCAACAAGACCGACCTCGCCCCCTACGTCGGCGCCAGCCTCGAAGTCATGGACCATGACTCGAAACTGATGCGCCCAGGCAAGCCATTCATCTTCACCAACTGCAAGACCGGGGAGGGGATCCGGGAGCTGGCCGACATGATCCACCGGGACATCCTGTTCGATCTCCCCGTTCCCGTCCTCGAACACTGACTGCCGCAACAAGCTTGAGGAAGGTGGCGAATGCAAATGCCTATTGCATGGTTGGACCCCGAGACCGTCGAGACCGCTGAGACCGCCGTGGCCCCGGTGCCAGCGCGCGACCCGGGCGACCCGGTGTCGGAACCCTTCGACCGGGTCCAGCAGCTCGGCCGGAACGCCCCGGAGCTGGCGCCGTACCAGGATGAGCCGGCCCAGATGGACAGCGGGGCGGTGGGCAAGAACGGCTTCCTCCGGCTGGGCTTCGCCCGCCGCGGCCTGAAGACCGGGATGGTCGACGTGGAACGCCGGGTGCCGTTCCTGGTGCAGCGCGCCCTCTACTGGGACGAGGGCCTGCCGGACATGGCCTGCGTCTACCTGATCACCACCGCCGGCGGCACCCTCCAGGGCGACCGCTACTCGCTGGAGATCGAAGTGGAGGCCGGCGCCAGGGCCCACCTGACCACCCAGGGCGCCACCAAGATCCAGTCCATGGACTGCAACTACGCGGCCCAGGCGCAGACCATCCGGCTCCGCGAGAACGCCTACATGGAGTACATGCCGGAACCGGTCATCCCCTTCCGCGACTCCCGCTACATCACCGACACCCGGATCGAGCTGCACCCCTCGGCCACCCTGATCTATTCGGAGATCCTGGTGCCGGGGCGGCGCTACCACCACGTGGACGAGTGCTTCGGGTTCGATGTCTATTCCTCCCGGGTCCGGGCCTTCGACCCGTCCGGCCGGGAGACGTTCTGCGAAAAGTACATCCTCGAACCGAAAAAGCGCGATATCCGGCAGCTCGGGGTGATGGGGGAATTCGATATCTACGCCAATGTCCTGCTGTTGACGCCGAAGGTCCACGCGGACGCGGTGATGGCCCTGACGGGCTCGGGGTTCAGCGTCGGCGGAGAGCTGGCCTACGGCGCCAGCCGGCTGCCCAACGACGCCGGCCTGGTGTTCAAGGTGCTGGGCAACGAGGTGAAGCCGGTGAAGGAGAAGATTCGGGAATTCTGGACAACCGCTCGGAACGTGGTCACAGGGGCCGCCTTGCCGCCGCCCTTCCTGTGGCGCTAGAGCCATTCAACCAAAGGAGAACACCATGGAAGACACAATGAACTATCCGGCCGGCAACGCCTGGCGGAGGGCCACGGAGCGATCCTGGTTCCTGGAATACATCGACGTCACCCTCCGGGGATCGGGCCAGGTCATCTTCATGGACAACCCGCTCACCGGGCTGCTGAACTTCATTGCCATCTTCTGGGGTTCCATCGCCGCGGGCATGCCCCAGGTGGGCATCGGCGCGGTCCTCGCCACCTTCCTGTCGACCGCGACGGCCTACGCGGTCGGGGTGGACCGGGACAAGCTGAAGATCGGGCTGTACGGCTTCAACGGCGTGCTGGTCGGCGCCGGCATCCCGACCTTCCTGGCCCCCAACGCCACCATGTGGGTGTTCCTGGTGATCGGCTCGATCGTCAGCACCATCGTCATGCTGGCCATGGCCAACGTGCTGGCCAAGTGGAACTGCCCGGCCGGCACCTTCCCGTTCTGCGTGACCACCTGGTTCGTGATGCTCGCCGCCTATGCCTTCCCCACCCTGGTGATCACCGGCCTGCCGCACTCGGCCCTGGCCCATGCCGCCGCCACCGTGCCCGCCGCCTTCGGTCCGTTCGAGTTCTTCCGGGCGACCCTGATCAGCGTGTCGCAAGTCTGGTTCATCAACAACCCGGTCGCCGCCATCATCTTCCTGGTCGCGCTGGTGATCGAGGACCGCTGGTGCGCGGCGCTGGCCTTCCTGGGCGGCGCGGTCGCGGTGGGCTGCGCCATCCTGTTCGGCGCGGACAGCGGCGCCATCTCCAACGGCCTCTGGGGCTTCAGCGCCGTGCTGACGGCCCCGGCGATCGGCTGCATCTTCATGAAGCCGAACGGCAAGGGGCTCATCTACGCCCTGGTCGCGGTGGTCTTCACCGTCATCATCCAGGCCGCGCTCAACGTCGCCTGCGGCCCGCTGGGGATCCCCACCTTCACCACCCCCTTCAACTGGGCGATGTACATCTTCGTGCTGGCCGGGCGCAATTTCGAACGCAAGGCCATCTAGCCCATGCCACTGCCTGACTGGCTCCTCCGCGACGAGCGCTACGTCCCGCGCAGCGACCGGGAAGCCTTCCTCGACCGGAGCATCCTCTCCTTCCTGGGCGTGCTGGCCATGGGCCGGCCGCAGAACGGGAAGGGGAGGGGCGAAGGCCGGATCGAACCGCTGGTCAAGGTGGTCTCGGTGTTCACCGTCATCCTGCTGGTCTCGCTCTCCCGGAGCCCGCTGTTCCTGGCCCTGGCCGGGGCCGGGCTCCTGGTCGTCCTCGCCCTCCAGCCCGGCGAGCGCATCGCCGCCGTGCTCAAGACCAGCTTCCTGGTCGGGGCCTTCACCGGGCTCATCCTGCTGCCCTCGGCCTTCCTGGGCCGGGGCTCGAACCTGGTGATGATCACGGCCAAGGTGCTGCTGTCGGTGGCTTCGGTGAAGCTGGTCGCCACGACGGTGGCCTGGAACTCCCTGTCCGGGGCCTTCAAGCGCCTGGGGGCGCCCGACCTGTTCATCCTGGTGCTGGACATCACCCTCAAGTACATCACCCTGCTGGGCGAGTTCGCCCTGTCCATGCTCTACGCGCTCCGGCTCCGGTCGGTGGGGAAGAACGACGGCAAGACCGCCTCCCTTTCCGCGGTCGCCGGGACCATGTTCCTCAAATCCAAGGAGATGGCCGAGGAGATGTACGCCGCCATGGAGTGCCGCGGCTTCACCGGGACCTACCGGGCGCCCGGCCGGCTCCGGCTGTGCGCCGCCGACCTGGCCCTGGGCGCCGCGGTCGGCCTTCTGGTCTGCACTTTTTTCCTCGTGAGGGCCTGAACGGCACCTTCGCTTTCCCGATAAGGAGAACCCCATGCTTCCCCAGATCAACACCGGAAACACCGGATTCATGATCCTGTGCTCCAGCCTGGTCATGCTCATGACCCCAGGGCTGGCCTTCTTCTACGGCGGCCTGGTCCATCGGCGGAACGTCCTGGGGGTGATGATCCAGAGCTTCGTGTCCATGGGCTGGACCACCGTCATCTGGTTCCTGTTCGGATACTCCATGTGCTTCGGCCCGACCCTGGGCGGCATCATCGGCAACCCGCTCACCCACGCCTGCCTGCGCGGCATCGATCTGCACAGCCTGTACCAGGGCAACGCCACCCTGGGCATCCCCACCTTCGTGCACGTGGCCTACCAGATGATGTTCGCCATCATCACCCCGGCCCTGATCACCGGCGCCTTCGCCAACCGGGTGTCGTTCAAGGCCTACATGTGGTTCCTAACCGCCTGGCTGATCTTCGTCTACTTCCCCTTCTGCCACATGGTCTGGCATCCCGACGGGCTGCTGGCCCGGTGGGGCGTGCTGGACTACGCCGGCGGCATCGTCGTGCACAACACCGCCGGCCTGGCGGCCCTTGCTTCCGTGCTCTACGTGGGCCGGCGCAAGGTGGTCGACACCATCCCGCACAGCATCCCGCTGGTCGCCCTGGGCACCGGCCTGCTCTGGTTCGGCTGGTACGGCTTCAACGCCGGCAGCGAATTCCAGGTGGATTCGGTCACCACCTCCGCGTTCATCAACACCGACGTCGCCGCATCGTTCGCCGCCGTCACCTGGCTGGTGGTGGAATGGATGAACGCCAAGCAGCCCAAGTTCCTCGGCCTGCTCACCGGCGCCGTCGCCGGCCTGGCCACCATCACCCCCGCGGCCGGCTATGTGTCGCCCGCCACCGCGGCCCTGATCGGCATCCTCGCCGGGGTCATCTGCTTCTACGCGGTCGCCCTGAAGAACAGCCTGAAGTGGGACGACGCGCTGGACGTCTGGGGCGTGCACGGCGTGGGCGGCTTCATCGGCGTGATCTTCCTCGGCCTGTTCGCCGACAAGGCGTGGAACCCCACCATCGTCACCAATGGCCTGCTCACCGGAGGCGGCTTGAGCTTCTTCGGCAAGCAGCTGGGCGCGGTGGCGATCTCCTCGGTGTGGGCGTTCGCCTTCACCTACGGCATGCTCTGGCTGATCGACCGCATCACCCCGGTGAAGGTGGCGGAAGACGTCGAAGAGACCGGCCTGGACCAGGGCCTGCACGGTGAAACCGCCTACACCGGCGGCCTCTAGCGCTTGACGGGAGAGACTTTGACGACCGAGGACGAACATGTGAAGGTTCCCAGGTGGCACAAGCCGCTGGAGAAGTTCGAGGCCATGGTGGTGGCCGCTCTGTCGCTGCTGATGGTGGTGCTGGTGGCGGTGATGCTGGCGGTGGTGGCGTACATCTTCCTGACCCGGGTCGGCCGGATCACCACCAGCGTGGGTGATTTCGGCGATCTGCAGAAGGCCTCCCTGCACTCCTTCGCCGGCATCCTGCTGGTCCTGCTGGGGCTCGAGCTGCTGGAGACCGTCAAGATCTACTTCCGGGACCACAGCGTGCGGGTGGAGGTGATCCTGCTGCTCGGCCTGATCGCCATGGGCCGGCACGTGCTGGAAATGGATCTCTACACGATCAACCCCCTGACCCTGTTCGGCTTCTCCAGCCTCGTGCTGGCTCTGGCGATAAGCTATTTCTTTGTCAAACGGGCCCAAACACCTATAAGATGACCTTATGGTCAGGAATTTATGAAAGGAGCAGCCATGAAAAAATATCGCAAGAGCCTCTCCGTCAAGGGATTCCCGCTGAGCGCGACGATCCTGTTCGACGTGACCTTCGGGGTGGATTCGCATCAGAGCGGCATCGCCACCATCCACGCCCGGCTCGAGATCGAGGATCCCCAGGCCTGGGCCGGCTACGGCGTGACCCCGCCGTCCCTGGAAGCCGAGCACGACTTCGAGATCAACGCCGCCGGCACCCAGGAGCAGATCCAGAAGTTCGTCCGGACCATGGAGAAGAACGCCCAGGACGAGCTCAACAAGCTGAGCACCCAGGCCACCGTCGGCAGCAACTTCGCCCAGGGCGTGCAGGCGGTCTTCGCGGCGGGCCAGTACACCGAAGCCTGAAGGCCCGCCCAGGCAGGACCCTGTCAGCGCGGCCCTGGAGGCCGGGCTTGGCGAAGCTCCAGGAACCGGGCCTGAAGGTCCAGATCACGCCGGTTCCCTGGAATGTTCAAGTTATCTAATTCCTGTTTTTCACCTGGGCGATCAAAGCAGGCGTTCGGGTCTTGCAATACCGGTTGCCGGGTGTAGCATGCAGCCGAATCTAACCTGAAAAGCAGATCCCGGGTGATTGCGCCCACCGAGGAGGTGGGGCCCGGCGCCCATACGACGCATATCTGGAGAATGGCCATGTCCTGGATAGCTGTCCGTCAGTTCCCCCGCGAAAGCGCGCCCGGATTCCAATCGACCCGTCCATCACTTGCCGCAATGCTCCTGCCCGTCGCAGCGGCGCTGACGATCCTGTTCTCGGCATCCAGTCCGGCCAAGGCGCAGACCGCCACGAACACCTCGCTCTCGTCCAGCGGCAGCTCCGCCGACTACACTTTGACCGGCACCGTCAGGTCCTCGACCCCCACCGCGGCGCCGGCTCCGACCGGCACCGTGTCCTTCGTGGACACCAGCAACGGCAACGCCGTGCTCGCCACCGCCATCCTGGTCTCGGGAACTTCGTCGTTGAGCTGGGATCTCTTTCCCCCAATTCCCGCCACTGGCGTGTCGGGGCGGGCGCAGGCCATCGCCGTGGGAGATTTCAACGGAGACGGCATCCCCGATCTGGTCGTCGCCACCGCGGGTTCCGGTGGGGCAGTGGGAGACGTCAGCGTCCTGCTCGGCAAGGGAGACGGCACCTTCGCCTCGGCGATCAACATTCCGGCAACGGCCGATCCCGCGGCCATCGTCGTCGGCAACTTCGTGAAGGGGGGGCCGCTCGACATCGTGAGCGCCGACAAGGGCAGCGGCACCAACAATGTCGTCCTCACCATCACCGATGGCACAGGCCATCTCGCCAGTCAGAGGTACTTCACCGTGCCTGATTTCGTTGGCGCCATCGCCGTGGGCCCCGGCAGCAGCTCCCTGGCCTTCCTCACTGGACCTGCGCCCGCCGGCCTTGTCATCTACAAGTCCAATGGCGACGGAACATTCGCGGCGCCCACGACCGTCCCCCTCCCATTCCCTCCGACTGGAATCGTCGCCACATCCTTTGGGTTCGCGGTCACGAATTCCGCCAACGATTCAATGACAGCAGTCATTGCCGGTGGTTCCACCTATGCCAAGGCCACGTTTCCGACGGGCAAAGGCCCGACGGGCATTGCCACGGGCAGCTTCACGAGCAATGGCGGCGCCGACCTGGTCATCGCCGACAACGGGGACAGCACCGTGGCGCTGCTCTTCGACAACCTCAATGGAACCTATAGCGCGCCGACCTACCTGGCCGTCGAACCGGGACCCTGGGGAGTCGTCGTGGGTGACTTCAATGGCGACGGCAAAGCGGATTTTGCCGTGACCTCGCAAACCGGCAACACGGTCTCGATCTTCACCGGCAACGGCGACGGCACGTTTTCCGCGCCGGAGGTCATCACCGTCGGCCATGGGCCGCAAAGCATCGCTGCGGGGCCTTTCAGCAGCGGCGGCAAGATCGACCTGGCCATCGTGAACACCACCGATGGGACGATCTCCAACCTGCTGCCGTTCACTGGCCCCATCGGCACGGCAACCGTCGACAAGATCACGGTGCAGGGCTCCGGATCCCACCAGATCGTCGCGAAATATTCCGGGAACACGGGCTACGCGGCCAGCCAGTCCAGTGCCGTGCCCCTCGAGGCGCCGGGCTCCACGGTCACCACCACGACGGTGATGGCCAGTCCGTCCTCGATTCCTCTGGGGAGTTCGTCGTTGACGCTGAGCCTGACGGCCACCGTGGCGGCGGCCGGCACGATTCCGACGGGAACCGTGACCTTCAAGGTTGGCACCGCGACGGTCGGTTCCGCCCCCGTGACCGGCGGCAGCGCGACCTTGAGCGGGGTGCCGCCGACGACCGGGAAAGGCTTCACCGTGGGCAGCGACAGCATCACGGCCAGCTACAGTCCGACCACCGGTTCGGAATTCGCCGCATCGAGCGGAACCCAGTCCCTGGCGGTAACGGCTCCGACCTACACCATCACGCCGTCCACGACCGCGGTTTCCCTGAGCCAGGGCGGCTCCCAGCCGGTCAAGGTCACGCTGGCATCCACCAGCTTTGCCGACACCACAGCGTGGACGGCGACCACGAGTTCGCCGCTCATCACCGTGAGCCCGACGAGCGGCACGGCCACGCTGGCCGCCAACGGCAGCAGTACGGTCAATCTGACCATCTCAGCCGCCAAATCGGCCGCCAATCATGCTCCAGGGCTCCCCTGGAGGGGCGGACTGATCCTGTTCGGTGTGCTGCTGGGAGGACTTCCCTTGGCTCAGCGGCGGAAGGGCGGGGCGGCGGTCGTCCTGATGGCGTTGGCGGTTTCCACGCTCGGGGCGCTGATGTCATGCAGCGGAGGCGGCGGCGGCACCCCGTCCAGCCCCGGATACACTGTGACGGTATCCGCTACCGGCGGCATCAGCACGACCATCGCGGTGACCATCCAGTAGCGTGACCCGCGGCTGGAAGTGGCTGAGGGGTGCAGTTCGAAGGCTGACGGCGAACCGGCATCCTGACCTCGGGATCCCACCTGACCGGTTACGGCCGGGCTACTGCGGGGCCGGGCCGTCGGCGAAATCTTCGGCGGAAAAGGGCTCGTCCGCGGGCAGCTTGGCCAGCTCCGCCTGCACCATGGTCTGGTGCTGGATCTCCTCGTCGCGCAGCTCCTGGAACAGGGCGCGCACTTCGGCGTCCTGGATGGAGGGCAGGGCGGCCTCGAAGAAGTTCCGGGCCTTGAGCTCGGAGGCCAGGGCGGCCTCCATGGCCTGGCGCGGGGTCATGAAGCCCCGGGCGGCGTCGTAGTCGGGCGCTTCGATATCGAAGATCATGGCCCGCGTGACCTTCCTGGGCGCGTTGCCGAACCGCTCGGCGCGGCGCGAGGAGAGTTCCTCCCCGTGCTTCGCCTCGTTCTCGACCATGTAGCGGAAGAACCTGCCGGCCTCGGCATTCCGGTACTGGTCCATCTGCTCCGCGAACTCCTCGTAGCGTTCCTGCGCCTCCTCCTCGACCAGGATGGCCAGGTCGAGGGCGTCCAGCAGGGTCTGGCGGGCGAGATCAATGCCTTGCATGGCCATGGGGCCTCCGGTTCACTTCTTGATGAAGAGGTCGAGGATGCGCTCTTTGGGAATGGCGTCCTTGGCCAGCAGCTCCTGGCGCTCCTTGACCAGGTCGCCGTAGGTGGGGGGCGGCTCGGGGTTGCGGTAGAACACGCCGAGGTGCAGCTTGCTGCCGTAGTCCTGGGCCAGGTCCATGGCCGCGAGCCGGTCCGCCGGGTTGTGGCCGAGGCTCTCCAGGCTTTCGCTGACGGCCTTGAGCGCCTTGAGCTGCTGGCCTTCTTCCCCGTAGGTGACGCACGGGGACTGGATGTTCACGAAGGCGAAGCCCGGGTAGCGGATGGCCGCCTCGATGATGGCCGCCATGCCGGCCAGGTCGGTGGGGCAGGCCTGGGCGACGAAGCCGGCGCCGTAGGCCAGCATGTAGAGCAGCGGGTTCACCGGCGCCTCGAGGCTGCCGTGGCGGGAGGTGCAGGTGAGGCGGCCCTTCTGGGAGGTGGGCGAGAGCTGGCCCTTGGTCAGGCCGTAGATCTGGTTGTCCATCACGATGTAGGCGATGTCCATGTTGCGGCGGACCATGTGCGGCAGGTGGCCGCCGCCGATGGAGAAGCCGTCGCCGTCGCCGCCGGCCGCCAGCACCAGCAGGTCCGGGTTGGCCAGCTTGATGCCCTGGGCGATGGGCAGGGAGCGGCCGTGGACGCTGTTGAAGCCGTAGGCGGTGGTGTAGCCGGGGATCCGGCTGGAGCAGCCGATGCCGGAGACGAAGGCGATCTCGTGGGGCGGGCGGCCGATGGCGGCCAGGGCCCGGTAGATGGCCTGGACCACCGAGAAGTCGCCGCATCCGGGACACCAGATGGGCTTGAGGTCGCTCTTGTAGTCCTTGGGCTGGAATTCAGTGGTGCCGGTTGCGCTCATGGTCGACCTCACTCCTGGGGCTGAAGTTTGCCCTCGTGCCTGCGCTGCAGTTCCGAGAGGAGATGGTGGAGGGCCGCGACGATTTCGCCGGGCAGGAACGGGTTCGCGCCGCTGCGGGCCAGGGACCGCACGCCCGCGGGCAGGTCGAGGTGCATGCGCAGGAGCTTGTGGAACTGGGCCAGGTGGGTCTGCTCGATGATCAGGCCCTTGCGGACCGAGGAGAAGAAGTCGCGGTAGGCGCCTTCGGCCACCGGGTAGAGCAGGTAGGGCACCATCAGCTTGACGTTCAGCCCGTCGTTCAGGGCCATGTTCAGGGCCTCGCGGCACACGCCGGCCACGCTGCCCCAGGCCACCATCGCCAGCGGGGCGTTGGGATTGCCCAGCACCTCGAACAGGTCCTTGCGGTCCTTCAGGGAGTCGAGCTTGCGGATGCGCTTCTCGTTCATCCGGGAATGGACGGTGCCGCTGTTGGTGGGCGCGCCGTTCTCGGTGTGCTCGATGCCCGAGGCCAGGTAGGTGCCGCCGGCCAGGCCGGGGAAGCTGATGGGGCTGATGTGGTTCTCGGTCTGCTTGAAGCGCTTGTAGTCCTTGAGGTCCGGACCGCTGGGCACGAGCCGGTCGATGATGGTGAACTGGCTGGTGTCGATCGGGTCGAGGGTCTCCTTGCGCTGGGAGATCTCCTGGTCGCTGAGGACGATCACCGGGGTCTGGTAGAACTCGGCGATGTTGAAGGCCTCCACGGTGATGCGGAAGGTGTCGGCCACCGAGGTGGGCGCCAGCACCGGCCGGATCACGTCGCCGTGGGCGGAGAACACCGCGGCGAACAGGTCGGACTGTTCGGACTTGGTGGGCAGGCCGGTGGAGGGGCCGCCCCGCTGCACGTCGACGATGACCAGGGGCAGCTCGGCGATGCTGGCCAGCCCCATCATCTCGGTCTTCAGGGAGAGCCCGGGACCGCTGGTGGCGGTCATGGACTTCTTGCCGGCGAAGGAGGCGCCGATGGCCGCGCCGATGCCGGCGATCTCGTCCTCGGCCTGCAGCACCGCGCCGCCGTAGCCCCAGACGCGGTCGGTGAAGAACTGCATGATCTCGGTGGAGGGGGTGATGGGGTAGCCGCCGAAGAACTGGCAGCCCGCGAAGATCGCCGCCGCCGCGCACATGTCGTTGCCGTCGGTGATGAGCTTGACCGCGCCCTTGGTCTCCGAGGGGACGATGGCCATGCTGACGGTCAGCGGATTGTCCAGGGCGAAGGCCCGGCCCGCGTCGAAGGCGCGCTGGTTGGCTTCCACCAGCTCGTCGCCCTTCTTGGCCAGCTTCTTGCGGATGCCCTTCATCACCGCCACGGCGCCGATGCCGAACCAGCCGGCGATGAGCCCGAGCACCACGGTGTTCTTGGCCCGCTCGGTGCCGGCGGTGTCCTTGGCCATCCTGGCGATGGGCACGGCGATCACCTGGCGGGGCGTGATCCCCACCAGCGGAATGTTGTCCGGCTCGATGTTGGTGGCGGCCTCGTAGATCACCACGGTGGTGCCGCTGACCGGCAGTTCCGCGCCGAACTTGAGGAAGTCCTCCCAGTTCAGGGCCACGGCCACGTCCAGGTTGCCGCCGGGGTTGAGGATGGGCTCGGTGCTGATGCGCACCCGGCAGGACGATTCCCCGCCGCGGATCTGCGAACCGAAGCTCTTGGTCATGACCCCGTGGTAGCCTTCCGCCGCCGCGGCCTGGAGGAGCGAGTCGCCGGCGGAGACGATGCCGTCCCCGCCCGACCCGGCCATGCCGAAAACGAGATCCCTGCGTGTGGGCGCCCCCTGGCCGATCCCCCTGCTGCCCGGACTGTAGTCAGTCATCGCTCCAACCCTCCGAGGAGATTGTATAGGTATGTTGGGGTTTACAGGGACATTGGAAACGAGTGCTATTTATTTTGCGCGATTTCGGCGGGATGGATTTACGGACTGTAAAACCGTCCGGCCCTGTTGCGGGTGACGCCGCAGGGGCCGGAATCGGCTGGAAGGATGTCTACTAATAGAGTCAAGATTTCTAATTAACATCCTTTAAATGTTCACTTAGATAAAAAATGACTATTTCCATCACATTTTTAAAAATAAGGTCTTGATGTCGCTGCCGGGAGTCTCCAGGATATGGGAAAGCAAGCATACACGAGCAGCATTTGGTAACCGTCATTCCGGGGGGCTTCAGGCCCCGATTCCCGCCGCGTTCCAGCGGTGGCCGGGCGTATGGCAAACAAAGGGGGGGGACCTGTTGGAACTGACCTGGGTGACCATCGCCGCAAGCCTCGCCATGGGGCTGGGGGCGGCGTTCCTGTTCGTGTTCGCGGTCAAGCGCGACTGGTTCAGGAACATCGAGGACGCCAAATACCAGGTGTTCTGGTCCGACCGGGATGGTTCGAACGTTTCATCAGGGGAGGCTGCTGATGGCAGTGAATCTGAAAAGAAGTAGCGAGGCGCCCCAGCGCATCTCCAGGCGGAGCCTGCTGGCGTGGATCACCGGGGCGGGGCTGGTGGGCTCGGCCGGCCTCAGCGTGGTCTCCAACCTGGTCTTCATCAAGCCGCGGGTGGCCTACGGGCCGCCCCAGCGGTTCAGCATCGGCAAGCCGGACGATTTTCCGGTGGGCACCCCCCGGGTCATCATGGAGCAGCGCAGGATCTGCGTGGTCCGGGACGGCAACCGGATGGCCGCCGTATCCACCACCTGCACCCACCTGGGCTGCATCGTCGGGCTCAGCGAAACCGGCTTCGCCTGCCCCTGCCACGGTTCCCGGTTCGACCAGGACGGCAAGGTGACGGGCGGACCGGCCCCCCGCGCCCTGCCCTGGTACAAGCTCAGCCTGGCCCCCAACGGCGAGCTTGAGGTGGACAAGGACACCGAGGTTACTCCTGGGAGCTACCTGACCCTATGAGCGAACAGACTGCCAACCCGACCTCACTCTGGGCGGCCGTGAAGGCCCTCCCCCGCAACCTGTGGAGCTCGGTGTTCCGGAACCCGCTGCCGGCCAACGACCTGGAGCGTTCCGCCACCAGCTTCACCAACTTCTTCCTGCACATCCATCCGGTGAAGGTGCACAAGAACACCCTGCGCCCGGGCTACACCCTGGGGCTGGGGCTGATCTCCTCGTTCCTGTTCGTGATCCTGGTGGCGACCGGGATCCTGCTGATGTTCTACTACGTGCCCTCCACCACCCAGGCCTACGACCGGATGCTGGACCTGCGCGGCACGGTGGCCTTCGGTCCGATCCTGCGCAACATGCACCGCTGGTCCGCCCACGCCATGGTGGCGGTGGTGTTCATGCACATGTGCCGGGTGTTCTTCACCGGCTCCTACAAGAAGCCCAGGGAATTCAACTGGGTGATCGGGGTCGTGCTGTTCCTGCTCACCCTGCTGCTGAGCTTCACCGGCTACCTGCTGCCCTGGGACCAGCTGGCCTTCTGGGCCATCACCGTCGGCACCGCCATCGCCGGCTACGCCCCGGTCATCGGCAAGGACATCCAGTTCCTGCTCATGGGCGGCACCAGCGTCGGCCAGGAGGCCCTGCTGCGCTTCTACGTGCTGCACGTGGCGGTGCTGCCGGCCGTGCTGACCATGGTCGTCGCCATCCACTTCTGGCGGATCCGCAAGGACGGCGGCCTGTCCCGCCCGGCCGACGCCGACCCCACCCCGCCCATGGAGATGATGGCCGGGCCCGACCCCAAGCCGGTCGAGCTGAAGGCCAAGAAGATCTACGGCATCCAGGGCCTGGTGCGCGGACCGCTCACCAAGGTGAACAACATCCCCGACAACACCGTGTTCTCATGGCCCAACCTGCTGCTGGCCGAGCTGTTCACCTTCATCATGACCCTGTCGGTGATCCTGGTGCTGGCGCTGCTGTTCAACGCGCCGCTGGAAGAGCCGGTGAACATCATGCATCCGCCCAATCCGGCCAAGGCGCCATGGTACTTCCTGGGCCTCCAGGAGATGGTCAGCTACTCAGCCTTCTGGGGCGGGATCGGGGTCCCGGGCGTATACGTGCTGCTGCTGATCTTCACGCCGTACCTGGACCGCTCGCCCAAGGGTGTGGGCAAGTGGTTCTCCCGCGACCGTCTGCTGGCCAACACCATCTTCCTTACCTTCGTGCTGGCGAATGTCATCTTCGTGATCATCGGGACCTTCTTCCGCGGTCCCAACTGGTCCTTCGTGACCCCTTGGTGAGGTTCAGGACATGAGACTCGCACTCGCCATCGGCACCTTCCTGATCCTCGCGATCCACGGAGTGATCTTCTACAACCAGTTCTCGCACAAGTGGGAACGCAACCAGATCGCCTATTTCGACCAGGCGATGTCCCTGGCCAGGACCGACGCGGAAAAGGCCGCGCTGGCGCAGCGGACGCCGAGGATCGAGCAGATCGTGGTCAGCGACTTCGGGGAGACCCGTGTCGACCGCTGCACCACCTGCCACGCCGCCGCCGACGACCCCCGCTTCAGCGCCTACGCCCAGCCGCTCCGGACCCACCCCTACTCGGCGGCCCTGGGCGATACCCAGAAGGACGGCAAGTGGGAACGCCGGCACAAGTTCCCCGAGTTCGGCTGCACCGTCTGCCATGACGGCCAGGGCCGCGGGCTCCAGCCCGAGCTGGCCCACGGCGAGGACGAATTCTGGCCCGACCCGCTCCTGGGCTACGCGGTCCAGGCCAACTGGCGCAAGGACTTCACCCCCATGCTCAAGGGCCGGGAATACATCGAGGCCAACTGCGCCCAGTGCCACCCCGAAGCCAATTTCGCCGGCACCCCCACCGTGCGCAAGGGCCGGCAGCTGTTCTACGCCAGCAACTGCTATGGCTGCCACCGGATCGAGGGGCTGTCGGACGGCACCATCGGCCCCGATCTCAGCGAGGCCGGGCGGAAGTACAAGATCGACTTCCTCTGGGCCCGGATCCGCGATCCCAAGTCGGTGCTCGCCACCTCGATCATGCCCAGGTTCAACCTGAAGGATGAGGACGTGAAGGCCCTGGTGGTCTTCCTCAAGAGCCGCAAGGGCCGGAACTTCGCCGAGACCGAGATCCAGCGCTACAAGATCCGCGCCACCGGCGGGGCCGAACTGGTCCAGGCCAACATCAAGCCGGTGCAGATCGTGCCGGCCGAGATGGTCAGGCAGGGCGGCCAGCTGATCGAGGACCGGGCCTGCACGGCCTGCCACAAGCTGGGGGCCAGGGACGGCGGCATCGCCCCGGACCTGAGCTATGAAGGCCTGGTGCGGGACGGCGAATGGATCAACGCCCACTTCATCAATCCGCACAGCACCATGCCCGATTCGATCATGCCGGCGTTCCGCTTCACCGCGGACGAGTTCAAGGCCATGACCGCCTACCTCGTGGGCCTCAAGACCCCTCCGGCCATGGCCACGCCGGAAGCCACCTACAAGGCGCTCTGTGTGCGCTGCCACGGCGAGAAGGGCGACGGGCGGGGCATCATCGCCGAGCACCTGGATCCTTCCCCCCGGGACTTCACCAAGGCCGGCTTCATGAACTCCAAGCCGATGCCGCGCCTGGTGGATTCCATCCGCAACGGCGTGGCCGGGACCTCCATGCCCGCCTGGGGCAAGTTCGTGGACGAAGCCAGGGCCAAGGCGCTGCTTGACTACGTGCAGACCAGCTTCGTCAAGGAGCCCCGGACCGAACTGAAGGTCCGCCAGGTGCCCGACGTCAACCCGGTGCCCATGGGCAAGGACTCCGTGGCGCGCGGCGCGGCGATCTTCGCCGAGCGCTGCACCGGCTGCCACGGCAGCAAGGGCGACGGCAAGGGCCCCAACTCCCTGGACATCCTGCCCAGGCCGCGGAACCTGAGGAACGCCTGGTTCGTCAACAGCGTGGCCGACCGCAGGCTGTTCGAATCGATCCTGTACGGCGTCCAGGGCACGGCCATGCCGTCCTGGATCGACTACGGATTCAGCAACAACGATGTGGGCGATCTGGTGAATTTCGTCAGGGACATGAACCCCAAGCCAAAGGGAGGCCAGAATGCAGGATCAAATTAGCCGGGCTGAAGCCACCAGCGCCTCGGGAGGCGCGATCATCCACGAGGATCTGACCTCGCGCTGGTTCATGCTGAGTTCGGTCGCCTACTTCTTCATCGTCGGCATCATCGCCCTCATCATCGCCGCCAAGTATGTCTGGCCCGACTTCATGGGCACCTCCTCCTGGCTCACCTACGGCCGGCTCCGCCCGCTGCACGTGAACGGCATGCTGTTCGGCTGGCTGCTGGCCGCGGACATGGGCCTGACCTTCTACATCGTGCCCCGGCTCTGCGGCGTCAAGCTATGGAGCGAGAAGCTGGGCGTGGCCACCGGGATCCTCTGGAACATCATCATCCTCAGCGCCGTGGTCACCCTGCTGATGGGCGTGACCAAGGGCCTGGAGTACGCCGAGCTGGTGACCCCCATCAGCGTCCTGGTGGTGGTGGCCTGGCTGATGTTCGCCGCGAACATCTTCATGACCATCGCCGGCCGGAAGTACCAGGCCATGTATGTGACCATCTGGTACATCATGGGCTGCATCCTGTGGACGGCGTTCGTCTACCTCACCGGCAACTTCGCCACCCTGGTCACCTCCGGGGTCAACCAGGCCAACCTGCACTGGATGTACATCCACAACGCGGTGGGGCTGATCTTCACCCCCATCGGCCTGGGCATCGCCTACTACTTCATCCCCCGCAGCTCCAACACCCCTCTGCACAGCCACAAGCTGTCCATGATCGGCTTCTGGGCCCTGGCCTTCGTCTACGTCTGGACCGGCGCCCACCACATGCTCCACGGACCCATCTCCCAGTGGCTGCAGAGCATCGCCATCGCCTTCTCGGTGATGCTGGTGATCCCGGTCTGGGCGGTGGTCTACAACCTGATCCGCACCATGAAGGGGCAGTGGCACCAGCTTCGGGACAGCGTGCCGCTCAAGTTCCTCATGTCCGGCGTGGTGTTCTACCTGCTCACCTGCTTCCAGGGCCCCATGCACAGCCTGCGCACGGTCAACGCCATCGTCTCCAAGACCGACTGGATCCCGGGCCACGCCCACATGGCGGTGCTGGGCGCCTTCAGCTTCTTCGCCATCGCCGGGACCTACTACACCGCCCCGCGGATCTTCGGCAAGCCGCTGTTCTCCCAGTCCCTGGCCAACTGGAGCTACTGGATGATCATGATCGGCGGCCTGGGCATGTTCACCACCCTCTGGCTGGGCGGATTCTGGCAGGGCTGGCAGTGGAACAACGTGGCCATCCCGTTCATCGACACCGTGGTGGCGCTGCACCCGGTCTGGCTGATGCGCTTCCTGTCCGGGGTGATGATCTTCAGCGGCATCGTGATGTTCGCCTACAACGTGATGGCCACCGCTCTGGGTCCCATCCCCGAACCCGCCTCCCGCGCGTGAAAGGAGCATGACCATGGAACGCAAAGTCGACACCAGCGCCCTCTGGGCCGTCATCGCCTCGCTCTTCCTGTTCTTCATCGGCGGCATCCTCACCACCGTGGTCCCGCCCCTGATCGACCACAGCTGGAGCAAGCCGTTCAAGAACGACGAACCGGCCAAGGGCCTCACCGGCGAACTGAAGCCGCTGAACGCCGAACAGGCCGCGGGACGCCTGATCTACCTGCGGGAAGGCTGCCGCTACTGCCACACCCAGCAGATCCGCACCATCCTGGCCGACACCAAGCGCTACGGCTGGAAGGGCGTGGACGCCCCCATCTCCACCCCGGACGAGTTCGTCTACGACCAGCCGCACGTGTTCGGCACCAAGCGGACCGGCCCGGACCTGGCCCGGATCGGCGGCAAGTACGACACCCAGTGGCACCGCACCCACTTCCGCAACCCCCGGAACCTGGTGAAGGGCTCGATCATGCCGCCCTTCCCCTGGATCGTCGCCGATCCGAAGGAATTCAGCGAGCTGGTGGCCTACCTGCAGACCCTGGGCCGGGACAAGAACTGGCGTCCCGCCAACGACTACGAGAAGTAGCGCCATGGACTACACCTACCCGAGCGTGTTTCTCGCCTACCTGATGTTCGCGCTCTGCGCGGCCATGGCCTGCTGGTTCCTGGTCCGCAGCATCCGGGACGGCTACTGGGGCGAGCACAGCGAGGACACCAAATTCAGGATGCTGGAGGATGACGATGGCGAAAGGAGATCCCATGACTGAGCAGGACGGCAAGGAAGAGTTCAAGGAATACGCCGACGGCTGGATGACGGAGCGCAAGGGGACGGACATCCCGCTCTTCCTCAAAATCTCCACCCCGGTGGTGGGGCTGGGCTGCGTGGGCTACATCATCGTGCAGATGTCCGGCGATCTGGGGCACGCCACCCGCGGGCCCCTGGTGGCCCAGTTCCTCAAGGTCAGCCAGACCAGTCCGGTCTTCCAGTATGTGGTCGCCGCCCTGGCCCTGGTGTTCGTGGTCACCACCGCGGTGTTCGGCTTCCGCGCCTTCAAAGAGGACTAGCCCGTGGACAATGGGAGCTGGCAGCTCAGGGTTCCGGATGACTCGCAGTACTGGGTGGAGATGGTCAAGTGCCAGTACGCCTGCCCGGTGCACACCGACGCATGCGGATATGTCACCGCCATCGCCGAAGGCCGGTACGAGGACGGCTACCGGATCGCCCGCGCCACCAACCCGTTCGCCTCCATCTGCGGACGGGTCTGCGGCGCGCCCTGCGAGGCCAACTGCCGCCGGGGCTCCCTGGACGAGCCGGTGGCGATCCGCGCCCTCAAGCGCTTCGTCACCGACAAGGCCGGGCCGGAGACCGGGGACTACGAGGCCTACCGGAAATACTGCGACCAGCGCATGCTGCCGCCGAACCGGGGCGACTACGAGCGGGTGGCGGTGATCGGGGCCGGGGTCGCCGGCCTCACCGTGGCCCACGACCTGGTCCAGCTCGGCTACAAGGTGACGGTGTTCGAGGCGCTGCCCGAGCCCGGCGGCATGCTCACCGCGGGCGTGCCGGTGTTCCGGCTGCCCCGGGAGCTGGTGCGCCACGAGATCCAGGCGATCCTCAGCCTGGGCGTGGAGCTGAAGTGCAACATGAAGCTGGGCCGCGACTTCACCATCCCGGAACTGCGCGAGCAGGGCTTCAAGGCGATCTTCCTGGGGGTGGGGCTGCCCAACGGGCGCAAGCTGTCGCTGCCCGGCGGGGACGCCGAGGGGGTCTACGACGGCATGGAGTTCCTCAAGGCCTTCAACGAAGGCCGGAGCCTGCCCATGGGCCGGCGGATCCTGGTGGTGGGCGGCGGCAACGTGGCCTACGACGTGGCCCGCTCCGCCCTGCGCCCGGTGGACGCCATGGGCCGGGAAGAGGCCCTGGGCCAGATGGAGGTTGGCGAAAAGGTGGCCTACGACGTGGCCCGGTCCGCCCTGCGCCTGTCCGGCGACAAGGAAGTGCACGTGGTCTGCCTGGAGTCCCGGGAGGAGATGCCGGCCGACAAGGTGGAAGTGCACGAAGGCGAGGAGGAGGGCATCCATCTGCACAACCGGTGCGGGCCCAAGGAGATCGTGGTGGAGGACGGGCGGGTCAAGGCCTTCCGGGCGGTGAAATGCCTGTCGGTGTTCAACGAAGGCCGGTTCGCGCCGACCTTCGACCCTGAAGCCATCGAGGACATCCCGGTCGACACGGTCATCTTCGCCATCGGCCAGACCTCCGATCTCAGCTTCCTCACCCAGGCCGACCAGGTGGAGACCGAGCGCGGACTGATCAAGGTGGACAAGGACACCTACCAGACCTCGGTCCCGGACATCTTCGCCTGCGGCGACGTGGCCCACGGCGCCCGGCTGTTCATCGACGCCATCGCCTCGGCCCACACCGCGGCCCGCTCCATGCACGATTTCCTGCGCGGCACCCGCACCGACGTGGTCCTGCGCAAGCGCTGGATGCCGGCGGTCTACACCATGGCCGAAGGCTGGCACCGGGAGCCGCGCTGCAACGCGCCGGTGCTGGAGAGCGAGGTGCGCTCCTGCTCCAACGAGATCGTCGAGCTGAGCTTCCCCGAGGAGACCGCCCGGCGCCAGGGCTCGCGCTGCCTGCGCTGCAACATCAACAC